>Ga0160423_10004727_pt1 | contig 11158 bp, 3 predicted proteins | sample CRUFie14St8metaG_FD_108191 | JGI IMG/M metagenome (GOLD analysis project Ga0160423, IMG submission 108191) | Marine microbial communities from the Costa Rica Dome - CRUD Field 142mm St8 metaG | ecosystem: Environmental > Aquatic > Marine > Oceanic > Photic zone | place: Costa Rica: the Eastern... | reverse complement strand
CCACTCGGTCGGGTCCACCAAGGGCGGCAATGGATCATCACCACCGGGGAGCTGTTCCGGCAAAGGAGCAAGGTGGACCATGTGCTCTGGGGCATCGAAACCGGACCACTCCGGCACGATTCTTCGCATTTACATCACCGGTCGATGGACACCGCGAGGTCCTCTGGGACCGGAGCCATGCCCTTCAAACGCAACCCTCGGAGGGCCAAGACCGGGTCGTCTTCCTCACCAAAGATGACCACATCATGCACTGTGATGCCGCCGTCTTCCGTTCCTGTGCACAGTGAGCGCATGCGAAGAGATTCTCCTTCATCGGGAACACGCAGCATCGTGGACCATTCAATCCCGACCGGCAGGCTGCTGAGGCCTTCTGATTCCATCGCGACCAATCCAGCGTTCTGGAATCCGGCTTCGATGAGCATCGGTAAAGCCTCGAGCAGCACGACTTCGCCCTCGGCTTCGATGGCAAACTGGTCCTTCGCAGGCAATTGATGGCGCATCAACGCCAATCCGTCCACGCCGATGTGTTCGCCTTGCTGCACACCTCGAAGCACGCCACCGTGGCTCTGGAAGCGCGGACCGTGGAAGTACCGCAGGTAGATGAAGGAAGGGTGATGCATCAAATCGCCAGGTGCTGGAGCCAAACCCGTGTCTGGCATTTGCGCGACTTCGCCAGCGAAGAAGGCACTCAGGTCTTCGGCTTCTTCGACAAGACGCACAACGGCGCTGTGGTGCTCACGTTCACCAAACACCTCACCGGTAGAAGACACGAGATCGGAGACAAGCCGACATGTGACGTCGTGGACGCCATCACTGGCATCGCTCAACGAGGCTTCAACACGGACCGTCATGGTCTCGCGCATGATTTTCACCGGCAGACCAAAACTGACGTCCCTGAATCCAGCCAAGGCCGTCCCGGGCTTGAGCAGCAATGCGTTTTGGGCGAACATCTCAAGCGCCATCACGCCGGGGTGGTATGGGACACCGTCGATGGCGTGGTCGAGCAGGAAGGGATGCACTTCGGTCGAGAGCGTGGTCTGCGTGACGATACGAGCCTCCTCATCGAAGGCCACGACTTTGTCGATGAAGGGGAAACGTTGCGGATCCGCAATCAGTCCTGCCATGCCCGGAGGCAGCTTGAGGGGTGCTTCGCGGAAGGCGCTGAAGGCGTCCATCGCACCGAGGCTTCCGCAACCGAGCACGCGTCGCTTTCCACCCGCGAGGGCCTCGTCCACAAACAAGTCCACGCCGACATCCACCGGCAGGGTCTCAATACCTGCAGCCTCAAACACTGCTTCGATGGAGCCTCGGGTCGCCATACCGACATCGCGCCAGCCGGTCCACCCGATGGCCACGGCACGGCATGCACCGCTGGCGGTCAGACGGGCCATTTCGGCATCGAGGACGGAATTCGCAGCAGCATAGTCCGTTTGACCGCCGTTCCCGAAGCGTCCAGCCACCGATGTAAAGCAGGCGGCAAAGGCAGGGTAGCGTGCACCGGACGCCTCCACAGCACCCATCAATGCGGTCCAACCGTCGACCTTGACACGCACCACGCGATCGAAGGCTTCGTGGGTCTTGTCGGCCACGAGTTTGCTCTCCTCCAGACCAGCCCCGTGAACCACACCCGTGATGGCATGGCCAAGGTTGGCGCCAAGTTTGGTCAATGCCTTGGCGTCCATGACGTCCACGGCATGGTATTGCGCCAGATTGCCGGTGCTCTGTATGGTGGAAAGGGTACGCTGAACGTCACGCGACCGCATCATTCGGTCCCATGCGCGGTTCCACTCCACCATGGTGACCTTACCCGATGAGGATGCCTCAATCATGCGCTCGCGAAGCGCCATCTTCTCAGCGTCAAGGGCCGACTCGTCGTGGTCAAGCCAACCCTCGGTGACCTCCATGAGCGGAGTTCGTCCTAGCAGGTGGAAGGAAGCGCCAGCATCCTTGGACGCAGCAGCCACGCCAATGATGGCGGCGGCGGTGACGCCTGAGCCACCGCCGGAAACCAGCCACACATCGGTTTCTTGCAGCGGTTTCCGCGCTTCAACCAAATCTTCAGCAAAACAGACCAGCGTCCAGCGCTCACCAGCACGATCGAGGCCAATCTCGACCTCGCCACCGATGTTGAGCAGGTCATCCACCAGGCGCTCTGCTGTGGCTTCGGCATCCATCAGCATATCGGGATGCAGGTCGAAGGCGCGGCATCGGAGAGCGGGTCGCTCATGCGCATAGGATTTTGTCACGCCTGAGGCTGCTGCTTGGAGTGCGTTGAAGCGGTCACCGCGGTTGCCGTGACGACCGTCCATGGCGCTCACAGAAGCCACGACACCCGCCTGTAGAGCGCTGAACTGCGCGTCGAGGGATTTCAAGAGACCGAACCAGGCTTGTCCGGACAGCACCACCTGTTGGCTTGGTCCGGTTTCTTCGGACCACGCCATGCTGGCCAACCGCAACGGAGCCAGGTGGATTATGCCTGCGAGTGGTCCATCTGCGAGGGCGTCCACAAAGGCGTCCATTTGCTCCGAGGAAGCAGGGTCAACGCGGTGAACGATGCGCTCACCCTCCTCTTGGATTCGGTGTGATTTCGCGCCGGGTTCAAGTCCAATATGGACGACTTCGAAGCCCTTCCCGGTCAACACCTGAGCAACCGCAGCGGACACACCCCAGTCGTCCTCGGTGATGAGGATCCGGCCGGCGAGATTCAATGGTGCAGCCTCACCCGAGCAGGGCTCAATCTCGACTTGCCAGCGGCGGTTGCCGACAACCTCCGATGACGATGGGACAGCGACGGCGGAAGGCGTCTCGACAGGTGCCGTCGAGGAGGTTGAGGATGCGATTGCATCGGCTCCACCGGAGGCATACTTCGCGACATAAGCGACAAAGTGGTTGAGCGTTGGATGGTCGGACAACAGGAAGTCTTCGTCCACGGGGAGCTCAAAGATCGCGCGAACGTCGGCCATGATTTCGGCTTGCTTGACCGTGTCAATCCCCAATTCGCCCTCGAGGTCCTGGTCGAGTTCGATGAAATCCTCAGGGTATCCGGTGTGCTTGACCACCACTTCGACCAAACGTGCTGCAATGCTTCCGTCGTCGCCTGAGGGCGGCGCAGGTGCCACAGGAGCAGGTGTGGTTTCAGCAGGAGCCAAGGGTGCTGGAGCAGAAGGCGGCGCAGGCGCAGATTCCGAGGGTGCTTGCCCGTTTCCTCCACCCGTCATGCGCTGGATGTAGCCCACCATGTGGTTGAGCGTTGGATGCTCGGACAACAGGAAGTCCTCGTCCACAGGAAGCGAGAATCGGGCCCGAATGTCAGCCATGATTTCGGCTTGCTTGACCGTGTCAATGCCCAATTCGCCCTCGAGGTCCTGATCCATTTCAATAAAATCAGCCGGATATCCGGTGTGCTCCACAACGACGGCCACAACCGTGTCCACGAGCTCACCTGCTTCGAGCGAGGGAGCGGCGGCAACCGTGGCCGGGGTTGGTGAAGGAGGTGCAGTCTGAGGTGCTTCGACCGGTTCAGGGGGCGTGGGATCCGGGGTCGGAGCTGGACGGTCCACGGTTGCCTCTTTCGCCGGAGCCGGAGCACCGCCTTGCATGCGTGTCAGGTACGCCAACATGTGGTTGAGCGTTGGATGGTCAGAGAGCACGAAGTCTTCGTCCACCGGTAGCGAGAACCGGTCGCGAAGCGCTGCCATGATTTCGGCTTGCTTGACGGTATCAATGCCCAATTCGCCCTCAAGGTCCTGGTCCATTTCGATGAACTCTGCGGGGTAGCCTGTGTGTTCGACAACGACTTCAATCATGGCCGCAGCGACCTCTTCATCGCTGGCGTTCATGGCAGCGGGTGCTGCCGGGGCGGCGGGTGCAACAGGCTTGGGTGGAGGCGACGGTGCGGGCTCAGGAGCAAGCGGGGCTTCCACTTCCTCGACCATGCCCTCAAAGGGAGCGCTTGGACCCCAAGCATCGCCTTGGACGCCGCCGTGTAGGTTGCTTTCCCCATCGACGTAAGCGACCAATTTGTTGTCCATAACGCGAAGCACAACGTCGTTTGTGCCCGCAAGTCGACGGTTCCATGCCAGCACAGCTCGGCCGTTCACCCGCTCACCCTCGACCGGCCAGCGTCGAACCAGCGAGAGAGCGATTTGTGATCCAAATCCAGCACCAAACCGGATGCCGTACTCGATGCCTTCGACGTCTCCTCCTTTGCTGAGGTTGAGGTCACCCAGCTCCGGGTCCACTTCCTTGTGGTTGGCGATCGGTGGGAACCGGCGATGATGGAGGCCATGAATCATGCTTGCATCTTCGATGCCGACGCCCATGGGGTGACCCGTGAAACCCTTGGTGTTGGCAATCAGAATCTTGTTGGTGCTTTCACCAAAGGTCGTTCTGAGTGCCTTGACTTCCGACTGAGCAGACCCGCCCCGTGCCGGCGTGTAGGTCTCGTGCGAGAAGAAGGCCGTCTTGGGCGCCATCGTGTGCCGATCCAATCCCCAAGTGCGTTCCATGTGATTGACGAATCCATCGAACGTTTGTGCCACGTGGTCAATGTCGAGGCGCGTTCCGTGGAACGCAGAATTTGCCATCCTTGTTCCGAGCAATTCAGCATACGGCTGGACGCCACGTTCGGCCGCTTCGGCATTTCGCTCCACCACGAAAGCAGCTGCTCCCATGCCAAGGATCAAACCGTTTCGTCGGCGATCGAAGGGCAGCGCTGCCTCTTCGATGACGTTGCTCGAGGACGCTGCGCCAGAGGCGGCAAAACCCGCACCGATCCACGACCACAGTTCTGGGCTGGTCACGTTGTCTGAGGAGATGATGACCACGCGGTCCGCACGGTCGTTGGCCAACCAATCCTCTGCGATGCTGAAGGCAGCCGTCGCGGAGGCGCAGGCCACGTTGATGGTGGAATTTGGCCCTCGAATGCCGGTGTGCTGGGCGAACTGAGCATGACCCATGTTGAGCACTTGGAAGAGGAACCGACGGTCGAAACGACCGTCTGCGTCCGCGCCGTTGTTCCTTGCGTGTGCAAAGGACGCCGTGGTGCCCGGGAAACATGAGGCAAACACCACGCCGGTCCGCTCACGCTGGTGTTGTGGAACCTGCCAGCCACGGATGAGCCGGAGACCACCCTTGCCAACCTGCTCCTCAGGCGTCAAGGGGATGGCAGCGTCCCGCAAGGCAAGCAAGCCGGAAGCGACGGCCAATTGCGTGGTGATGTCCCATGCCAGAACGGCCTTGGGATCCACACCAAATTCCTCGGCGAGATCAAAGGCATGCGCCACACCGGCCAATTGTGGGATGTCCCCGAACGTTTCCGCAGGAGACATGTCCACAGAACCGTCGCGGCCTTTGACGAGGCGAACGATGTTCCGATCCAGTAGGGCTTGCTTGTAGGCATCGGACACTTCTTCGATGCAGGTCTCTCCTCGGACCAAGCGCTCAAACACGTCCTCGTCGAAAACGCGCTCTCCGCCAGGCAGGCCGAGGGACACGCCGGTGATGACGTAGGGGTTGGCTCTGCGGTCAGCCATCGCATCGTGCGCAACGGTTGCGCCGGCACTTGCCTCTACAGGGCGTCGGATTGCAGGAGCAGCGGGGCTCCAACCAGACGGCGGGGCACGGACCGCTCGGACCAGTTCTGCCGGTGTCCGCGCGGAGGAAACGTCCACTTCACCGTCGAGGGAAGCCTCTGCCCGAAGGCGTTGCACGACGGAAGCCACCTTGGCGTCGTCTAGACCAAGCCCGGACCGCAGATCCACAGCACCGCGGCAGAAGCGAGCAGGATACCCGCATACCGCAGCGAGCCGATCGCCCACATAGGCTGCAATGGCTTCAGCAGGGTCGGAGGATGCTGCGTGAACAGCCACGGTCTGCGCGGCCACGGGCACACCGCCGCTGGAGGGAAGCGGGCGGGCACGGGTGCGCAAGTCCTCATGCTCCTGTGACGAGCGAACCGGCTGCACGGGGGACGACGACCACGCTTCCAACGGTCCGGCACGGAAGGCTTCTGTGAGCACTGTGCTGGTCCCGTCTGGCATCGAGGCAACACGCCCGGCCAAGGCGAGCATGCCCATCGCAGAGAGGAAACTGGCGATACCACCCTGCTTAGGATGGTTGGTCATGACAGCAACATGTGGTTTCCCTTCGAGGATTTGAGTGGCAAACACCGTCAGTGCTCGCTTTGGCCCGACCTCAACGAATGCGCCTGCTCCGGCGGCCGCCATGGTTTCAATTTGAGCAGTCCATTCGACCGAGGAGGCCATTTGTGGTGCAAGTTTTTCCAGCACGGCGGCTTTGGCGTCATCGCCTTCCATGGCGTAGAAGGTCCCGTCCACGTTGGCCGTGATCGGGATGTTAGGCCACCGGAGGTCGAGTTCCTCAAGGAACGCCCGAAGCGGGGCGTTGGCCGGTGCGACAATCTTGGAGTGGAAGGCGTGAGATGTTTGCAGAATAGTGCACGGCATGCTTTCTGCTTCGAATGAAGCCATGGCTGCCTTCACCGGCTTGGTCTCGCCGGCAATAACCGTCATCTTGGGCGAGTTCTTGTTCGCGGCGATGACGTAGCCGTCCGTGGCATTGAGGATACGCTCAACGTCTGCGAGCGGCGCGCTGACCGAGGCCATCAGCCCTTGGTCGTCTATTTCCACCGAACCCATCTCGGTGCCGCGTGCTGCAGCCGCGCGAAGGGCGCTGTCCATGTCCATGATGCCGGCAGACATCAGAGCGGCATACTCACCAAGCGAGTGGCCCGCAACCATGTCGGGCTTGAGGCCGTGGTCGTTGAGGGCACGTTCGATGGCGAGGTCGGCCGTCAACATCGCAGGTTGGGTGTATTCGGTCCGCTTCAGTTTCGCTTCAGCATCCTTGATTTCTTCCTTGGACAGGTTGCTTCGCAGGACAAAAGAAGAGAGCGTCTCACCGTCGAGCACCTCAACCATGGTCTCGTCAGCCTGACGCCAGACCTCCTGGACTGCGGTGAAGCGTTGCCAGAGATCGTGGGTCATCCCGACATATTGGCTGCCTTGACCGGGGTACATGTGGGCAACCATGGCTTCGGCGGGCATGGCAGGTTGGTCCGTGACCATGACGCCTTGTGCCGCGAGGAAACCCCAGCGAGCGGGATCGGACAGCGACGAAGCGGCGAGTCCCTTTCGCTTTTCGAACTCAGCCCAGGACGTGGCCACGACCGCGAGACGCACAGCCGCGTTCACATCGAAGCCCGTGGACCACTTGGGGAAAACAGCAGAGAGGCGATGCCCGCGTGGGTCGTCGTCGAAGGTTGGACCGTCGAGCTTCAAGGAAGCAAGGCGAGCAGTGATGGCCTCAACGCTCTCTGCCGAGAGCAAAAGGACGCCACCTTCCACCGCCTTGAGGGCGGCGTGATCCAGCGAAGGCGTAGCGGCAGCGTCGAGGATGGAAGCTGCTTCAGGTGCTGAAGGTGCGCCAGCATAGGCCTCCCAGCGGGACGACCACATGTCGCCCATCTCCGCATGGATCTCTGGGTCGTAGGCTTCGAGGGCGACGTGGAAGTTGGTGCCGCCAAAACCGAAGGCGCTCACGCCAGCACGACGAGGGTGCCCTGCTGGTTGAGGCCATGCCATCGGCTCTGTGGGCACAAAGAACGGATTGGTCGACCAGTCCACCGTTGGGTTTGGTGTTTCAAAACCCGCGCTTGGCGGAATGGTCGCGTGATGCAGGGCCATGGTGACTTTGAGCAGCCCGGCCATGCCGGCGGCGGCCTTGAGGTGCCCAATCTGACTCTTGATGGAACCAACAGCCACGTTGTCACCGGCTTCGATGTCGGTCCACAACGTACCGAGGGTGGATAATTCAGTGGCGTCGCCAACCTTCGTTGAGGTCCCGTGGGCCTCGACAAGTTCCACAGAGGAGGGAGCATATCCCGCTTGATTGTAGGCGCGAGCAATGGCCTGGATCTGCCCCCGCTGTGAAGGCGCAGTGATGCCCTTTCCTCGACCATCAGACGATCCACCAATTCCGCGTATGACTGCGAAAACTTCGTCGCCGTCTTGGACTGCGTCGCTCAGGCGCTTGAGCACCAAGGCTCCAGCACCTTCGCCCATAACGAAACCGTTGGCGCGCGCGTCAAACGGAGTAGAGTGGCTCGGAGAGAGGGCCCCAATTGCGCTAAATTTCGCGTAGGTGGCGGGGTCCATCGTACGGTCCGAAGCACCGCAGATCATCGCGTCGACTTGGCGTGCGTGAAGCAAGCGGCACGCGTCGAGCAAGGCTGCCAACGATGATGCGCAGGCGGCGTCCATGGCATGGTTGGGGCCTTGAAGATCGAGCAAGTTGGCGACGCGGCCTGACACGACGTTCGCGAGCTCACCAGGCATGGTGTCTTCGGTAATCTTTGGAGCACCCTCCACCATGGCCTTCACGAAAGCGTCGCTTGATGAGGCGGCAAGGCCTGCCTCAAGGGCCAAGGCGCGGTTGTGCTCAGCCCAGACCCGCTGGTTGGACTCGTTGCGGTTTTCACCGCCGAGAGCGTTTGCGAAAACCACACCGACGCGGCTGCGATCGAGCGGGCGGCCTTCGTCCCCATATCCTGCGTGCTCCAATGCTGAGGCGGCCACTTCAACCGCCCACAATTGACAAGGGTCAATTTGAGCGAGGGTTCCCGGAGGTTGCCGCCATCGACGCCAATCAAATTCGAAGCCCTCGACAAATGCGCCGATCTTCGCATAAGTGCGGTTTTCCTCAACGTTTCCAGGCGACCCTTCGGCCCAGAAGTGTTCGATTGGCCCAGGCCAGCGGCCCTCGGGCAGGTCCCGAATGCTGACGTGTGCGTCGATGATGTTCTGCCAAAAGGTCGCGGCATCCTCGGCATCGGGCATTAGGGCCGAGCAACCGATGATGGCGATGGGTTCGAAGGGGCCTTGGTCGGTCCCGCCGACCTCTTTTCCATCTGCTGTGGTGATCGTCATCTTCTCACCTCACTCCATGACGGTCTCTGGCACCATCGTAATCGAATACCCCGCATCCACGTGGATGACTTGGCCCGTCACGCCTTCTGAGAGCGGGCTGGCCAACCACAACGTGGTGCCTGCCACGTCCGATTGCGTGACGTTTCGTCGAAGTGGAGCGTTGGACGCCACGTGATCCAGGATGTTTTCGAACCCAGGGATGCCAGAAGCAGCAATCGTCCGAATCGGACCCGAGGAAATCGCATTCACGCGATGGCCCTCGGGCCCGAGGTGGCACGCCAATTCACGCGTCCAACACTCAAGTGCGGCCTTGGCCATGCTCATGATGCCGTACGACGGCACGTATCGGGTGGAAGCAGCGTAAGTGAGGGTGATGGTCGATGAGCCCTCGGAAAGGTATGGAAGGGCGTGCTTTAGGCACCGTTGAAGGCTGTTGGCAGAGATGGTCATCGCGGTGTTGATGTCGGCATCCTCCACAAAGAGAATGGGACGATCAAAGCACGTTCGAGGCGCGAAACCGATGGCGTGGACGAGGATGTCGGCTTTCTTGCCGGGGTGTTCTGCAGCGAAGGCATCGAAGAATTCCTTCGTGGAAGCGTCCTCTGCAACGTCCAAGGGGTAGAAGCCGCCAATGGATGGAAGCTGATCTTTCAGTTTGAAGATCCGGCTCATGAAGCGCTTCTGGTAGCCGAGGTAAAGCGTGCAGCCTGCTGCTGCCAATTGCTGGCAAATGGCCCACGCGATGGAATCCTCGCTGGCCACACCGAACACGAAGGCTGTCTTTCCTTTGAGGTCCAGCATACGCACACCCTCCATCGGTGTAGCCGGGCACACCGGCCTTTGACCATTCCCCCTGACTGGGAGTCAGAAATGCAGGGGCGTGACCCGAACAGGACCTTCCGTCAAAGCCCGTCAAAATCGAACTCGTCCGGGCCGTCAAGGTCGTCAAACATGCCGTCAAACTCGTCGAAGGGGGCAAATGGGGCAACTGGAGCAGCCGCAACAGGCATGGGCGGCTCGTCAAGTTCGGTGACGTCCTCGAGTTCAGGGCCACCAGAACGGCGCACTAAACGACCAACCACGAAAATAAGGAGGAAGAACACGATGACGCCTCCACCGATGGCGGCGTAGAGTTGAATCTGGTCTTGGCTGAGTTCCTCAAGGCCACCTCCCACCAAGGCAGCGTTGGTGGTGGAAGCCTGGACGACCACGGTGACGGTGGATTGCATCGGATCGGCCGTCCCATCGTTGGTGCTGGTGGCTTCGAACACCACCTGCATCCGAACTTCTTCGGTCACCTCGGACGGCGTGCGTAGGACGATGGTCCGTTCCGCCGAGGTTCCCTCGACCATGACCGTCTCAGCCACGAAACTTCCCTCCGGGAAACTGAAACCAGCGCTTTCCAGTTCGGCAAGGTTGGCGATGTTCACCTCGATCTTGTCTTCGGCGTTGCCGTCGTTGCCCATGGTGAAACCGATGCTGACTTCCTCACTCACCTCAAGGTTTCGTGTGGAGCGGTCCGTGAGGGTCAGGTCGACCATGCCAAACGTCGCAATGGTCAGCTCTCCAGAATAGGTCGCCGATTGGTTCAATTGTTCCACAGGCAGAACCATGACCGACGTGATCATGGCGGTAATGTCGAAATCTAGGGAAAGGTCGGCCTCAATCCTCGGCGAGCCAGAGAACGTCGCTTGGAACTCTTCTTCTGCACCTGCTGCAAGGGTGAACTCATCCTCTGAAAGCGACATGTCCACACGAGGATCGTCGTCCTGCCATTCGTAATCCACCGAGACGGTGGATTCCAACTGACCTGAATTTGACACGGTGCACAAAATGACCACGTCCTGATTTTCAGAGGGTCTGACGTTGAGCTCCGGATTTCCGTCGCAGTCGATTTGGACCCCAATACCGACTTGGGCTTGGGCACTCGGAGCCGCTGTGAGGAGCAAAGAGGCCAGCAACAGCCCAACGGCCCAGACAGCACGTGAGGAGCGGCTCATTGGTTGCGGGTGTCGCGACTCTGACATGAAGATGACGCCCTTTGGAGCACCGAATCAGGCCCTGACGGAGGGGCCATAGAGCCGCTCAGGAAGATCGAGGTGGGCGCGATAAAGCACCTCATCGTCCACGCCAGCTTCACTGAGTTGACGCGTCCGCTTTGGGACGGTCTTGGGTCCAAGCACCGCCCCCGGGCGAGCGGGATCGTCCAT
>Ga0160423_10004726_pt1 | contig 11158 bp, 7 predicted proteins | sample CRUFie14St8metaG_FD_108191 | JGI IMG/M metagenome (GOLD analysis project Ga0160423, IMG submission 108191) | Marine microbial communities from the Costa Rica Dome - CRUD Field 142mm St8 metaG | ecosystem: Environmental > Aquatic > Marine > Oceanic > Photic zone | place: Costa Rica: the Eastern... | reverse complement strand
GCCGACCATCGTATTGTGGCACGCAACTTCTTTGACATGAAGTTCAGCGGCGCTGGTGCCAACTTTACAATCAATGGACAGACCTTCACACGCAGCTTTGCGGCCGTGTACACAGCACACGGTAACGACACCGCGGGCGTTGCTGAGTATTTGCCGTCTGCAACGCCAACCGCTGCTTTCACAAGTGGTTCGCTGGCGACGCTCAAGCTTGCTCGGATTGACCCTGCCTTTGATGTCACTTCCAGCTCTTATGGATACGGTGCCATTGACTACACCTTCCAGGGCCAGATCACAGTGCTGGACTTGGTGTCTGGCTCATCCGTCAACCTGTCCCTGACCGGAGGCCAGATGGTCCTGTCGTTCGCGATGGATGTTGCTTTGCAGCTGGGCAGCAACGCTTCACACACGTCTGCAATCACCCTGACACCCGCTGAAAAGGCGCACAGCTTCCAGACCAGTGCACTCGAGAAGAACGTGACTTCCTACTACTCGCAGGGAGGCACCGCCGCTGGGCGATCAGCTGTCACATGGCAGGTGCTGGAGGCTGATAGCAGCGTGTCTGACGATTTCAGCGTAAAGGCCGGGTACACATACGCCGCGGATACAACACACCAACAGACGCGGCTCATTCCGCTTGTGCTGACTCGTGTAGCCAGCTCTGAGGAGACGCTCAGCGTGATTGCCACCATCGACAACTCCAATGACCATCGTCTAGAGGCCACCACGAGTGTCACAAAGTCAACAATCTTTTTGGACAAGACCATCAATGTGACCGCCGACTTGGAGACCGCTGGCAACCTCGGTGTCAACAAGACCCGTATCAGCGACGCGGCTCATGTATCTGGTAACTTGAGCGGTGTGCCTCTTTCAGCCGGCAACTATCCCTCAAACAGCTACAAGATGCTCACGCTTGCAGCCGGCGCCAGTGACAAAGCCAACTTTTACACAGGCTGCTTTATCCTCATCGGAGGCGTGTACTACGAGATTCTGCCTGTACTGGATTTGCCACAGGGTACAACACGGAAGATCGTGATCAACGCAGGAGCAAACGCAATTGAAAACGGTGACCCTTACACAATTGTAATGGATGATGTGCGCGTGTTTGGCTCCACGGCAAGCGGTGCCGATCTCAAGCTGTTCACCTATCTGGTGCACAACTCTGCGCAGTCTACAAACATGAGCTCAACAATCTCTGTGGCTGAGTCATCAAATCTGCGAGTGGCTGGCCAGGACTTTGTGCCCGGGACCAGCGCTACTCTGTTCCAGCCCTACGCTGACGAGCAGCATCCGCAGAACGTTGTAGCAGCATCGCGCACCGGACAGTCACAACTGTACATCCAAATTAATAGCGATTTTTCGCGTGATATAGTGGGACATCGTGTTCAGATCAGCAAAGCAGGCGACTCGTTTTCCTTCTTTGTCGCAAGCTACGATTCCAATAACAAGGCACTCATCAGTTCAGAGAAGTTTGCGGACGATGGTGACGCTGGCAACTTCCTCGCCGCCGCCAACACATACACCATCACCCTGTTGGCTCCCCGTGCGTTCTACGCCGTGCCCAAGGCGTCTGCGCTGGCCACCGGTGATAACTTCCTCGTGAAGAGCACCGAGGTCACTGCTACCTTCTCCACACCGACCACGGCATCCAGCGCAACGCTGGAGACATACAATGCCGCCACCCAGAGCTTTGACACCTCGTTGTCTGCCTTCTCGTCGAACATGCCCGCCGAGCAGGTTGTCCAGTTCCGTGGAAAGGACACAACCGCGCCTTTGGAACTTCGTATGTTGCAGTTCACCGCGCTGCGCTCTGGCCAGACCTCGCTGACGTCACAGGTGGTCACCGACTCGAACGTATTGCAGGTCACCAGTAACACGTTTGAGGAGGAGATACTCGCGGCTGACATCAACTCGGCACAGTCCCGTGCAGTTCTCCTGTTGAAGGTCACCGACAACTCGGGGAACGCAACACTCGACGGCCTAGACAAGAACGCACAGGAGAACATCACCCTGCGCCTCGCGAGCGGCAATTACACAAACGTTGACATTCTGGAAGCTCTTGCTTTTAAGATCAGCGACAACAATCCAGTGGGCGGAGCAGTGACTCTCAGCGAGCCCTATAAGCTCCACTTTGACACACATGTCACCGGCTACAAGATTGCATCCCCGGCCATTTCAGAGGGCTATGGCGTGATTGCATTGCAGATCAAGTTTTTGGAGGGCGGTGCGTTACTCACCATCCCCGAGAACGCAGGGTTCAGCACCGTGTCAGTCGCTAGTCAGATTGCATCGCTTACTGACGCAGGCGCAAATGCGACGGCACTTGTTACGTCAACTGTGCAGAACTCGGCGTACATCACAGCTGATCAGACTTTCCGGCTTGTGGCACCGCTGTCGTACAACCTGAGTGCACGCGGCATGTACCCACAGAAGATTGCCGATGGACTGACGTCGCTCGTAAACGCCGCGCATCCAGCTGCGTCCGCGTCTTCTTCATACCACGCAACAACGCAGGCAAACACCGCCGCGTCCCAGCACTACTTGGTGGGTCAGCTCAGCATGGCTAACTCCTTTTCGATTGTGACTGGAGGCGATGCACCGTACGGGCTTGTGTCCACCGACGAAAACGAGACTGTGGAAAATGGTTCATTCACGGCAGGTGGCGAGGACATCCTGATCCTTACCCGTCAGGGTTCATCCAACAACATAACAGGTGCACCCAATCAGGATTACATCAACAGTGCCACCACACCAGCTGACAAGTTTGACTCGTTCTCCCTGAACAGCAACTACAACACCAGCTCAATGGCACGCCCGACGCTGGCCACCTTCTCGGTACAGGCAAGTGACGCCACCGGCAACGCGCTCGCGTCGCAGATCATGCGCATGTACCTGTACTCCAACATGAGCGCAATCTTTGACGCAGACACCGCTTTCAGTGGCACCGCATCGATCTTTGATATCCGTCACTCGATTGGCAACCAAAAGAATGTGCGTACACAGATTGCTGGCGGGCCCACGCGTCTTATGCAGAACGGCGCCGCTGTCACCGGATCAATCAGCCTGTCTGACACCGGGTTGTCGCTGGCGCCGGGACCAAGCAATATGCACCTGTACTATGTGCAGGAGGACGCTGCGCTGTCAGCGGCTTCTCCCAGCCGCACAGTAGCACTGAACCAGAATGCATCGGACTATCTTACCTCCAACACAATTGACTATGCACTGAATGCAGGTTCGTCTGCCACCTATGATGGCGCGTCTATTAGCGGACTGTACCCCAACGTTATCACCTACATGTACTCGGAGCTCCGTCTGGGCGACACCGAGGGCGTCGCTGACCTGTCAGCCGACGCACTCACTTCTCCCGGCTTCTTGTTCAAGGGCGTGAAGGGTACAGGATTGACTGTGAACAACATAGCCACCGTCAGCTCGTATAACCGTGCCGCGCTCGTGGGGTACGACGGTACTGCCATGGTGCTACACAAGTCTCTCAGTGTAAAGAACACAGTATCCCCGGTCACCGAGTGGAGCGGCACGCATGACACCGGCGACGTGAATGGCCAGACATTGGAGCAGATTGCTGCCAACTTCACAGCCATGGGCCCGTTCTCCAATGGTATGAAGTTCTACATTGAGCACGGCTTTTACCCATACATTAAGAATCTGGCAAATGCTGGCTTCCGCACAAACTTGTTGAATTACTACTCGGCCGCACAGTTGGAGGAACTGCATCTCCCCGCTGTCGCCGCGGCCGGGCGTTATGCTTCCGGAGCAAGCTGCTCTGTGACACACACCGTCAGCGACAAGGCGTCGCCCGGCGCCAGTTACGAGCAGGTCGCCAACTTCCCGCTTTGCAAGTTCACGCTTGTTGATGCCGGTGACCAGACCACACAGCTTGTGCACCGCAGTGCATCATACTCAGCCAGTATGACCGCGGTCGATGACGCACGCGTACAGGTCGCGCTGACATTCACCGACGGACTCGGAGCACCGGCAAACGACTCCCTGCGCGGACAGAATATGGTCATCTACGAGGCAGACGGATCAGATGTATTCCATGTGTTCCTAGTCACTGATAACACTGCGACTCAGGCGACTGTCGTTGCGCCTGCCGGCGGTGCCAAGCGTAGCTTCCTCAACACTACCGCGGCAGCCCTCGTCGAGTTCCAGCCGTCCGCATCCGCATACGATGCTGCCACCGGCAAGTTCTTCATCGAGATGTCGTTCACAACAAACTTGGTCTTGTACGCCAATCAGACAAACGGGCTTTCGTCCTACGTCAAGATTGAGATTTCTGTCAAGGACCGTCTCAACTCGCCGACTACAATTGTCAGAACCAACACGATGATTCTGTCAAATGCTGAAAACGAGTGGTCGTTCCCAGATAGCTTCAATCCGGCTGTTCAGATCATGAGCAACGTGCCGGCTTACACCACTAGCCTGACCGACTCAACTGGTCTCAAGTCCGTGGATACAACCACGTACAAGACGCTGAACAGTACCCAGAATCGGTTCTTCATGGGTGCATCCGGTAACAACTACGGTTTCCCGGGACAGGCATCCAACACAATTAACCTCGCTCAGAACTTTGAGCAGATTGTAGGCATTCTTGCGTGGACTGGCAGCAATGCTGAATTTTCGTCACTGTTCACTACCATGCAGAGCGTGATTCGGCGCTTTGGTGGGTTCGGCAACGGGCGCGTACGTGACCTGAACGCCAACGAGACACTGAGCGAGGCAGCTGTGCGACTTGGCATTGACGTGTCTGGATTCAGTGGTAACGAGATCACTTGCTTGGACAATCTCAAAACCACTGATGACATCACATGGGACTTTTCCACAAACACCCCGCGCCTCGTCGGCTCAGCAACCGGGCCAGTGTACATCACCGGTACCAATGCAGCCCAGAACAAGCTGGTTTTCAACGCTGGACAGTCCACCGTCACTGATTTCCTCAGTGTGGGCATGCGTTTGAAGGTCGAAAGCGGGAATTCTTTCGTAGACCTTGCCACCATCACAGCCATCGATGCCAACGCAGGCGAGATCACAACCACCGCATGGCAGACTGGCATTGATGCGTCAACGCAGATATACTCACAGGACTTCAAGTTGAACTCCTCCGGTGTGTCGCTGTCGTTCACTCCTTCCACCTTCCAGGTTGCAGTCAAGCAGCTCAAGGTTACTGACGGCAAGGAGCAGGTTGATGACTTCAACTCCTTTGCTGTGCCCGACCCGGTGCCGTACCCCACAACCTACTCGTGGACTGGCTATAACTGGGTGACAAATGCTACATTTAACGTCGATGCAGCCAACCCACAACTCATCACGAGCGCCAGTAACGCTACCCATCAGGCCAACTTTGAGTCAAAGTCGTACGCCGGTCCATTCTCGAACACCAATGGCTATGACGTGGTTGACGAGAACGGAGTTGTGTATGGTACTGTCTTCAACAACCCGACCGTGCCTGCAATCGGCCAGTCTGGCTTCTGGTCATTCCAAGCTTTTGTAACGCGCCAGATTCCCTCGCTGACCCGCCTGTTCTTCCAACACCCCGACGTAACATCGGCTCAGGCTGCTCGGGAGCGCCGTATGACGTACATTGGCTACCAGCTCCCGATCGCCGTCGGAAACGCCGGTGGCTCAATGTTCCGTATGATTGTTGCCAGCACTGGTGTGATCAAGGAGACGAAACCATTGATGATTGACGCAGCCAACAGTTTCCCCGACCGTCTCGTATTTGACAAGGACATCCAGCTTGAGTTGGCCGCCGGCGCAACCTCGCAGCGCACCTTTGACGTGTCTATCCAGCGCCAGTTGATTACCGGCAATGCTGCTTCATTCAGCGGTGTGGGCAACTGGGAGACTGTTTCACAGCCAAACCTGTCCACCACTGGGGTACAGTTCAGCGTCCTTTCCGGAAGCGTACTGACCGCCGATCTCACCGACATGCGTGATGCAAACAACAATCCAGTGCAGAACGCCGCCAACTTCAAGTGGGCGGACACCTACCTCACAGGAGCCTCGCAAGGCGCGACTGTGGTAGGACTGCCAGGCCGCCGCAATGGTATTGCCGCGTTCAATACCGCCGGAATCACTGACACCACTAAGGTATACCGCTACAGGCTGGCAATCAAGAACACAAACGGACCATCTCTTACTGGCACCTCCACATTCCCGCGACAGATCGTGTACTCGGCACCCAACGACTACATGCAGACGCTCGGCACAACCGTGACGGGCAGTGGACGCTCAGCACTTAAGGACGCGACCGAGGAGGTGACCACTATCCCACCGACACCGTACCACAAGGTCAACGGCATTGTCGTGGAGAACACGTCCGCGCGCCCAGTGACTGTCGTGCAGCAAGTCAACTTTGCCGGCACAAAGCAGATTACCGCTGCCCTCACTTCCTTGGACGGAACTCATGCAGCCAGCGCATCTCTGGCTTCTATAGACCCGCTGATTCCAAAGACATCAGCATCAATCTCATCATTGTAGATCAAATAAAAACTCATTTTATTGCATAAATGTCATCATTTTCTCTATAAATCATATATCCATGCAAATATCGCTCTATCGCCGCCGCGTCGCAATGCTTGTGTTCAACTTTTATGAACCGCACATCCACGCGTGACAAATCCAGCGACTGCAACACTCTCAGGTCAGCACCCTCCGTGTCCACCTTCAAAAAGTCTATTTTCTCAATGTCATACTTTGTACACAACGAGTTAAGCGTCACCACGTCGACAGGTTGCCGTAGGGCATTAGCAAAGCGATCAATGCCGCAGTTTTGCGCTAGGCTCAAAGGTCCCGTAGAGCCCTGCAACGAGCTAATGCCACGCTCCCATTGTTCCGACACCAGCTGAGGGTCAATGTAGTGAATGTGAGACGACCCAGCCTGCGAGTCCACGGCAACATTTTCATAGTGTATCCTCGGGACTTTAGGCAACTTGTCAAAGTAGTACTTCACAGGCTCGATCACAAGCCCGTCCCAGCCATTATCAATCAATTGCTGACACGTATCGAAATTACAGGACCCAACCTCCACGAAAAATGGCATTTTATTATACCAAAAAAAATAAAAACATTCTAACCACATGTTTTTATACATACTAAATGCAAGCTGTCTACATTTATGTAGGCATCATCTTTATCGTGTTTATTGCAGCAAAACTTGCGCCCGTCAAGGACTGTATCGGGAAAGTCAGCTTCCCCAACTTCAAAGTGGTTGGCCCGGGCAATGGATGCCCCGAATTAGCACCACCCGGCCCGAGTGCACAGATTGCAAAGCTCTGTGCAAACACAGTGTCATGTACAGGCATGCTGGTCGGCGAAAACAGGCAGGCCATCGCATGTGGAGACGAAATCACAGAGGGATCACTCAGCGACAATTCTCTGGTCACTGTCGTCGAAAACATGAAGAACTGGCTGAAAAAGTACGTGTACTACAGAAAAGAGCGGGACGAGAAACGCGTGGCAAAGGGCAACGGCCCGTTGGGAGCGCTGGCAGGATACACTTACAAAGGACAAAAGGAGATATGCAATGTAGTTGAGATCAGCGGCGACCACGAAGCATGCAAGCAGGATACAAGGTGCAAAGGAATCGGCGTTAGACCGGACGGGACTAGCGTGTTTTGTGGCACAACACCAACTCAAAAGGGAAACATGTACTTTTACGAATTAAACAACAAACTAACAAATACTGAATAAACATTTTTATTCTACAAACGTGACGCGCCGCGCTCTTTTATACGCTGCTACACGATTTTGGTAAACACCTATGTACAACAATGGTGCAACAAATAGAAGGAAGGGCTGCTTCGACAACCGCACCACCAGAACGATATAAACCGCCATCACCAAAAGCGCAGCTGTGCGAGCACACCGCTGTCCAGTTACGGCATCCCAATTTCCCATTGGCCCATCACAAGACTGGTCAAAGAGACCCAACAACATCTTTATATACCTAAAATTAAACGTCATACACAACAGGAAGATGGTCACTCAGCGTGACTGGCGCAACAAAACTTTTGTGAACAGGCCCGTTCGTGAAAATAAAGTCAACCTCAGTGCCTGCCCAGCATGTCAAACCCACAAAACATCGGTTAAGATTATATGGCGCAAACCACTGCACAGCCTCGCTCGAGTTGCAGTCACCGGCCACAAAATACCGCTGCTCCTTGTATTGCTGGAAGATTGAGGACATGCGCCTGAACGCAGTAAACGGATCTCTCACGTCAAAATGGACATTCGTAAGTATGAAATCATTGATCAAGTACGTCGACGCGTGCAGTTTTGTCAGTTGATACCATGAACCAACAGCCAGCTGTGTATCAGGGTCATAATCATGAAACGGAAACACATCACTAAGAAAGTTTGAGGGGCACTCTTGCAAAAGGACAATATCCACTTCTAGGTTACGCAGCATGTTGCCAACCATCACAGTCGTGTCTTTGCCACTAAAGTCTATCGGCAAAGGCGAACGCAGCTGGTGTACATTGAACGTGCATATCCGCGACGCACCCTTCTGTTTATAAGGCAACGTAAATCGAGAGTTGAGCACCTCGACCTTTTCTACGAATTTTCGCGTTTCTTCGGCCCTGTCCATTTAAGTATTAATAAATGCTCGTGCCAAAAGAAATAATTTATGACTTTTCTGGAGAGACAGAACTCATGAACACTGCCAACTGTAGCATCATGCAGCATGCCGAAGGCTACATACTCAACGTCAGCATGACCAACAAAGCACAGCCAGACAGACAGCTCACACTCAACAGAAAACTTTTGCTCGACAACACATTCAAAGTTCTTAGCGACGAGATACTAGAACAGGAGGCAGACGCAAGGCGCATAGCAGGCGTGTCAGACATAAGACTGCGCGAGGAAGAGGACGGAGTCATGTTCCACGGACACGCACTGCATCCAAATGGCCTCATGGGCATTGTCACTGGCAAGTACCAGTCACCGCTCGAGCTAGAGTTCATCAGACCAAAAGAGTTCACGCAGGCGGCCACAGACTGGGTCTATGTACCATTCTCAGACGGGTACCACATAATAGAAAGCTGGAACCCACTGACAATCGGTCATGTAGTCGACGGCGAGTTTCACATCAAATACCAATTGGAGACGCCATCGCTGGCAGGTGCAAGAGGAGCAACAAACGCGTGCCTGTACAATGACGAGATGTACTTTTTGGTACACAATGGTAATGGAGAGCACAAGTTTGTGGTGTTTAGTGCAAAAATGGACGAATTGAAGAGACAAACAGAGTGGTTTACTTTTGAATACGACAGCGAAAAGGCGCTTGGATTGGTGGTCACAAAAGAGAAGATACTGGTCTCATACACCAACGCACGCGTGGCAGTATTGAAAATGCCTCAAATTTACCAAAACAAAAAGTAAAAGGACAATGGCTAAATTTCCATGTAAAACGCAACTCCGGCAAAAAGGCCAGCTAATACGCCCACGACTATCCGCACCCCAGTCGACACCTTCGTGATCAACAAGCCAGACGACCAATACGTTATACCAAACACGGTCACGAACACGCCGACAACCCATGCGATCTCAGCGGGATTATCCATTTATAAACCATATTTTTTGGCATTCACTGACCACTCCTGCGCTCCTCCATCACCCATCCCCTCATGATGTTTTCTGCCTCCTCCTCGATACGACGTCTCTTCATTCTATCCTCTTTTTCGATGGCATCGACTGATAAATCGATAGGACGGGAAGAGAGCGGGCGGGAAAGGGGTGCGGGAGGTTGCGGGCGCAGCAATCTTTCAAATAGTTTTTCGCGGCTTATATCACCCTCACTTGTCCTCTCTATCTCCTGCATTCGACCACGCTCACTACGCTGTTCTTGCATCCACTTTGCTAATCGATGCTCCTCTACATCCGCTTCGCTCATGCCCGACAGACCACCCTGCCAACCCCGACGCCGAGGCCATGCCCCGCCATGCGCAGACATCCACGCAACAAGAGCATCGTAGCGCCTCATCCACGACTCTTTTTTATAGTCCCCCCATGACCACCCCGACAAGCTTTCAAGCATTTGTGCCCGAGATATTCCCTCATCTTCTTCTTGCGATAAAAGCGTTTGACCCCTACGACGCTGCTTTCCCACCCACATCGCATGCCGATGCTCCTCTGCATCCGCTTCGCTCATGCTCGACAGACCACCCTGCCGACCCCGATACCGAGGCCATGCCCCGCCATGCGCAGACATCCACGCAAGAAGAGCATTGTAGCGATCAATCCATGACTCTTGCTGAACCTTACGCCACACCCATCCCTCCAGTCGCTCAAGTAGTGCTGCCCGGCTCGCACCCTCACGTGCTATTGGCTCCGCCATAAGAGCCGCACGACCCCGAACACGCTGGCTTCGCACCCACATCGCATGCCGATTCTCCTCTGCATCCTCTTCGCTCATGCCCGACCCACGACGATCCAAGTGATGCATTTCTCGGGGCCATGCGCCACCATGCGCATTCATCCACTCAACAAGAGCATCGTACCGATCAATCCATGGAATGTGACGAGCATTGAGGCTTGCCTTGTTGCGAAAAGCTAAAATTATTACCAAAGACGACAGTAAGAGTATGTGCTTTGTGTAATCGGGAAAGAAGTAAAGGACCAGAACAATGGCCAAAATTATATAATTCATTTTTATTAAAGAAATAATTAAGCTTCTCGTGCTTCATAATATTCTTAAACACATTTGTTGTTTGTACATTTTTGATATTCCTCACATTCTCTAAACTTTGAACAGAAATTTTTCCATTCCTGTGTCTGTCCTCCAACAAAATATCTTGTTCCTTTGAATGTAACGGAAGTTTCGTCAGAATCTGAAAATGTGGGATTTGACGATGTGTAGTGTTCCTGTATCAATGTTGTAACATCGCCAGGAAAAGGTAGCCTCCGGATTTCTTGTTCCATAGCTTGTTTGCCAACAAACTCAGGTACAGCCATGTGAGGAGGTGGCACGTCCGAGTACATCACCCTTTTATCATAGAACAAATAGTCTAATAATTCTAGTCTTAAAAGTTCTATGATTTCCTCACGACTGTCGTGCAAAAGCCATGGTTGCGTATATAGCAGCACTTTGTCAAATTTATCAATGAAACCTGTCATCTCGTTCAGTTTATCATAATCTCTG
>Ga0160423_10004725_pt1 | contig 11158 bp, 12 predicted proteins | sample CRUFie14St8metaG_FD_108191 | JGI IMG/M metagenome (GOLD analysis project Ga0160423, IMG submission 108191) | Marine microbial communities from the Costa Rica Dome - CRUD Field 142mm St8 metaG | ecosystem: Environmental > Aquatic > Marine > Oceanic > Photic zone | place: Costa Rica: the Eastern... | reverse complement strand
GAGCCAGAGTATATTTCATCTGTAAAGCTTACTTCTACTTGTTTAGCTTTGCTTCTACCTAAGATGTTTGACTTAACAATAATACCTGTATCAACTTTTGATCTTGCAGGAACAAAGTCTTTTATAATTTTAAATAAAGAACTGTCAAAGAACTTTAATAGTCTTACAAATGACTTAGGTGACTTTGTATAAGCTAAAGTATCTTCCCACGCCCAAGAGCCAGAGTTCCAATACTGTTGTATGTCTTGCCACTCGATTGGTTTAGCTAATACATCTTTTCTTACTTCATCTAATGAAGGATACCCTTCTTCATACCTCCTTCTTGGATCACCTATATACTGGTCTATATCGAAACTACTTGATACTTTTCTAATTATATGTTCATTAACACCATGTGAAATATCAAATGCTACTTCAACGTTGTGTAGGTCATCAGAGTATTTTTTATTTTCTTGTTCAATAGAAACGTATCTTGAAAGAGTACTTCCAGAAACATAACTACCGGTATTGTCTAATCTAATTTTCTCCGAACCGCTTCTGTAGTAGTAGCTACCTGAAAATAATAAACTTGAAGTAACACTACCTTGTTCTCCAAGATACTTTTGACCTTCTATTAAAGAACCACCAAACCCTTTAATACTTAATATTGATTCTGGTATACCAAAACAGTTTATAAGGGCTCTTAAACTTCTTTCAGTACCTTTAGTTTTTACTAAATGAGGTAGGTTGTGATATATTCTTTTATATATTTCTTTTTCATAGTCACTCTTTGGCATTGGTTGTAAATACTCTAATGCTGTAGAACCACTGTTAAAAGTAGCAGAGGTTGCAATTGACATTGTATTTATAGTCTCACTACCGGATTGATAGCTTTCACCAAGGAACATTGAGAATAAGTTATCAGCGTTCTGATTACTATTATATAAGTTTATACCAAATGACTGAATAGCTTCTCTTACTAAATCTTTAGATACACCAAAGTTTAGTCTATGGTCAGTATCATATTTATCTGATACAGCTTTGAAGTATATCCATATATTGTCAAAGTGTTGAGCAATCATATGAATAAACATGAGATAAGGTTCATTATTAGAATCCTCTCTAATAAAAGCTGGTATAGTATTAGTTAAAATATCTACGTTAGAAACGTCGTAGTTATTAGCTGCTGTTAGTTGAGTATTAAACCATGTAGTTGCTACAGATGATGTAGTTGAATAGTTTAGATACGGTCTTTTTGTATTTTGTTTAGGCCAAGAATTAGAACCAGAAGTAAAGTACAAGAACCTGTCATAATGATCAAAGTTATCTACTAACCCTCTAATTAATCCTTCATAGTATGTTTGACTCCCCGATACTTCATTTTGGTAGTAAGAGCCGCTTGAAGCATTTGATGCCGATATAGTATTAAGAGAAGTTTCATAACTCTCTATTAACTGTAGTTTATATTGAAAGTTTCTTAATCTTTCTTCAGCAGAAGAGAAGTGAACGAAGTCTTCAAAGCTATTATGGTTTATAGCTATTTCTGCTCCTGCATTTTTAAATAAAGAGAACAGCTCATAATAAGATCCTGAGACTGGGAATGAAAATAGTTCGTTATAATTTAAGAATTCAGTAGGTTCATTTACTTTATCTACTTCCTCTAAAGCAAAGTTCGGTCCTTTTAAGTAAGGTATTTTTATTTCATCTACTATAGGTTGAGCAGTAATCTCATACAATAAACTATCGCTTACAACTTCTTCTACAGTAAAAGTATCTTTAAGTACTACGTCATCTTGTAGAGGACTATATAACTTAATAATTAATGACAGCTTTCCGTTCTCTACTAATGTGTCTATATTTATTCCTTGACCGTACTTACCTTGACCAAAGTCTATTCTAAAGTTAGAAAAGAAAGATTGTGATTCTAACTTGTTCTTAAACGCAGTAGTATACTCTAATATTTCTTCTTCAGTTAATTCTAAGCTTATAGCTTTTATTTCAGTTCTATCACTAGATATTTGCTGTAAAATAAACTGACCTCCTTTTTGACTTTCGGAGTAAACGTTATTAGTAAAGTTATAAAGTATTCTAATATCACCTGTATCATACTTAAGTTCCTGTATATCTCTTTCAGGATCTATAGTTATTATAGATGCACCTCTATCTCCTTGAGCTTGAGCATTTGCTCCAAAGGTATAGTCTTTATAGTCTTCTACGTACTCTAATAAAGTATTAGAAACACTATATATACCTACTCCTACTCTAGACTGGGCTATGTTAAATACATTGTCTACTTGAAATGTGCCAATAAGCTCCTGGTCCTTCTTAGTTATCTTAGAAGGTTGTGCTAGACTTTCTAGCTCGAGTTGTTCTATTTTATATGAAAACTCTGCCACTACTCTATATCAGGTTTATTAGCTTCTATTAATTGTTCATTCAAGTCTAGTATCTGATTTCTCAATGCTGTGATTTCATCTAATAGAGGTTGAATATCTTGTGTATCTTTTTCAAAATCTACTAATTCAGAACTTTTCTGTATTAAGTATCTATGAGATTGAATATCTCCTTCTGCAGGTATCTCTAAAAACAGTCTTTCATAGTCGTCAAAAAATTCAGATATAGTTCTTTCTTGAGCTTCAGTCAATGGTTGAGTAAAGCTTTTAAAAGACCTATCGATTATTTTACCGAAAGTATCTTTTTGATATACTGTCTTTTTAATTGAGATATCCTTAGCCATTCTTAACTACTTTAAAAATGTTATTATTGTCTAAGACAATAGTGCTTCCATTCAAAGTAGTTTTAACTAATAATTTATAATATCTTTCTGGTTGAAGAATGTCCATATAAATGTCGAAAAAACTACTAGTATTGTCTGCGCTAATCTTAGTATAAGTTGTATCAAAATCTACTATCATCTCTTGACTAAAATCATCTTGTATACCCCAATATGAGGTTGCAGGGAGTTTAAATTCAGTCAAGTAAATTGAAGATGTAGTAAATGTTCTCGCAGGATACTTTGGTCTAGCAGAGATTCTAAACCTAACCTTATCGGAGTCTGCATACTCAGGTTTATGGTTTTTAATCTTTATAGTTGCTATATCTGTATCCAGCTCAGTTAATGTACTGCTATACGTTGTGTCGTCCCATTTAAGTTCTAAATAAGGAGGAAATATAGTATGTGTGTCAGAGCCAAAATATTTTAGGTTAACACTAGCAGTGGTATAGTTTTCATAAGCATCATTAATCTTGAGTAGAAACCCATTATTGCTTAATGAACCGCTATACATTGATTCTACTGCTTCGGTTACGTTTATGTCTATATCGTAGTCAGATGTCAGATCAAATGATTGACTTGCAGCAGAACTGGATAGATAGTCACAACCATGGGTAGTCCATTGTGTTGTTCCGTCATCTTTGTATTTCCAACTCACACCACTTACGTTAGCTGGTGAGTCTACTCTTTTACCGGTCCCATTAGTCCATGAAGAAGAAATAGGAAATGCGGTAATAGTAAAAGTATCCGGTATCTCAGTAGCTGATGCTAATGATAAATTTAAACTAGCGCTAAATCCACCTGTAACTTTTTCATTAATGCTACTAGTGATATCAGCCTGCCTAAACTGAATCATGGCTCTATTAGTTCTACCAGTTAGATCTGCATCAGGATAACCACCTATCTCTAATACTTCATCTTTACCAGCATTACCGTATAGCCCTCCTACAGTTGGCTCAGACCATATGAATGCGTCTTTCTCAGGGTATATTCTAAATAATGCCATCTTATATTGTTGTTACTCTACCTTCTATATCTATATTAGGAAATTTAACTTCAAATATACAAGGATCATAAGACGGGTAAACTATCCCGCCTTTTGTAGCTCCTTCTACATCGTAAGCAAATTGAGAATAATTCCCACCTGCTTTGTTGTTAATTGTAACAGACTTTACTGTCTGTACTCCTTTGATTTGATCTAATACAGTATAAACGCTAGAAATGTTTATAGGTTGATTAATATCTCGCTTACTAGTCTTAAAGTAATCTTTAAGCTTGTTAGTACAATTTAATAGTACATCTCTTGAAGCATAGTTAGGAAGTGTTAAAACTTCAAATTTAACTCCAATATTTACTACAAATGCGTCTTTTATATCTATAGCATCAGTAATCATCATATACTCGGTTAAGTAACTCTTAAGGTTACTTTTTAAAGAGTTAGTAGCTGTGATTAGTTTTCCGTCATTATCGTAGGCTAACACGTATAATGCTAATGCTAATGGATTTTCACTCAAAACACTTTTAGTAGTGTTCTGATTAAATTCTTTAGTTACAAATGCTTTTGCAACAGATCCAAACTGTGGCGGTAGAGATAATGCTCTCACTGTATAGTCAGATGTAGTAACAGCTCTCTTTTGCTCTGAAAAAGCTTTTAGAGAATTTTGCCTCAACTCTTCTACTGTATCTCCATCTTTGCCCCCGGATGCAGGCTTTTCGTTATTAAACGTCAATGTGGTTAGAAATGTTGAATCAGTTACTGTGGTGGTAACTACATCTGTCGATGTTACAGAGTTGGCAGGTGCATTAGCCTCTACTCCGCCTCCAGTTAGGTATCTAATTGTTAGTGTTGTATTACTTGGAGCTAAACCGTAAGTTCTTGTAAATAAGAAGTTAGTAGGATCAAATGCTCTGTCGATTTGTTCTACTGCTTGTTTATCTCCATATTTTTTTATGTTAGAAGGGTCTGGTAAGAACGATTCATCATTAGATTCGACTACTCCAGAACCAAATTGTATTTGCATTACCCCTTTAGAGGTAAATCTAGTTACAAATCTTCTTGGTACTCTTTTTAATTTTAGTACTGACGGTACAAGTGAACTATCATTAGCAGCATTCTGTTCTTCGTCAAATACAGTATCTTGTCCTAGGAATGGTACTTCTGTCCAAGTGTTACCGTCGCTATCTGTTACATCAAGTACTTTAAGTATATTATCATCTGTAATGTTAATAGTAGTAAATTTTTCTGCTGTAGTAAAAGTACTTTCTGTGCTTTTAATTTGACCTGATATTGCTAGAGCACTTTTAGTTAAAAGATATTCGGCTGGGTTATTATCTTCGTCTACTGATGCAATAGAGATATCTGTAGGATCATAAGAGCTAGAAAATTTAAAATCAACTGATTCTTGTAATATAAAAGAAGTGTTACCTTCAGCTGTTGATTTAATAGTACTATTCTCATGTACTTTTATAGCTTGGTCCCAATCAGGTACATAATTACTTCCTGATAAAGCTTGTACTTTTTGCTCAACTTTAAGCTCTACTTCTGCTGCAGTAGATACTCTTGGTCTATATCCCATCATATACGCTAATGAATATAGGTTAGAAGGGTTTTGAGCGTGTTGTAAAAATGTTTCTTGTAGTTGTGTGTCTTGATAAAAAGATAGTACATCCCCTACATAGGACGCCATCTCTATAAACATCATTCCAGGAGCTGTTTCGTTAAAGTCATTATAGCTGTCAGGAAAGTAGCTTTTTGCAAATTCTACTAACTGCTCTCTAAAATCACCAAACTCCCTATTGACATATTTAATATCTCTTTGTTCAGCCATTATTGTTCAAAATTAATTACCACCTCATCTTCTATGTTAGTATCTTTTACTTTATACTTCATAGAGAATTGAACAGTATTGTTATCCGGTACTCCTACTGTGCTAATCTCAATAGGCTCTACTCTTGGAAAATAGAATGCTAGATCTGCCTTAACTAGCGCATCTATTTCTTTTACTTTATTTTGTGTAAGCTGGTCAAATACTAACCTACGTAAAGCGTTACCAAAATTAACGTTAAGGAACCTTTCACCTCTTCCAGTTAAAAAGTAATGTATTAGATTAGTCTTAATAGCATCCTCAGTAGTGTAATTAACATTGAATACACTTTTACCTGAGAATGGCAATTGAAAACCGACAGCTTTTCTTGGCTGTAGATCTAATGGGTCTATCTTTTTAACATCAAAAGGCATTACGCTCCTTGTCTAAATTTATCTTTTTTTGTTGCTGCATCTAATATAGCTTTAGCTTTAGTAGGATTAAATCCAGGTATAGAATTTAAATCTAATCCTGCTCCTCCTCCCCCATTAACCTGCCTTTGAGCAAAGTTAGGGACCATATTGGATGATGCGTTTACTATAGTCTTATAGTCTTCATTGGTCATTTCAGCTTTAGTTTGATTAATCATCTCTTCTAAAGGAACTGTACCTTTGTTAATCTTTCCAGTCGACCACGTCTTACTAATATCTTTCTGTGTAACTGGTTTGTATCCAGCTGAAGTATCAGGTTTAGAGGCTACTTTAACTGCTTCATTTAGCATTTCCTGTAACTCTTCCTTAACAGCAGCTTTCACTTCTTCTCTAATAATTTTACGTAATTGATCGAGTTTCATATATATAAATAGTTTAGTTATGAAAGTTGGTTATCTATTCTAAATTTTATTTCCTCCAATAGTACTTCTACCTGTGAAGCAAATGATTTAGGCCCTTTGAACATCTCTGCTCCATTAGGATCTATAGCAACGGCAAACCGTCTAGGTGCTATAGGAGGTGCTGTAGGGTCTTTTTTAATCTGTAATTCATAAACTATCCCGTTAGGTCCAGTATGAAAAAATTTAGAGTCTCCTTGTCTATCTCCTTTTCCTATATCATTAAAATTATCAAGAAGTCCTCTTATAATATCTTTTGTATCTTTATTTATATTACTATCGTCTAGTTTTCTTAGCCCATCTAATAGACTATTAACTGATGAATTAATAGCATTGTTAGGGTCATTAGGGTCTAACGATCCCCAAAACTCCTTAGTAGGAGGTATATTTTTTTTAGAAGATAAATGATCCTTTAGACAAATATACTCTATACCCTTATATTTTACCTTATCGTCTCTTTTGTAAGCTATACCTCTTACTTCACCAGATGTTCCGTCATCTTCAGTATACCATTTACCTCTGTTATTTAAATCGCTTTTATTCTTTAAGCTATCTTTAGAGCTATTGGTCAGGCCGGAGTTAGATACTTTAGCCAATAATTTAGGTCCTAAAGTTGAAAATACCATTTCTCCATCGTCATCTAAAAGCCCTAATTCATCTAAGTCTGATTTTAGTATCTTTCCTTCATCGAGCTGTCCTTTTAAAGCTGCTTCTACTTCACAGCATTTTACAGCAGTATCTGCTGCACCAATATTTCTAGTAACTCCATCTAGAGCGTTACCAGGTGTCTCCATAACAGCTTCTAGTGCAACAACTATTTCATCTATTTGACTAATAAATTCTTTTAATAGGTGCATAGTATCAGCATACTTAGTTGTAATATTGATCGGTAGACCTAATATTAAACCTCCGGCTGGTCCTGGTGGTATACCTACACCCTGTGGTATTGGTAGTGATAGAATAATTTTTAATGCTGCTTTTAACCCTCCTAATGGTGCTTTTATTTTACCTGGTAGCGATTTAAATTTGTTTAATCTACTTTGAGCTTTTTGTAAAGAGCTTTTATTTTGATCTAGTTGCTTTCTAAGTCTTGCAGTTTTATTTGGTGTTGGACATCCTTTACGGTTAAGACTATTAGTTATATTAGTTCCACTTTCAATAACTTTAGATATTACTGTACCTTGCATCTTACCAACTATTTTGGCGATAGCTCCTTGCAATTGCGGTCTTGGTAGATTAACGTATGGCATTATTCAGTAAATACTTTTTTAGATAGTAGTGGTTTCAATAGATTTCTTAATGTTGGTATGATTGGCTGTATAGAGGATGCGGTAGCAATCATCTTAGCAACATATGCTGGTGGTGCTGGTGGTGCTGTTGCCATACCTTTGACTAATGTTTCGAATTGAGATAAAAATCATCTAACCAATCTATAGATGTCTGCCCTAGTAGTACAGGCTCTATTTCTTTAAATGCATCAGTTCCCAGATATACTTTAGTAGCATCTAGCGCTACATAATCTTCCCCGTCTATACCTACTACTTTACCGTTAACTCCTATAGCTTCTACTGCTGATAAAAATATACCTTCTTCTTTAGCATTAAAAAATAATCTACCTCCATTTAAAAGTACTTGATTACCTTTATAGGCATCTGCTTTATCTGGTTCAGAGTCAAAAGCATCTCTTTTTTCGTTAGCTTGAGTTAGTTTAAATGTATGATCAGAGCCCATATACAATGAGTTAGGGTCATCATCTATATTCTCTATAGCAGGGGTAGTAGCATCTTCAGGGTCTTTCCAGCCATTAGATAGTATAACGTACGGTTTACCGTCGTTACTACCGTCTGTAAATTCATTACTATCATATTTAGAGCCTCCTAATCTTAAAGTAGAGCCAAATCTACTTTCCATTATAACGTCTCCTGGAAATGATTGTATAGGTGGAATGTTATCTTGTTCAGTAAAATGGTCTCCTAAATCAACTGATGAGCCTTCTCCTGTTAGTATTTGATCAGGCATAGCATTATGGTGTGGAGAATTCCATACTCCAACAATGGCTGTCCAGTACATCTTTTCAGCATTAGGATCTGTTGGGCCTCTTTCGTCGCTAGGAAGTTTCTCTATCCTTACGATTTCGTTTTTAAGTGGTATCTTTTTAAATTCTGATATACCCGCGTATGCAAACTTAAGAGACATCTCTCCATCTTCTTTAGTAGGTGAATCTATTTCTCTATAGAATACCCCATAAAGAGAGTTTGAGCCTCCTTTGAGCATATATTCAGGGTGGAAGTCATCTTGGATTACATCTACTACTCTTGCAAATATAGATGAGCCTTTACCGCCTCCAGCGCTGCCACCACCTGCACCACTATTTCCGAACGATTTAAACATTATTCTTCTGGCTTGTCTTCTTTGTTTACTTTTTCAGGTACTTCTTCTATCTCTTTCTGTGTCTGCTCTTGCTCTTCTAGTAGGTCTTGAATATCAGAGAAATCAAACATGTCTTCTCCGTCACCTCTAGCAGCAATAGCTTCTAACCTTTGAATCACTGTCGCTAACTTAATCAAATGCTCGTCATTCTTTACACCTATCTCCATGTATTCTTTAATCATAGGTACAATGAGAGTAGCGTCGCCAATGTTCTCTATTAAAGGTTTTAATTCACCGATAAGGGCTTTAACTTGCCCTTTAGTCTCTTTTGAGTTATCGTAAATTTCACCGAAGAGATCAGATAGAGTTTTACCTTGAAATATTTCTTTATCTAAACTCATAAGCTTATATATTTTTATATAAATAGATTATAACACTTTATTTGAGATTAATCCCTCATCATAAAGTTTTTGATACTTTTCTTGAAAGTCTAATTTGAGTTTAGTAATAACCCTTGTCAGGCTAGGAGTATCACAATCAGTGATCTCTCTAATATATATGTAAAGTGCTTTTTTCTTAAAAATTTCTAGATCGTTTCTAGTTCTAAATATAGTAAGCACAGCATCTGCTATATGAAGTTCTGATTCCTTTTTAAATATTTCTTCTAGTACCTGATAAGTTTCGGAAATCCACTTATCCATAAACTGGGCTAGTGTTATACCTATATCATCATTATCGTTGATATCTGGCATGTATCCGTCTTCAACATCATCCCAGGAACCTATTTGTTTAAGTTTCTTATAATTTTTATTGTTGTAGTTAATTAACCAACGTTTTACGATGGTACCAAAGTATGAATAAGCTTTGGCTCCGTTAGTAGGATCAAACTTCATTATCTTTTCTTCATACAGTACGGAGACTATTTCGTGTTTTAAGTCTTCTATCTTATCTACATCTGTGTAGTAGAACTTGAAAGTATGAATTATATTTTCGGCTAGCTTATAAAAAGGAAAGTAGATGTGTTCTGTAAAGATCTTCTGTCTGTAAGTTTGATCTTTAGATTCATTAAATTTTACTATATAGTCTTCTGTTTCTTTTGTGAAGTAGTTAGCCTTGCTTCTCTTCCTTGCCATAATTTTCGGGGAGCATGTATGTATCGAGCTCTTTTTGTATTTCTTTTAATTTATCAAAAAAATAACCGACCTCGTCATCGCTCTGAAAGACCCCTTTTTCGTCTAGCTTTCTTAGGTGCTTTTGCGAATCTCTAATTATATCCGAGATTCTTTGAAGGTATCCTGTTTGATCAACAGTGACATCTTCGTATTTTTCTACTTTAATAAGTAGGTTTCTTAAAATATAGATAAAAAGTAACAATATTCCAACTAAAATGGAAACTATTACGTTATATGCTGTGAATAATTCTGACATTCTATAAGTTTTTTAACATTTTACTAAGGCCTTCTGAAGAATTTACTCTCTTGCCTGTAGTAGATTTAGTTTTTTGTGTTTTAGGTGACGAACTACCGCCGTTTCTCTTCCACATATCATATTCTACCTTAGAAGCTAGAAAATCTGCTGAGTGAAGGACCGAAACTATTGATGTTTTCTGTCTAGAACTTTCAACATTACTAAAAAAGTATGCCTCATTAGCTTTATCAAACACTCCATCGTGTAGTCTTATACCTAAAAATTCGTTTTTAGTTACTTTTACTCCAAATTTCTGGAGAATAAACAAAGACCTGTCTGGTATGAGCATAAAGTCCAAGTCTGGGTTATAGGTATACATTTCTGATAACTTATCTTGACGCCATTTGTCAGTCTGAGGTATATAGTTTGGACTATCACCATCACCTAATTTACCTAAATCGTGGAATAATGCGGCAAAAACAAGTTCTTCTTCTGTGAAATCAACTTCTCCACCCATTTCCTTGTATAACCTCATCTGCTTCACCGCATACTCCACTACCCTATTAACATGATCTACGTATCCACCTGCAAAAGCATTATGGTACCAAGATCTACCACTAGCTGGAGCCATAACATAATTATCCTCCATATGATTAATCATTGTTAGTACTGTTTCTTTACGTTCACCTATGTAGGTGTCGATAATTTTAAGGTGTTTTTGGTAATTTTTTTGAATATTTTCGGCGGATAACATAAGTAACCTTTTTTTATTAATATCTGTTATATTTTATTATATATATTTATATATCTATATATTTATATTTAATATTCTTATATATTCATATAACATATCTTTAAGATATATAAAATAATTCAAAGAAGCAACTATTCTACAATAAATTTTTCTGAATAGGTGTCTTTTACTACGGTATTAGG
>Ga0160423_10004724_pt1 | contig 11159 bp, 16 predicted proteins | sample CRUFie14St8metaG_FD_108191 | JGI IMG/M metagenome (GOLD analysis project Ga0160423, IMG submission 108191) | Marine microbial communities from the Costa Rica Dome - CRUD Field 142mm St8 metaG | ecosystem: Environmental > Aquatic > Marine > Oceanic > Photic zone | place: Costa Rica: the Eastern... | reverse complement strand
GTGAAACCTGCTAGAAGTATTAACTTTATCACTCTTAACTTCGTGGCTGCAAGGTCAGGGGTTGAGTTTGAAGAAATCTACGGAGCAGTTTAAGGAGTAAAGAATGGCAACAATAGACGAATTTAAAGCACAACTGATTGGTGGTGGCCCAAGACCAAACCGATTCAGAGTCTTCATTCCTAGAAGTGGCAATAGAATTGAGTTTCTATGTAAAGCTGCTGCAATTCCAGCTGCAACCCTAGGAGAAATACCAGTAAACTTTAGAGGACATATCCTCAAGTTAGCAGGAGATAGAACATTCGAAGATTGGTCAGTGACTATCATTAATGATTCAGAATTTTCTGCAAGGTCAAGCTTAGAAGCATGGCAACAAGACATACAAGAACTTGATTCAGGTGTAGGTATGGCGTCTAACGACTACCTACTATCAAGAGCATTTGTCGAACAACTAGGTAAAGACGACGCTGTCCTTGCGAGATATGAATTTTTCAACATGTATCCAAAGAACATTGCTGCTATCGAATTAAATTACGAAACAGTAGATGCACTGGAGGAATTCACAGTTGATTTCACATATTCTCACTGGGAAAGAGTCAAGTAATAATAGTGAGTTGACCTCTAATTTAGGGGTATAAATATAGTTATGGAATTATTTGGGTTTGAAATAACTCGTAAGAAAGACGAGTTAAGAGCAACGGAGGTAAAGAACGCTAAGTCGTTTGTACCTCCTGTTGACGATGATGGCACTCCCGTTATACAACAACAAGCGGGATACATATCAGGTGGCGCATATGGTGCCTATGTTGATATGGAAGGTGGTATCAAGAATGAGGCAGAACTCATTCGTAGATATCGTGAAACATCATTAGTACCTGAATGTGACTCAGCTATTGAAGATATAGTTAATGAGTGTATTACTTCTGATATATCAGATAGGATTGTTGCACTCGACCTCCGAGATGTCAAACTCTCGGATAGTATCAAGAAAAAGATACAAGACGAGTTTGCTCACATCTTATCCTTAATGAAGTTCAATCAGAACTCTCATGAAATTTTCAGAAAGTGGTATGTCGATGGAAGAATTTACTTCCATAAGGTCGTTGATAGCAAACGACCAAAGTTAGGTATTGTAGACTTAAGGAACATTGACCCACTTAAAATTAAGAAGGTCAGGAATGTCGAAAAGGGTAAAGACCCTAAGACAAAGATTGAACGAGTAGAGAAGGTAGAAGAATTCTACATGTTCAATGACAAAGGTTTTGATAAGACTTCTGCAACAGAAGGTGCAACAGTTAAAATTGCACCCGAGGCAGTATCTTATACAACAAGTGGATTACTTGATTACAGTAGAAATGTTGTAATCGGTTATCTACACAAGGCATTGAAGACTGCAAATCAGTTAGCAATGATGGAAGATGCACTTGTTATCTATAGGATTTCAAGAGCTCCCGAGAGAAGGATATTCTATATCGATGTCGGAAACCTTCCAAAAGCAAAAGCTGAACAGTATCTTGCCGATGTTATGCACAAATATAGAAATAAATTAGTGTATAATGCAGAGACAGGTGAAATCAAAGATGATAGAAAACACATGTCAATGCTTGAGGACTTTTGGTTGCCTCGAAGAGAAGGTGGTAGAGGAACAGAGATTACCACTTTGCCAGGCGGTCAAAACCTTGCAGACATAGACGATATAGAATACTTCAAGAAGAAGTTATATCAGTCACTAAATGTGCCTGCAACTAGATTAGAAGCAGACAATGGATTTAACATGGGTCGTGCTTCAGAGATATCTAGAGACGAACTTAAATTTAATAAGTTCACAAACAGACTTCAAAAGAAGTTTGCAAGAGTTTTTACAGACATATTGAGAACACATTTAGTTCTTAAGGAAATTGTAAATGGAGAAGAGTTTGATAAAATTAAAGACTTTATCCAATATGAATTTGCAACCGACAACCACTTTACAGAGTTGAAGGAAGCAGAGATTCTAAGGGAAAGATTAGATACCCTTGGAGGAATTGCTGACTATATCGGTAAATACTATTCAAACGAATATGTTAGAAAGTATGTACTAAGACAGTCAGAGGAAGACATCAAAATCATTGACCAACAGATACAAGACGAGGGTGGTAATGAAGAAGATGGAGAAGACGATAGCTTTGGAGGATTTTAATAATGAGTGAAGACATATCAAGAAAGATAGTTGACGGAATTGAAGCAGGAAAGTTGGAACAGGCAAAGAACGATATCTTTGACGGAATCAAACAAAAGGCTGCAGAAGTTGTTGATATGAAGAGGGTTGAAACTTCTGTGAATTGGTCACAGAACGAAACCGAAGAAACTCCTACAGAGTCATGAAATCGTTTTCAGAAGTTTCTACGGAACTTCACGAGGCCACATTTAAGTGTCCCGAAGGTCATGTAGAACTTAAGAGAGAAAGTGTAAAATATGGTGAAGAAACCATAAATATAATTTACACTGAGTGTAAAGAAGGTATAACAGTATTCTTAAACGGACATGGAATACATGAGACCTTCGAGGACGAGGAGTCCTTAAAAGTTGGTATGCTAGAAGTGAAAAGAATGTTGAAAGACATGTCCGAAGAAGGTATATCAATAGAGGAAATAACAAATGAAATTAATATCTGAATTTAACGACTACGGAGTACAACCCGTAATAGTCGAACAAAACGAAAAAGGTGAAAAGGATTACTTCATCGAAGGAATTTTTATGCAATCAGAAATTAAAAACCGTAATGGAAGGATATATCCTAAAGAAGTTATACAGAAAGAAGTAAAAAGGTATAACAAAGAGTTCGTAGAAAAGAAAAGAGCATTCGGAGAGTTAGGACACCCCGAAGGCCCTACAATTAATTTAGACAAAGTGTCCCACATGATAGAGAAATTAGAAGAAGATGGAAACAATTTCGTGGGACGAGCAAAGATTTTGAGTACACCAAACGGTCAAATAGTTAAAAATTTGATAGATGATGGTGCCAAACTGGGTGTTTCTTCTAGAGGTCTAGGTTCACTAGAATCAAAAGGAAACGCACAGTATGTAAAAGACGATTTTCAACTTGCTACGGCAGGTGATATCGTTGCAGACCCGTCTGCACCTGAGGCCTTTGTAGAAGGTATTATGGAAGGTGTTGAGTGGGTTTATGAGAGTGGTATCTTAAAGGCAAAAGATTTAGACCAAATGCAGAAAGATTTAAAGACTGCAAGGTTAAATAAACTTGAAGAAACCAAATTGAACCTATGGAAAAGTTTCGTTGAGAAGCTTTAACATATAAATAAAAAAGTAATCTTTAAACAGGAGAAATTTATGTCAGATTTAGAAAACCAAGTAGAAACTGCTGAAGAGTTAGTTGCTGAAAAGGCACCTACCGATATGGCAGAAAAAGGTGACAAATCTGCTCACAAACAAGGTTCGTCTTCCGAAGAGAAAATCGAAAGCGGAAAGGCCGAAGTCGTCAAGCCTGAGGAAAATCCTGTTGACAAGGCTGTTGCAGCTGCAAATAAAGCATCAGATGGTACTAAACCAGTAAAAGATGCAGTAAATAAAAATGCAGAGAAAGGTGACAGCAAAGCAGACAAATTAAAAGAAGATGAAGATTCCAACGAAGAGGACACTATCGCAGAGAAAGGACAATCTAAAATGGAACTAATCAAGGCTGCAGTCGACAGTATGAAAGGGTTGAATAAAGAAGAGTTAAACAAATTATTCAGTTCTTTATCAGAAGACGAGGTCGATGAATCCTTGACTAAAGCAGAAGTCGCAAGAAAAATAGTAGAAGCATTAAAAGAAATGTCTTTGGAAGAAGTCACAAAACTCGTTAAAGAAATGGGTTATGGTATGGAAGACGAAGAAGAAGACGAAGATGATGATGACGAAGATGACGATGACGATGAAGAAGAGTCATACGGTAAGAAAGAGTCAAAATCAGAATCAGTCGAAAATGACTCTGCTGTTGAATCTTCATTAGTCGAGATTGAAATAGATGACGACCTATCAAAAATCTCTGAATCATTAGATTTATCAGAAGAAAATGCAGAAAAAGCTAAAACTATTTTTAAAGCTGCAGTAAACAGTAAAGTTGAAGAAGCTAAAGAAAAGCTTGAAGAGCATTACCAAACAGAATTAAAATCCCAAGTAGAAACTATCAAAGAAGAATTAACTTCTTCTGTAGATAAGTATCTAACATATTGTGCTGAAGAGTGGTCGAAAGAAAACGAACTCGCAATAGAAAGGGGTTTGAGGTCAGAAATGACAGAAAACTTTATCGAAGGTCTCAAGAAGTTGTTCGTAGAACACTATGTTGAAGTGCCAGAAGATAAGTACAATGTCGTTGACGAACTCGCAAATCGTCTTGACGAGATGGAAGCTAAAGTTGATGCCGAAGTTCAAAAGAACATGGATATTAACGAAGAGCTAGAAAGTCTTAAGAGACAAAATGTTGTGAAAGAGGCATGTGAAGACTTGTCTGATTCACAAAAAGAGAAAATGGTATCACTATCTAACGGTGTAGACTTCACAGACCAAGCAGATTTCGAAGAGAAAATTGCAGAAATCAAAGAAGCATACTTCGGTGTAGACAGTGAAACTATTGCTGAAGAAACCGTACAAGAAGAAGGTAATGGAGATTTCGATACAGAAGTAGAGAAAGTTCTTGACCCTTCAATTGCACGATACTCTGAAGCATTAACTAAACTAAAACCATTAGGTTAATTTAAAGGAAACTAAAACTCATGTTTTTATCAGAAAATTTACAAGAGAAGTGGGAGCCTATTCTAGAACATTCCGATTTGCCAAAAATCGAGGACAACTACAAGAAAGCAGTCACAGCAGTTATACTTGAAAACCAAGAGAAAGCTTTAAACGAAGACAGAGCAACTCTTGAGGAAGCTGCACCTTTAAACTCTACTGGTAGTTCTATTTCTAACTGGGATCCAATCCTAATTTCGTTAGTAAGAAGAGCTATGCCAAATCTCGTTGCATACGACATTTGCGGTGTTCAACCTATGACTGGCCCAACTGGTCTTATCTTTGCTATGAAAGCAAGATATAACGACTATCCAACAGAAACAAGACTGAATAACTCAGAAGCTTTATTCAATGAAGCAAGAAGTGGATATTCAGGTGGTGCAGACCCAACAGCGGGCCCTGCAGACAACGACCCTGTTGGTGACCCTTTTGATGCATCAGGCCCTGAAACCTACGCGGGTGACACAGGAGCTGGTATGTCAACAGCTAGTGCAGAATCACTAGGTGATGCAGCTGGGAACCACTTTGCACAGATGTCTTTCACTATTGAGAAAGCAACTGTGACTGCAAAGTCAAGAGCACTCAAAGCAGAGTACACTTTAGAATTAGCACAAGACCTCAAAGCAATCCACGGTCTTGATGCAGAATCAGAACTTGCAAACATTTTGTCAAGTGAGATTCTTGCTGAAATCAACAGAGAAGTTGTAAGAAATGTCAATCTTCAAGCGAAGACTGGTGCATCTGCAACTGCTTCTAGCGGAACATTCAACTTAGATGTTGATGCAAACGGTAGATGGTCTGTTGAGAAATTCAAAGGACTATTGTTCCAAATCGAAAGAGAAAGCAATGTAATTGCAAAAGAAACAAGAAGAGGTAAAGGAAACTTTATCCTATGTTCTTCTGATGTTGCATCTGCACTTTCAATGGCTGGTGTTTTAGATTACACACCTGCGTTAAACACTAACATTAATGTTGACGACACAGGCAATACATTTGCTGGTGTTCTTAACGGAAGAGTAAAGGTCTACATTGACCCTTATGCGTCTGTTGACTACATGACTGTTGGTTATAGAGGGTCTAACCCTTATGACGCTGGTATGTTCTATTGCCCATATGTTCCACTACAAATGGTGAGAGCAGTTGGTGAGAACACTTTCCAACCAAAAATCGGATTCAAAACTAGATACGGTATGGTTTCAAACCCATTCGTAGGAAGCACACCTTCTGACGGTCTTGCATCTGCTGGAACAAACCAATACTACAGAAAAATGGCAGTGTCCAACATTCTGTAAACGGAATTTCGTTTCGATTAAAACCCCTCTTTCGAGGGGTTTTTTTTAGCACTAAATAAAAGGTACAATAAAGTACAGACATACACACACAGGAGAAAATTATGTCAGATTCAAAATCAGGGTACGAAATCCGTGCCGACTTACTTACACAAGCTCAAGGTCTGTTAGAAGGAAATATCTACAGAAACAACGAGGCTATTGTAGAACACAATAATAACTTTCCAAACGATAGGAAACCTTACGGTGACCAGTTCGTGTCTACGGAAGAAGTTATTGCAGTTGCAAGACAACTCAATGAGTTTGTAAACGAGAAATAACCATAAATAGTATTATGGCAGACCCAGTAATAAACAAATCACTTTTAGGTAAGAATAATTTTAGATTACTTATTGACAAGATTCCGAATGTGGAATTCTTTGCAAAGACAGTAAATATTCCAGGCTTAAGTTTCACCGAAACCGTTGCACCTGCTGGAATAGGTTTAGATGCATTCTTTCCAGGCGATAAAGTTTCTTTTGATACCCTCTCGGTAGGATTTCTTGTTGACGAGGATTTAGGAAACTTCAAAGAGATTTTTGATTGGATGGACAAGATAGTTCCAGTTTCAGACCCAAGTTTATATAAAAACTTTGTAGGTTCTAAAACTACAGCTACTGGTGAACAATCAACTATCGATAATGCACTCGCACAATATTGTGATATTACACTGGTCACTAATACTAATAAGAACATACCTAATAAGTTCTTTAGGTTTCACGATGCATTCCCAATCTCACTCAGTGGGATAGAATTGGAATCAGGTGCAGACGGTGAGACAGTTCTTGCAACAGTTGAATTCAGGTTCACATATTACGAAATAAAATCCTCTTCCTAGATTACCATAAATATGGTATAATAGTATATTATGACACTCGATGAATTGAAAGAAGAGTGGAAAAAGGACTGTGAAGTAGACGATATTGAATTAGATAAATCGTCATTAGAACTACCTAAACTCCACGCAAAATACTCAGAATATCTAACAGACGCAGTCGTTAGACATAAAAATCTTCAGCTTAAATATTCCATGTTATTGAAAGACAAATGGTTGTGGTTCAATGGTAAAATGGACGAAGAAACAATCAAAGAAAAAGGTTGGAGTGACGACCCATTTGACGGTCTTAAGATTATGAAAAATGATATGCAAATATTTTTCAATGCAGATAAAGACTTACAAAAGTTAAATGCACAAACAGAATATCAACAAATCCAAATCGACTTCTTAAAAAGGTGTATGGAAAATATCACATGGAGACACCAAACAATTAAGAATACAATCGAATGGAGAAAGTTCATGGCGGGTTCATGATAGAAACACTTGCACAAGTATTAATGGTGGTTTCCGTTATGTTAGGAATAGCTATCATATGGTATGAGGAAATTATAAAATGATTTATCATTCTTATTGTTGTATACTACCACAATATCTTTCTAAACAAGAGGTAGATTATATACACGGATATGCAAGAAGTCTTCCTATTTACGAAGGAAGATTAGGTGCTGGTGTGTCAGATTCAGATAGTCACCAATCTAGATTTACAGAAAAAACTGGTCACGGTGATAGTATGATAAGACAATCTACTAACAAGTGGATAGACCACAATGACCCAAAGTTTAAAGTAGAACTCAAACAAAAAATATTTGACGGTATGGTTCAAGCAAATGAACAATGTGGTTGGCGTTATGACATAACTGATATGGAGAATTGGCAATATACTGTTTACGAAGCTCAAGAAGATAAACCAACTGGTGACTTTTATACATGGCATACAGACGCAGGTGCAGACCCATATCCAGCTGGAGATATAAGAAAGATATCTTGTTCAGTTCAACTGTCAGACCCCGATGATTATGAGGGTGGTCATTTTCAATGGATTGAATCTGCAAAAGTTTTTGACCGTATAAAATTGAGAAGTGGTGATATCAAACTAGACGAGTTGATTCACACTGCACCCATGAGTGGAAGAGAATTAGGTTCTCTAATTGTTTTTCCTTCTTGGTTGCACCACCAAGTCACACCAGTCACCCACGGAGTAAGAAAATCTCTAGTAGTATGGAACAAGGGATGGCCTCTGAGATAATTCTAAAGAAGGTCGATGAGGTCTTCATGAAAGTAGAATGTGATGACGGTCTTGCTAGAGACTTGTTTGACTTCTTTTCTTTTACAGTTCCAAATGCAAAATTTATGCCCTCAGTTAAAAATAGATACTGGGACGGTAAGGTCAGACTCTTTTCAATTAAAACACATAAGATATACATTGGATTACTTCCATATGTGGACGAGTTCTGCAGAGAAAGAGGATATGATATTGTAGGTATAAATGATATCATTGGTGATAAAGAAAGACAACCTGATGAAAACTTTATACAAGAACTAGGATTACCTTTTGAACCTAGAGACTACCAGTTAGACGCATTCAGAACTGCAGTACAATATGGTAGACAACTATTACTCTCACCTACTGCAAGTGGTAAGTCATTAATCATTTATTTACTTGCAAGATATTACAACAAGAAAACTGTTATTATAGTTCCTACAACTTCCCTTGTAGAACAAATGGCAAAGGATTTTAAAGACTATGGATACGATAAGGAAATTTGTAAGATTTATAGTGGTCAGCCTGTATTTGATTCAGACATCACGATTACAACATGGCAGTCATTTAGTAAGGCTCCTAAAAATGTCATGGAAAAATTCGAGGTTGTCTTCGGAGACGAAGCACACCTCTTCAAAGCAAATGTCCTCAAAGGAATCCTCGAAAAAATGAAAAACACTGCAATTCGTTTTGGGACTACAGGAACCCTTGACGGTTCAGAGTGTCATAGATTGCAACTAGAAGGATTGTTTGGCCCAGTCAAAAAAGTAGTATCAACAAAAGAATTGATAGACGAAGGTACTATTGCAAATTTATCTATCGATTGTGTCATACTATGTCATACTAAACAGAAGAAAATGACATACCAAGAAGAGATGGATTATCTTGTTTCTAATGATGCAAGAAATATTTTTATAGTAAATCTTGTTAGAAGCTTGAAAGGTAATACACTTGTATTGTTCCAGTATGTAGAAAAACATGGTGTTAAGTTATTTGATATGATGTCTAATACAGACATGGGTGGAAACTTACATTATGTCTATGGTGGTACAGACACAGAAGATAGAGAATCCGTTAGAGAGATTGTAGAGAAGAACAAGGAAGATACTATCCTTGCATCATATGGAACCTTTTCTACAGGTGTAAATATAAAAAGGATTGATAATATTGTATTTGCAAGTCCGTCTAAATCAAGAATACGAAATCTCCAATCGATTGGTAGAGGTCTTCGTAAGACAGACGGTAAAGATAAATTGAGACTGTTTGATATTGCAGACGACTTAGGTTGTGAGAATTATACATTGAATCACCTCAAAGACCGTATAAATATATACAATGAAGAAAGATTTAACTACGAGATAAAACAGTTCAGTTTAAATGACAAGACCTAAAGACATAGTTCCAACACAATACGAAGTATTGAAATTACTTAACGGCACAGAAGTTGTCGGTATGACTAGAGATACAGGAAACGGTATAGAGATTACATTACCTATGATATGTAAACTCGAAGTTGTTGCACCAGCTGGTAATACTACCCTTGCAACATTTTATCCTTATGCACCTCTATCTGCAGATGCAACTGTTCTACTTCCATTAGATATAATTGCACATAGAAATAATATGAATGAACAATTCGTACCATACTATGACGAAGCTTCCTCTAGGTGGTTCGACATGGTTGAAAATAAATCTATACCATTAACAGGTGACAAAAAACAAGTTCGGAGAGCATACCTAGATAGAGTTGTTAGAGACCTTATGGAAGCAACTGGTGGGCCAATCACTGAACAAGAACAAAGAATGTTGGAAAGAATTGAGGAAGAAGAATGGTCTTTAGAAGACGAAGTTCTTGCAGACTTTGAATCTGCACTTGCACCAACAGACAAGAAAAAAATTCATTAGAAATATATTTCTTAGACTTTCAATTCATATATATACTATCGATAATTTATGGTGATAGTACATCATAAGTCTTCTTTATAACTTTAAAAACGGAAATAACCATGACACAAGCAATACTTGGAATTGCAAAGGGCATGGTGGTGAGACTCGAAAACATTATTGAGACAAAGATTATATCAATGTTAATAGAAGCAGTAGAATTTCTAACACTGATGCTCCTTCCAATTTTTATACCATTAGGCATAATGCTCCTATCGGGGTGGACTTTATAATGTCCCGTGAAAGGATAGAAACGATAAGAGATGGTCTAGAAGTCACAGCACTTGTAGCCATCTTTTGTCTATCATTATTTGGAGTAAACTCTCATGTCCTCTAGAGAATACGACCCAGTTTGGAAGAGGTGGAAAACAGTTTCTACTCCCTCTGCAGTAGACGATGCAGCTAATGTAATGTCAGGTTATGAAACTCAATTATCATTAAATCTAAACAAACCACGAGACGCAACACCCGAAGAAGCACAAGAATGGCAAGAGAAAGAATTAGCTTGGTGGGGAGACCGTCAACTTATGTTTGTCACGATTGCAGTTATCGTTCAAATGTCTGCATTAGCTTTCATGGGTGCAGTCATGCTACTCAACCAACAGGCATTCGGATGAAATATTTAATCTACGCCGCAATACTGATACCTTGGGAATTAGGAATAATCCTCCTATTCAGTTTAGCATGAAGCAATATATAGTATATGCAATGTTAGGAATGTCGTTCTCATATATGGTGACTGGAGATTTAGAACGAATGGGACGGGGTGCAGAAATGAAATATGCACTCATAAGAAATCAATCCCTTCTAATATAGTACCCTCAGCGGGAACATATTCATCTTATCATAGATTTCTCATTTGACAAGAGGCTTTATGAAAAAAATTTCAAACTTTTTTGCTATGTCTATGACAAAGTTTTTCAGATTCATAGCAGATACATTTTTTGCACATAGATACGGACATAGAGCAGTAGTCCTAGAGACTATCGCAGGTGTGCCAGGCATGGTTGCTGGTATGTGG
>Ga0160423_10004723_pt1 | contig 11160 bp, 7 predicted proteins | sample CRUFie14St8metaG_FD_108191 | JGI IMG/M metagenome (GOLD analysis project Ga0160423, IMG submission 108191) | Marine microbial communities from the Costa Rica Dome - CRUD Field 142mm St8 metaG | ecosystem: Environmental > Aquatic > Marine > Oceanic > Photic zone | place: Costa Rica: the Eastern... | reverse complement strand
GATTTCAGCGGCGGGTATGCGTTGGTGCACATTGTGAGTTTCGAGGGTGAACGCTTTTACTACCATGTTTTGGTGAAGGTTGAGGACGATGGCATCCGGTATTCGTCGCCGTTTACGTTTGAGGGCCAGCGTGTGGAGTATGTGACGGGTTTGGTGGCTGAGCCGCGCCGTTTGGTGCTGACGTACTCGACTATGGACAGGGAGGCGCAGCTTGTGACGGTGGACCGTGACGTTGCTGACGGTATGCTGAAACACTCGTTTAGCACGTCTGTGTTAAACAAATTGAGCACAATGTGTGTTGTGCAATATGATAGTCGCAGCGACGAGAAGCTTGGTGATCAGCTTCAGCTAGTGCAAATAAACAAAGCAAAATGTGAACGGGCAGAAGGTATTCATCACGTCTTTTGTCGCGATGAGCCAGTTGAGTATCCTGTGTACTGGAAAAAGGTGGCGGTTGCTGAGGAGGTCTTAAAATCTGACAAGTACGATTACGTTTTGTTTCTAGACAGTGATGCGGTTTTGCATCGAGACCCAAAAGAAATTATAAAAGCGTTTGGTGGAAAGTCGTTTTTGTTGTCGGGCGACTCACCGCCGCACTATGATCCTTTCAACGCTGGCGTGTGGGGTGTGAAAAATGATGCACATGGCCGTGACATTATGCGAATGTGGATGCAGCGTTACAACATGAACAATGGGTGGACACGAGATGAGGACCAGTCATGGACATGCAATGGTCCGTGGGCTGGTATCGACTATGAACAGGGAGCATTTTTTGACGTTATGGAGGTAAAACAGGAACACATCCAAAGGTTGCATTGGAGTGTACTCCAACACAATTCAGTCGATGTTCCTCCTGAGCAAACGCTGACGTGTCATTTTATTTTTAGAGAAAGGATCAGGAATTATCTAGATCGGCATTGGGTAACTGGGGACAAATTGAGCACTGACGACAGTTGCACCCTTGATAATGTGTATGACGTTGTTGAGATTGGCACATGTGATTTTGACTTAGAAGTGGAAAAACAGTCCAATAGCAGGGTTTTGTGAAGTCCCCCCATTTCATACCATGCTATACAAAGGACCGGCCATCATGGACTACGGGGAAGAAAAAAAGGAAATGTACAAGCAGTGCGCAATTGGACATTGGACAGGGGCGTGGTAGTGTGCGTTAAGTGTCCTATTGAAGTTTTGTTTTCATATTAAATGGACGTTTTATTTCACACACAGCGCTACGAGGAGTTGATCGCCGCGGTGCACAAGCTGTCGTACATAGACGTTGCGGAAGCAAGGCTGTGGTTTCGGGCTGCTTACGCGCTGGGCGACCTCGAGGAGTGCCGGCAAGCTGTGCGTAGATTTGAGTACATTAGCCTGGACGATGAGACGGTTGATATGTTGTGGAAACTTCCAGCGCTGTGGCAGCAAAAAGGCTACACGATTGTGGGCAGCACTGACCCGGACTATGTTCCCCAGGACAAAGAGTGTGTGATCTACTATGGTGCGTACCCCATCACGTGTAAACAGTTCTGTGCGGACCCCCAATCGTTTTGCAACGCCATGTTCTATGATCGTGTGGTGCATGACAAGTTTGTGAGTGGGTCGGACTGGCTTGACATTGATAGGATTTTTATTGTCAACATGAAAGCCCGAACAGACAGAAAGAGCGAAGTTTTGTCCGAGCTGGCGCGCGTATCGGCTCCGCTTGACAGGATTGAGTTCATGTTTGCTTATCCAGGTAGCAACGCACCACTGATGGACTGCACTCTTAACCATTACAAAGCCATGTCAATCATGAAATCGAATGCGTACACAAATTGTCTTTTCCTAGAGGACGATGTTGTGTTTTCGGGAGTTCCTCAATTCGCAGAGCTGTTTCGTCGCCAGTATACATTTGACATAGTGTTTCTTGCTACGTCACGGTGGTGGAGGCGGGAACCATTTGACGACTTGTTGATCCGGTCCTATCAGGGTTGCACAACGGCATCCGCGTACCTGCTTACAAAAGACACGCTTCCGGTGGTGATGCAGTGCGTGCGGAACGGTATAGACATCATGCAAGCTGGAGGCAGAACAGACGACGGTGCAATCGACTGCCACTGGCGCTGTCTTCAACCGCGAAACCAGATGTTTGTGTTTAAGAACAAGCCATGCTACCAGCGTCCTGGATGGAGCAACATAGTCAATGCGGTTTCAGCGCACTATGATTAGATATGTGCGTTACAAGTGGATTGAGTTTGTGTTAGTTGGTAAAGATACATCCTCACATGAGGACTCTGGCCGAGTTTTACAAAACCAAATCGTTTTCGTGGTTTGAGGGATACTCCCAGGAATGTCCTAAACAGTGCTCATTATTAAGCCGTTTGGTAAATGACGTGTCAGTGAAAAAAATCATGGAAATAGGCTTTAATGCTGGACACTCGGCAGAATTGTTCTTGTCCACAAATGCCAATGCTGATGTAGTGAGTTTTGACATTGGTGTACACAGCTATGTGAATGCAGGAAAGCAGTTTTTGGACGATGTGTACCCGGGTCGACACACGCTTGTACTTGGAAACAGCCTTATGTCGGTTCCTCACTATTCGCGCAGGGGTGAAACATTTGACGTTATATTTATTGACGGAGGCCATGACTACAGCATCGCAAAAAAAGACATAGAGAACTGCATGAAGTTGGCCCATCAGAACACAATAGTAATTATGGACGACACAATCACAAGCACTCCAGAATGGACTCGACAGTGGAACCACGGACCAACACGTGCATGGCTGGAGGCACAGTCTGAAGGTATCGTCGTTCAAACGGGCAGCGCTGACTTTGAGGCTGGAAGGGGACAAAGTTGGGGACGTTACGTTCTATAGTCGTTTACCACGTCCTGTGTCATGGCGCTGCGCTTTTCCTCATTGTACATTGTGAATAAAAGAGAGCATACTGGCTCATGGTTTTACACAGTCCCCGCTTTCTTACACCATGAAATTGCACGCATCGTTAAAAAGAGTACAAAATACCTGAATCAAAGCCTGCTCTGTACAAGCTGAACCGATCCGGATGGGCATGCATCACCGCAGCCCACACATTCACTTCCCATACGAGCCTTTCCCGCCTCAGCAATTCAGTCCTGGCTTGCTCAGGAACCAACATTTGACATTTGACATAGTGTTTCTTGCTACTTCACGGTGGTGGAGGCGGGAACCCTTTGATGACTTGTTGATCCGGTCCTATCAGTCATGTACAACCTCTTCCGCGTATCTGCTCACGAGAGACACGCTTCCGGTGGTGATGGAGTGTGTGCAGGAGGGTGTGGAGATTATGAAAAGTGGCGGTCCTCCGGCTCAGGGCGCCATTGACTGCCACTGGCGCGATCTTCAACCTCGAAATCAGCTGTTTGTGTTTAAGCACAAACCGTGCTACCAGCGTCCTGGATGGAGCAACATAGTCAATGCGGTTTCAGCGCACTACGACTGACTAGAGAAACGACAGTGTATCACCCAACCCCCGCGAATAGAGCGGAGGAATCAGGTTCAGCTTTGGCAGCTTCTGTGTCACGTACGTTGCTGCTACTGTTTCCACGCGCTGCTCCATCATAGCGCTGACGTTCCATGATGCTATGTCCGACAGGATGGCTTGCACTTTGTCAACGCTGAAACCTACCACCTCTGTGTTTTGAAACCCTGGGGTGATTTCTCGCTGGATGATTAGTTCAGTCTCCGGATCGATGCAGATGTCTGATAGGTTTTCAATCTTATATTTCGCCGTGACTTTGATCACGTGTGTGTAGCGCCGAAAGTCCAGTTTCGCAAACGCGTACATCAAAGAGTGAAGTTCCATTTTAGTGGTAAGGTGCTGTGATTCTTTCAGCGAGGACCGTACCCGAGTTTGGTCAAACACGGCCTGCTGTGTGCGCGGCAGCAGGTCGGTGCCGCGATTGGCGGAGTCCACTACGTACAGCCGGTCAACAGGGAAGTTCTGGGTATAGTAGCTTACCACGTCCTGTGTCATGGCGCTGCGCTTTTCGTCATTATACATTGTAAATAAAAGAGCATACAGGCTCATGCTTTTACGCAGTCTCCGCTTTCTTACACCATGAAATCGCACGCATCGTTAAAAGGAGTACAAAATACCTGAATCAAAGCCGGCTCTGTACAAGCTGAACCGATCCGGGTGGGCATGCATCACCGCAGCCCACACATTCACTTCCCACACGAGCCTTTCCCGCCTCAGCAATTCAATCCTGGCTTGTTCATGGAACCAACACAGGTCCGTCCCGATGCCAGCAACCAAACCGCCCAGCGTGAACCACTGGACATGGTCGCTGTCCTCCTGGTACTGCTCCAGCGGCCACTGATACGGCATCCTTATTCTGTCGAATGCCGAGTGCACGACATCCAGTGCCGCTGTACCAAAATCGTCATAGAAACGCGGCAATGCCATATCCATCCAAATGTAACGACGGTCCATACCCAATTTCTTCGCCGCACGGCTTAGAAAAAGAGTTTTGGTTAGAATTACCTTAAGAAAGAGGTCAGTGTCCTTGCCCATATTTCGGACTTTAGGGAGCTCAAAGTCGGGCCACATGGCCTCGACCTCGGCCAGCTCCACGCACACATACTCTGTGTGTGCATTCGTGGGAAGGACATCAATCACAGACTGAGGCGCAAAAATGAGCTTGCGAGTCGGCACGTTGATCAACCTGTGTCCTAGCTTGAGGTATTCTTCCTGGCTGCGATGTACAAAGTTGGGCAGTGGAAAGTATGCGGACACAATGACAGCATCCGATTCAAACATACGATTTACCTCTGATTTGCGGCTTACACGCACTTTGCTGCTCCCGTCGTGCGTTGAGTAGGACGTGAGCACACGGTCCCGCTCCACCACTAGCCCCAGACAAAACTGCACCGGCACGTCCTCAAACTTAAATGGGCACGAACACCTCAGCACATTCAGCGAATGGTCCATGACTACAAACGCGTGGTAGTACTGCCGTGGTTTTTCGTCTGGGTTCACAAAGTGCACTATGAACCACAACTCGTCGCCAAAGGCACACGCGTTGGTCGACCCACGAGCGTGGCGCAGGTACGGCGGGGTGTCAATCTCGGCCACGATATTGTCTTTGCCACCTCGGATCAGTTTCAGCGGGTGCCACGAGTAAATCATGCACAGCTCCCCTTTGTACGGCACATACACCCAGTTCTTTTCCATACACTCGGTCTTCATCTCGTTGGGTCGCAGCATCAGATCGTACTCGCCGGTGACCACGCCCACTTCGCCATTGGTGTGTTTGGTTGCGCCCGTGTACAGCAGCTTTCCGTCGTGCATGTACAGCCGCAGGTCCTCGACGCCCTGTACATCACGCCTGTTGGGGATTTGGTGCAACATGATGGACGACATCGGGGTCAGGTCGGGTGACAGTTCCACGCGTCTGTTTTGGCTCATGCACACGTTTGACCAGTAGTTAAGTTTTGTGTCCCCGTCCTCTAGGCTGTAGTTGACCATGCGCTGGTTCAGCAGGTAGCACGAGGGCAGGTATGGGTGAGCCAGTATGCAGCATGACGATGATTGGAACATGCCCTCGCGGTGCGAAAGGTCGTGTGTTTCGCCAGCCAGCATGGGAGGGTAAAATTTGAGGTTTGACAGCGCCTGTGTGTACAGTTCGGCGTCGCCACTCATGATCACGCGCACGCAGCACTTGCTCGCAGCGTCCTTCTGACCCGCATAGTACAAGCTGATGGACTTTTCAAAATCCTCTGTCATTTTCTATTAGGTGCAATGCAGCAGTGGGTGCATCCCGCATTAAGACCGCTCGCACGTGTCAGATCAACAACAGCCACGAGGGAGTCGAACCCTATCCAACCGATTTTGAGGCTGTTTACACGCCCGTTGCCAGGCGTGCATCTTAAAATACACGAGTGTATAAGTATAGGTGTATAGCATTAAGGGTGTATATAACATTCAAATGGTGCATATAGGTGTATAATTAATTGTCACCCCAAAGGCAACAGGTTTTAATCACACGAGTGTACATATAAGCAGGTGTATGTAAAATTCAAATTGTGCATATAGGTGTATAAGGTGTGTGTATAATTAGGTGTGTATATAACTTACAAATCGTGCATATAGGTGTATAACGTGGGTGTATAAATACGTGAACAAGCATTTGTTTTGACCATGTGGGGTGGGGGTCGGGGGAGTAGCGTTTACCGAGCGTTGCACTCAGAAGCCGCTCGCCGTCACCCTTTCCCCACACAGAAGGTTGCCAAGCCCGGTTGTCCACACGCCTGTGCAGGTGGAAAGACGGTACTTTAGTGGCGATGGCGCACAGTCACACATCCCTCAAAGAGATGTGCCGGCTACTAAAAATACAGGTTTATTTGAATGCCCAACGCCTAGCCTCCTCAAAACCAATGCACTCCCTTCCAATACACTGGCTTAAATTGCTCCTACTAAGAACGAGCGGTGCATCCTCGGCACAGTCAAAGATGAGCTGGCAGTTGGCGTCGATGACAACCGCGTGGTCGGACGGCATCAGCACAACAGAGTACACACCACGCACACGGTGTGCCATTATGGCATCAAACAGGCCTTTCAGCGGAACCCGGCGCAACTGGAAGGGTAGCATGCGGCTTCGAGACTGCACGCGTTCAGAGAACACCGCCAGGCAGCGCCCAGCGGGCCCAAACACCCACGCGGGGCTCATCTTTGACAGTATCTTGGGAGCTTTTGTCATCCCCTGGAAGTCCATCCACAAGCACGCGCTGTAAAAAACGCAGTGTCCGTGCTTGCTCATGTAGAGGGGGTTGAACACGGTAGGCTTTGTGCAGTCCAGGATCTTCGCATTGGCTTCCATGGGCGTGGATATTTTGGGTAGTGATGCTGTGTTCCGCGGCGTCACCACCTTGAATCTCGCGCCCGCTGGCGACCTAGGCACGCCAGGGTCTGCCTTCAACTGCTCCCAAAACTCGGACGGAACATCAGCAGGCTCGTTGTCGTCGGTCAGAGTGGCATCAGGATCAACCTGGTGCCACTCCTTTGTGTCATGCTGCATGCCCTCGAACTTGTCATTCTCGGCATTGTAGCGGTAGTGGTGCGGGTGCCACGACAACTTCAGCCTCAGACTCATGCGAGGATCCACTTTTATCGTGGCTCCCCGCCGACGCCTGGCCACACGTATGGCCGACGTTTTAAGGTCTTCAATGTTGCCGTTCTCGCCTGTTACCTTGTCCTTGTAGGTGATGGCACCCGCAAACTGCTGCCATGGCGAATCAGGCTCCAGCAAGTCCGCGTACATGAACGTTCCAGGCACACCTTGCGCATACTTGATGCGGTGGATGTGCCGCTCCACATCATTGACATGCTCGTCGAACACAAAATCAATAATCACGTGTTGGTTTTCCTTCACAAACGCAATGACATACTTCAGTCCATCCTGGTAATCCTGGATTTCTCGCCAAAACTGAGGCGGACCCCGGAAATCACGGATGCACGGCTGCCTGGCTAGCACCAGGAGTGGTTCTTGTGGGCGGCTGACCTTCCAGTAGCCGTACACGACGTCGTCGATGCACTACGCGCACGCGTCAGCCTCCACGCACACATGTCATCAACAACCTACCACGACAGCCTCGACGTTGACTTGTTCCGTCTCTGTGTAAGGGACACGCCGCAAAGGTGGGGGGCGGACCATTTGCTCTTCTCGGGGGTGGGTGAGTGGGGGGCGGTGCGGCTCCCCCCAAGCGCTGGGCACGCGACCCCCACCACCCCCACCATCCGTGCGCTCGCCGCGTCGAAACCCGGTTGAGTCACTACTGGGGTGACGCAAAACTGGTAACTAAATCACTAATTATTCAAAAAACATATGTGCACAAAGCCGGGGGGCTTGCGCTTTTTCAAATATGAACATCATGCGTTGTGTCACTATTCCAGTGACGCAAAACTCTCCTCCTTTGTTACAATATATTTTTTTGCTTAATTAGTGATTTAGTTACCAAAGCGGGGGTGGGGGGGCGGGGTCTGTGATGAGGGTGGGGGAGCTAACGCTGGTCGCGTGACTAAGGCATTGGACCCTCCCTGAGAACTCTCCTCCACCTCCGCCCTCGCCGTAGTTACCCCTGCTACTTCCCAAAGAAGTTTCATTCTGTTGTGTGTGGGATGCGAAACATATGAAAAACTTGTAATACACTGACATAAACAATAACGACCGACAGCCCCAGCTCTGTTCTCTATCGTATTTTGCCCTGCTACTGGCAGGCCCCCTCACATACGCCGGCCACTGAACCGTACACACAGTGAACACGGAAGGGTATGAATATTCACGGACGGTAGCTCTGTCACCGTACACACAGTGAACGAGGAAGGAGCGGTACCTCTCACGCGAGATCACGCGAGAGCCGCCCTCCCTCCTCTGTATCCTTTTGTGCCCCGCTGCTTGCAAGCCCCATTATATATGCCAGCCACTTAAGCGTACACACAGTGAACACAGAAGGGTGTGAATGGTACCTGTGACGCGCCCTGCCCACTCTGTCACCGTACACATATTTGAACACGGAAGGAGCGGTACCTGTCACGAGAGCTGTGCTTCTCCTCTAACACCGTGAGTGCGTTGACTCCTGGGCTGGCATTTGCGAAACTCGGGGACGCATGCTGTGCGCTAAACTCGCTTCAAAAGCGAATATACAGCAATACGTTCGCAACAAACAATTGCATAAACTGATGGACGAAGCATTTAAGCAGGGTTTTAGAGACCGGTTTCACACAGTCTTCCCACAAAAACTGATCACAAAAGGAAGGGACGGCAAAGAGTATATTGGCATTACTTTTCGGGGGCCAAACACTCCGGACTCCATGCCGGCTGTCTTTGTGAAGGAAGGGGCAACTCAGTATGAGGCACGAGTGTTGACGGATTTGAATCGCTGCGTGTGCTGGGAGGACGACTTTACGGATGCAAAGTCTGTGGTTCGTGTGATGCAGCAGGTTGTCGATGCCGTCGAGGCGGTCGAACGTTGGAAAGCAGACAACGAGGGTAGTGTCAGTAGTGTGGAGCATGGACGGAACGCCAATTCTACAGTGTCGTCGATTGCCATGGAATCTACAGGGGTTGGCACAGAGTTATCAGAGCCTCCGGGTCTTACGTCCCGTCTGTCTCCACCAGGACTCAGCAGTTTGGAGCTGGCTCGGCAATCCACGATGTTGCCTCAAAAGATTCGCACTGTGATTTGGCTGGCATCCCTGGAAAAGTTCTCGTGGCGTGCATGTGTGTTCTGGTTGATTGTCATTGGGATTTTTTTTTGCGTTCATTTTGCGGCAGTTCATGGTGTCACAGCCATGCATTGGCTTAGCTATTTTCTTTACGCAATTGTGCCGCCGGGGTTCATCCACATATATTCGTGGTTCAGATACAAACTGCACTTCAGCAGGTGCGAACGTGTATTTGACATTCTGGACACAGAGTATCAGTCAAAGGTGCAGGGGCGTTTGTGTACCAGTTGGTTCATTTCCATGATAATTGACGTCCTTGGTACACTCGTTGGAATAGGTCTTGGTGTATGGAGAGTGTTGGAAAATCTTCCAGATACCATTTTGAACTATTATTGGTTTTACATACTTTCAGCGTTAGTGACAGCTGAAAACATAGCGTACGGAGTTCTGATAACCTTGGGCACGATAAGCCCGTTTTTCTGCTGCCGTCTGGCGCAGGCATACGTGCGAACCGGAACGTTGGATTGGCAAAACTTCCAAAGCAACATAACCACCATCAACAAGTCGGCCAGCGAGTTGGGCATTGTTTTACTGGTATGCTGCTCTGTCTTTATGGTTTTCAATGTGTCTTGGTTTTTCGGGGGTTTGGAGTTACAATTTTTTGCACCAGGGGGCTGGGGGCTCATCTGGCCGCGGCCCAAGGACTTTGGCCTTCGAGTCACTGCATTGATCTTCAAAAGTACCCCGTGGGTGGTCATACCTATGTGCGTAATGTATGCATGGATGTGGCCAGTCATGGAAAAGGAGAAGCGTCTCGCTACGCTGGAAGGCCAGGACAGAAGGAAGTTTGCCAAAGTCGACGTAAGAGTCAGTTTTTGCTGCTTTTACTTTTCTTCCCGGAAACACGCTGTCGGCTTTTGGATTGTGTACGAGGCATTGACTGCGGGCATTGCTTTCGGTCTTGCCAACGCACAGTAAATTTATTTTGTGTTGTTGAAAATAAACCCATTCTCCTCTTTGTGCACATCCAGCACCTTCAACGATCTACTCAGCCGGCCGTCATACAGCGCAACGCCGTCTAGACGCACAACCCACGGTGCCAGGTCCTTCCACGTTCTCACCCTCTGTGCATTCTCATGATTAAACCGATCCGCCAGCCATCGTGCAGCTTGTTCCTCAGTGCTGCCAATAAATCGGTTTTTTCGGTCGTACTCAAATTTCGCCATGCGCTCTTCGAGAATCCGATTCTCCAGCCTATCCGCCGCTTCTTCTCTCTTTATGCTCTGACTCATTTCTTCGGTAGCTTGGGCAATTTGATGATCCTCATAATTCCAGCCTAGAATATTAATAGCTTCGACGAGATCAGCTCTATCGCGGGCCCCAGCTTCCCAATTTGGTCTACAACCACCATACGTACATTCAAAGACTAACCTCACCGTAACACACACGCAATTTTTCTCATCAGCCGATGCTACGGGCCACTTCGATCGCAGCTTTAGTTCCTGTCGTTCGTCAATATCACAGTGTATCTCTTTGCAAAAGTCTAGCAGATCGTCAACCGTGTGTTGCGGTGTGGGAACACTGTTCAGACCATCCTTATATTGCACACGCTTCCACAAATCAAAGTCATATCCATGCATACACCAGTTCTTACTTACATTCTCGGAGTTCAGACACACTCTATACTGACGACCATCACGACTCTTCACCATGCTTGTGGGTTCGCCCAATGTGTTCACATTCACAACCGTGCAGTGGTCGTACTTCCCCTTCCGCAACACAGTGACCTTGTCCCCCTCAGATATCTTTGCACACCCATTGAATATAAACTTACGACGTGACAGACATGTGGGTGTGACCGGGGCAACCTCATCGTCGTCGGAAGAGCACAGATCGATCACGTCGTCCTCCATGCCTCCCCCACCCGCACCGTCCGCCCCCGCTCCTCCCCTCCTCCGCCCCCGCTCCCCTCTTCCG
>Ga0160423_10004722_pt1 | contig 11160 bp, 8 predicted proteins | sample CRUFie14St8metaG_FD_108191 | JGI IMG/M metagenome (GOLD analysis project Ga0160423, IMG submission 108191) | Marine microbial communities from the Costa Rica Dome - CRUD Field 142mm St8 metaG | ecosystem: Environmental > Aquatic > Marine > Oceanic > Photic zone | place: Costa Rica: the Eastern... | reverse complement strand
CGTGCTACGGGGCGCCGACCTACAAACGAAGACATAGCCGATGGGCATGTGGAGACCGATTCGGTGACCGGTGATTGGTTTCCTGAACCGCTCGACGACCCGTTGAGTTTCGAAACGGAGCAACGGTATGAAGCGGTCAATCCAGGAGAAGAGCAACCAAACGATGTCTTGCGATTGGCCATCTTCATGTCCCCTCTCGACGTTCATGTCAACCGCGCCCCCGATGCGGGCGCCGTTGAACGGATTGAACATCGCACCGGGAAGGGGCTACGGCGTGGCCCGTTTCGCCCGGCCTACAAGAAAGAGAGTCAACACAACGAGCGCGTCCGGTCCGTCCATCTTCTTGAGTCAGGCCACCGTATTGAAATCACCCAGATTTCCGGGGCGTTGGCTCGGACGGTCGTACCTTACGCCTTTCAGGGTGATGGCTTACGGCGCGGTCAGCGTATCGGCATGATTCGTTTGGGCTCAAGAGTGGACCTTCGCGTCCCCGCCGAGGCATACACTTCTTCAATCATCACTGCGGACGACGGAAGCAAGGAACACCCCAAAGGGATGCATTTGATGGCAGGAACCAGCGTGGTGTTTGAATCGATTTCGGGTGAAGAAGCATGAGCAAATGGCGACGTACCGTGCCCGCAGTCTTGATCTTCTTGGTGGCAAGTCTGCCTTTTGCTTATTTCCAAGTCGGCAACCTCGTGTACACGCAAGCGGCGGCCAGCAGTCCAGATTGTTCCGGGCACGCCCCCCGTAATTCGCCTGACGAATTCAGCGTTGAGTTGTGGCACGAGGACGTCGATGTCGTTACGCATCAAAAGAACGAGACGCTGGCTGCCGACCTCGAACCGCTTTGGTTCGACCATTGGGACAACATCACCATCGATGTACCCGATGAGCCCATCACCCTGGCGGCTTGGGTCATGGAGCACGAAGTTGCCAATCCCTGGGTCATCATCGTCCACGGCATCCGTTCTTGCAAAGCCAATCATGAGGTGCTCATTCCTGCAGCATGGCTATACCAAGCAGGTTTCAACGTTCTTCTGTTCGACATGCGAGACCACGGCGACAGCACGACCGAAGACGGCTTGGTCTCCGCCGGCCAGCGAGAGTATCGCGACCTCCTCGCTGTTTGGCATTGGATTCAGGACGAGAAGGGCACGTCGCCCGAGAACATCGGCGCCGTAGGGATTTCGATGGGAGCTGGCGCCGTCACCATCGCCTTTGAACAGGAGCCTGCGATGAAATCCATTTTCCTCGAATCGCCGTTCTCTTCCATGGGGACCATCATCCACGAAGAGCTGGAGTTTGCCGGTTTCCCACCGTTCCTGAAAAACGCCGCCATCTTCGCCGGTAAAGTCTCATCAGGGGATGATTTGGTCAAATATGAACCGATCAATGCCATGGCGGTTGTCGGTGACCGCTCGGTCTTCATCACCCAATCCCTGGAGGATGTTCGCATCAACATCCATCACGGTGAGTCCATGTGCGAAGCGGCTCAAAACGGCGTGAACGACGAGGGGTTCGTCGACTGCTGGTTCGCTTCATCGGGCGTGGCTCACAACGACCGGGACCGTGAGGGCATTCTGTCGCATATCACCCTGATGCTGACACAACCGGACGAATACCGAGACCGAATGGTCAGTTTCTTCGAGACCAGCATCGGCAAGCCGGAAGCGGTGGTTTGAAGCGGGGGACGCTGACGGCGACCTGCGGTGATGCCCATGAACGAGACCCCTACCCTCCCGTTGCTCGGTCAAGGGAAGAAGGGATTGAGAATTCACGACTTGGTGAAAGCCCCTGCCAACACGCCGTGGGCCAAAGCCAAACAACAATCTTGGGACGCAAGCGAGCCGGCCACGGTCTACACCACGCCGGAGGTGTTGGCGGATGGAACGCCATGCAGTGCTGTTACGGTGATTTTGCGAACCAAAGGGTGCCATTGGTGGTGGTCTTCGGGATGCACGTTCTGCGGCTACTTCAACGACACACGGGACGATGTGACCAACGAAGACCTCCACGCCCAATGGGCCGCAGCCAAAGACAAATTTGACGGATTCAAGGATCAAGCCATGGTCAAGGTTTACACCTCGGGAAGTTTACTTGAGGACCGAGAAATTCCAGTGGCGTTTCAGGAGACGGTGCTCCGGGATTGTGCGACGCTGGGGAAGGAATTGATCGTCGAAAGCCGTTGTGAGCAATTGACCGAAGAAAAACTCGCTTGGGCTACATCCATCAACGACACGTTCACCGTCGCCATCGGCCTCGAGGCATACGACGACGAAGTGCTTCGCTTCCACGTAAACAAAGGCTTCCGTACATCATCGTGGGACCGTGCCGTGGCCAATCTCAAGAAATTCAACCTTCGAATCAAGACCTATTTGATGTTCAAACCGCCCTTCATGAACGAAGCTGATGCCTTGGACCACTGCGTCAAGTGGATTGGAGCGGTGGCTGAACAATCCGATGAAATCTCCGTAAATCCGATGAACATCCAGCGAGGTACCGTCATCGACCGCCTGCATCGCCACAACGAATACCGGCCGCCATGGCTTTGGTCGCTGGTTGACATGATTCGACGTGCTCACCCGCTCATTCACCCGAAAGGAGGGGTCAACGGCGACGACGACCAGGTCGCTCGACTCATCGTCCATCCCACCGCTGGGGGGAAAATCCGAGGGTCTCACAACTGCGGTGCATGCGATGCCGAAGTGGTTGCTGCCATCGAGCGGTACGCTGTTTCCGGCAGCCTGCTTGAATTTGAGGGTCTGACGTGTGAATGCGAGGCTGTTTGGCGCGCTGAGGTGAATTTGGAGCGTCAACTCCCTGTTCCTTTGGGCCTTTCAAAACCCCGACGAGGTTCGGTTGTTGACCGACTCCGTTCGCCATGATTGCGGCCTTGCAGGCCGTGCTTTTTCGTTCAAAGAAGTGGTGAATGTTTATCACCGCCCATCAAGTCGCAGGCTTGACCCCTATGGGGTCAATTTGAGGTGAACTGCATGACAAATTCTCGAGCCCTCCCCGATACGACAGTCGGGACCGGCGAACCAGCCGCTAGCCGCATTGTCCTGACCTTGTTTTTTGTGGGCTTGCTGGGCCTGTATTCTCTGTTCTCCAACGTGTTCGGCTGGGACAATCTCCCGCTCCTCGGTGAGTTGGTTCCCCTCGTACAGAACCTCGGGGGGAGCGGCATCTGGTACTACTTGATCGGCTTCTTGATCGGCATCGGTGCAATCGTGGCAACCTTGGTGGGCGAGGTCCTCGCTGAGTGATGGAGGTGTGATGTATGGAGACGATTTTCATCAGCGGCGGTGTTCTCATTGGCCTTCTTTTCCTTCTTTCTCAATCCCTCTCCAAAGGGGTCGGCACCGTTGGTGGTGCTCTGAAGCAGATCGGGCTTTTCATCCTCCAAAAGAACCCGCCTGGACTGGTTGACATCTTTGATGACCGGGACGGCAGTGGCTCCCGCACTTGGATGAATTTCGGGATGCTTTGGTTGGTCTTTGCGGCTCTTTTGGGCTTCCTGAGCGGCTGGCACAAGTACGACCCAACAGCGCTCGATTCACTTGCCAGTGTCGGCTGGTCCTACGACGACGGGTCGTCTTTGACCAACGCCACCCTCAACTTCCTCACCATCGCTCTGCTCTACGGCATGATTGGAAGCGGCATGGTCGCTACCGCACGAAACAGCAACGGTCGAATGGCCAGCGAAGCCAACGCTTCCATGGTCGCACTGTTGCTTTCCGTCATCTTGGTGGCCAGCTATCTGTTGCCCTTCATCTTCGGCTTCCTCGACATCGATACCGAAACCGGCGTCGTCGCCACCGTGCTCTACAGCTTGGAGACGTTGGCTGTGGGGTTGCTTCTGGTTCCCGTCTTCATCAACATCCTCATCACGGCAGCCAACCGCGGCGAACAAGAACTCCAAACCAGCGTCTGGTTCCTTATCATGGGCGTCGCTGCTTTCATTCTCTCCATGGTGTACATGTTCTTTGGTGAACTTGCCGACTCCACCCAAACGGTGTGGCTGGCGGAGCGAGTGGCCCATGGATGGGTTCCGCTTGCCCTGATGTTCTCGGTCGGCTACCACGTGATTCCAATGACGGCCAAGCAACCCATCTGGTCGGGCTCCATGCGCACGGCCAGCATGCTGCTGCTTTTCCTCACCATCCCGCCCTTCTTCATGACCGATGCATCAGCGAGCAACTTCGTCACCAACCTCGGTGCCATCATGCTCACCCTCGGTGTTTTGCCCATCTTTGCAGCCTCCATCAATCTCCTGATGACGGCCAGTTCCGGCTTGAGCGCCGTGGTCAAGCAGCCGGGTGCCGTTGCTGCGACCATGGCCTTCCTCGTTCTGCCCTTCTTCGCTGTTGGTGGATACTTCACCGCCATGGACACCTTCGTGGGCACCGGAGAACTCGGCACCATGGGAGAAATCGTGAACATGAGCATGCTCTTCACCGTTGGTGGCTTGTTGGTGTTGGCCGGTGTGTTCACCAATTACCCCAACGCCATCGGGAAAGCCCTCGCTGCACCATCGACGGCCACGCTCGCAACCTGGATGGTCATGGTTGGCGGAGTGGCTTCCACCCTCACCTACCTCACCGGTGAATTCACTGCCAACGCCGTGGCCGCTTCTGAAGTCGAAGACGTGGTCGCCAACAGCGGGGGCTTCTACCTCACCGGAGCGGGCATGTTCTACCTCGCTTCCATCGGAACCATTCTTTCCACCATGGTGGTCATACGAACCGGCATCTCAGCCACCGGTCGTTCCGTCACCGTCGAGGAAGCATCGGACATGGCCACGTACACCTTGACTTCGGGTTCATCGACCACCATTCGCGATTTGATTGGCCGCGGCGTGGGTGTTGACACCACGCTTGTGGTGAGCGAGACCGAGACCAGCGAAGGAGGCACCACCATCATCGCTGTCGATTCCGCCCTGCACAACGACGAAGTCAAGGAATTCCCCACCACCACCGCTTCCGTGATGATCGAATTTGTGCAGTACCTTGCCAACACCAAACAATCCGTGTTTGAGTTGTTCCGCAGCATGGACCTGGACGACTCGGGCAAAATCGACAGCCGAGAATTCCTCGCAGCCCTTGAATCCTCAAACGTTGAAGCTCTCTCCTCCATCAACGCCAATGAATTGGTTGAAAGCATGGATTTGGACGGAGACGGTGAGTTGAACCTCCCCGAGCTTGACATCGCCATCGCACAAATCAAGCGAGACCACGACATTGCGCCCTCTCAAGAAGAGGAGTGAAAGAACAGAGGGCGTGCTCACGTGCGCATCGGATTGGTCGGCAAACCCAACGTCGGGAAATCCACCTTTTTCAGTGCAGCAACCCTCGCTCAGGTTGACATTGCGAACTATCCTTTCTGTACCATTGACCCCAATGTGGGCGTTGCTTTTGTTGAGGCGCGTCTAGCGTGCCCATGCAAAGAACTCCGAGCGAAATTGGAGTCGGAGGGACGGTTGGAACCCGCAGGAGAGAACGACCCTCGAGAGGGAAGTCTGTGCGAGCCGCGTACCGGGACCTGCGTTGGCCATCGACGGTCAGTCCCCGTTGCCTTGGTTGATGTGGCCGGTCTGGTACCGGGGGCCAGCGAAGGGCGAGGAAGAGGAAACGCCTTCCTTTCGGATCTTGCCAACTGCGATGTGCTCGTTCAGGTCGTTGATGCTGCAGGTTCGACCGATATCGAAGGTCAGTTTGTCGGGGGGACCTCATCACTGCAGGATGCTGTTGATGCCGTTCAGTCGGAAATAGAATTTCTCGAACAAGAATTGGACGCTTGGATCGGTGGCTTGCTGGAAGACGGTTGGAACCGTGGTGTCCGGCGGGTTCAGGCAGAGGGTGAAAAGGGACTGACCGGATTTATCCAGGAGCGCCTCAGTGGATTGGGGGCGACTGCCCCCCTCGTCGCCCAGGGCATGACCGCCTTCAACGAAGTTCATGTTTCCGACGCACAACCTTGGGATTGGAAGGCTACGTCCCTTCATTTGCTCGGCCGATGCATGCGAGAACAACTCTTCCCCATCGTCTATGCTGCTAACAAAATGGACATCGCTCCAAAAGGCGTTGTTGAATCCTTTTCTGACCGTTCCATGTTCGCTTGCATGGCCGATATGGAATTGGCCCTTCGGCGAGCGTCCTCGGCCGGACTCATCGATTATCGAAGCGGAGCTTCAACCTTTGACACCCTGAGTGATTCAGCCCTCAGCGATGCACAGAAAAAAGCCCTGCTCCACATGCAAGAGCGACTTCGGGCAGCCGGGGGCACAGGTCTTGCCAAGCTCATGGACGAGGTGTTGTTTGACCGTTTGAATCACATGGTGGTTTATCCTGTTCAAGATGAAACCCATTGGGTGGACGGTGACGGACGGGTTCTTCCTGATGCATTGGTGGTCCCCATGGGGCTCAGTGCGAAAGCGCTCGCAGGACGCGTTCACACAGATTTGGAGGCCGGCTTCATCCGGGGTGTTGACGGAAGGACTCGTCGTGTTGTCGGCGCCGACCATGAACTGGCCGACGGTGATGTGCTCAAAATTCACGCCAAATCTTGAGCGAGGATCAATGGCCTTTGGGTCGATCGTAGTTCGGTGTGAGCCGCGCCATATCGCCAGAATACTGTCCGCCTCGATAGATGAACAGAACCGGAGCGGCGAGGGTGAGGAGGATCAAGAGAATCAGGAAAAACAGCCCCCACGGTTCAACACCGGAAAGGGTCGAACCCCACAGGACCCACAAGAACGGCAGGTACAGGAAGATGCTGTATCGACGTGCGATTGCGGAGAATCGAGCGCTTGACGTGTTCTTTTCGAAAAGGACCGGGACGTCTTCCTTCTCCACCAATCCTTTGTCAACACCGCATCGGACGCAGACCTGTGTGTACTGCCCGTTTCCGTGAATGAAGAACTCACGAGGGTAGGTGCTTGCACAGAGTCGGCAGGTCGGCATGGTGTTCCCTGTTTGACCCAGCCGCAAGGGATTCTTCAACCATCCGATGGAATGGCAAGGAATTGGGCAATGACGTGCTGCCCGTCCCGTGAACCAATGGATTCAGGATGAAATTGAACGGCGTGAATCGGAAGGCTCGGATGGCGCAATCCCATGATGAGTCCTGATGATGCTTCGGTTGCGTTCACCAACAATTGATGTTCCCCGTTTTCGATGGCGATGAGCGAGTTGTATCGTGTAAATTTCAATCCTTGGCCCTGTTGAACGAAAACGCCGGTCCCGTCATGGTCGACCTCAACCGGCACCCCGTGGACCGGTCCGAAGGGAGAGGAAACGACGTTTCGACCGTCCGCAAAAGCCAGTGCTTGATGCCCAAGGCAAACCCCGAGAACCGGCATGGGCAACTGACCATCAAGCGCCAAGTGCGCTAACGCCATCGTAAGCAGTGCATCTTGGGGTCGTCCGGGCCCGGGGCCGAGGATGAGGTGACTTGGTTGCAATTCTTCCAGCAATTGATGAAGCGCTACGGGGTCCAACCACTGTTCGCTTGCAGGTGAACGGCCTTTGAGCACGACCACGTCATGACCTGCTTGGGCAATGGCGTCCGCAATGTTCAGAGAAAAGGAATCGAGGTTGTCAATGAAGAGAACGTTCGATGTCGAGCCGTCCTGTAACGCTCGCTCCAGCGTGTGGACATGACCGCAACCCGCAGATGGTGAGCTTCGCAGAGGGGGCTGGAGCGGATGAATGCCCAAGGCGCCGTGGGGCAGCGTGGTCTGCTCTTCCCGCATCCACCCAGCGGCGACCCTCAACGCGGCTCCCTTCCAAGCCGCCTCTTCCACCTCGTTTTTCGGTTGAGATGCGATGGTGATACCGCCGCCTGCACCGACCGAGGCGTACCATCGTCCGGACTTGAGATGAGCCTCGAGAGTGCGAATCAGGATGTTCCAAGCCGACCGTCCGGAGTGGACGTCAATGTACCCGATGGACCCCGTCCAAAACGACCGAGGCATCTCTTCCAATTGGTCGATGACCGCACAGACCATCGTGCGGGGGCAACCGGTGATGGAACCACCGGGAAAGACGGATTGCAGCGCACTGGCGCCTGACTGATCGGGTCGAAGTTGAGCCGTGATATGGCTGACCAAGTGTTGGACGTTGGCGTAAGCCTCGACATCAAACCGGTCGACGTTGATGGTTCCCGGAACGGCCACCTGCGTCAAGTCGTTCCGCATCAAGTCAACCAGCATCCGATGTTCAGCTCGCTCTTTTTGATCTCCGACCATGGATTCTCGGTGGCGAGCGGCCTCGTCGGCGGTCGAACCTTGTGGGCAGGTCCCCTTGATGGGTGAGGTCTGCAAGATGTGCCCGTCGCACATTAACAGCGATTCAGGGGACGAACTGGCGAGAGCAAAACCAAGGTCATCCGCCGCCGTATACGCCGAAAAAGGAGCGGGATTGCTTCTCAAAAGCCGCTGAAACACAACATAGGGGTGGTCGATTTCACCCTGCCAATGTTTGCCAATGTTCACCTGGTAGACCTGACCGTTGACGATGCCTTGTCGCACGGCCTCCACGTTGCCTTCATGCGTTTCATCGGTGTGCGTAACCGCTTCTCGATGCGGTTGAGGCGGTGGTACATTCACCACGGTTCCATCCCAGTCTACTTCCGGTTGGGCCGCCTCACACCATGTTTCATTGTCGCCAAACACCTCAATTCGATCGTGGTGGTGGTCGATGACGACACCGCCGTCAACGAGCCACAAAACAGCCAACAGTTCACCTTCTTGCGGGGGGTGCTGGAGGCGGAGCGGTTGTGTCCACTGCACGAGGTCGTAGGCCAAGGCTCCGCTCCAAAAGGCAACGTTTGGAAGCGAGGTGGTGTGGGTGCGGAGGAACGTGGTTTGCGGCGTTTCAGCCCTCAACTTCGTAAAAACATCCTCGAGATTTTTGGCCCGTAAGGTCACGCTGTGGTACCAGGATCCGTGCTTCCATTCCTCGACCTCTGCGAGGAGTACAGAACGCTCGTTTATCAGATGCAATTCACCCTGAAGCGGCTCATGCACCTCAGCGGCGGGTAATTCGTTTCGAGGAGGTTGACGGATGACCACCCGTTTGGTTGGAGGAGCTGCAATCAGCGAATGGCGGGCGAGGTGCGAAGGCGGGCCGCCCGAAACCAAGAGCACCCTGTCGGGTGCGCCAAATCGAAAAGCGCCCTCTCCGAGGAGCTGGTTGGCCTTGAGTTGCTCAACGACAGCCATCACGCGTTCAGACATCGTGGGGCCCCACGACGGACCACGTGCTCTCCTCGGTAAAATGTTGGGACATGAGCTGCTGGCAGGCCTTGGACAGCGCTTCGGAGGAGCCCACGGTTTCGCCGTCCAAATCGTTGATTCGGCAAACACCCATTCCCGTACCAACCACGATCAATTCTGCGCAGCGTGCCACCGTTCGTTCGTTCAGTTTGCTTCGGACCACGGGCAGCCCGATATCCGGGAGGCTCGCCTCCAGAACGGCGGCGGTGATGCCGTCAACCCCCCCGTCTCCGGGTGGGGCCATCCATACTGTACCGTCCTCATCAAGCAGCATGGGCGTGCCGCGGTCTGCGTCAACAATCGCATGGTCATGAACGAGCAACGCAGCATCGCAACCCGCCCTGAGCGCTTCCTCAGCGGCGGTGTGGTAGGCGTTCCAATCGCCGTGTTTTGTCCCGTTGGTACGTTCGTTCCAGCGGGGGGCCTGCACGGTGACCGCATCGATGGGCTCGTCCCTGAACGGCACCGCTCGATACTGGACCTTCCACGTGCCCTCGTGCGTGGAACACGAAACACGGGCAAGTATCCACTCGGATTGTTCATGCTGGGCGTTGATTCTTGGGGCTTCGCTTGGCAGTTTAATCCTCAATCGCTTCGCGTGTTCATTCATACGTTGCAGGTGCGCTGGCCAGTCAGCGACGGCCCCTTCTGGGTTGACAAGAACGGTCGTGAACACCTCAGAGCGTGGTCCATTGATCACCATGGTGATGCCTCACAACAAATCGTCAAGGAAGGAAGTGTCAATTTCAGGCATCTTCTGTGCGGGCGCAGGGTCGTCAAGCAACCCGTCCAGGAGCGAAGGATCCACTTGGGGCTTGAGGACAGGTTGTGGTGCTTGGTAAGCGGGTCGTCCATAATCCGTCGATTGAATTTGGTTGGCAGCGGCATAGATGTCATTCGCTTGCTGGGTCGTGATACCGGGGGGCGGTGCGGGTGGAGCGGGGGATGAGGTCGCAGCGGGTGTGTCCCAACTTGTGTCTTGTATGCCCCAGGTCGCTTCTTGCAGTTCCCATGTTTTGGACCGTTGCTTGGTGTTGTTTCGACCTCGAACCACCAGGATAACGAGGAGGAGGACGATGACGAACATGCCCGCAGCGATGAGGTTGGGCGTGGTGAGCAACGACTCAATGGAAAGCGGGCCATCGGAATCGCTTGCGCCGTCCTCTTCGCTGCTCGCTCCAAGGGCATCGAGCTTGAACGGCTCGACCGTTGATTTGGCCACGGTGTCATCGTAAGGTACGACGGCGATGTAGTAGGTGGAGTCGTTGGTCAATCCTTCAAACTCATCGGAGGTGATGGTGAAGGAGTTCAATGCGATCGTTTCGCCCACCTTCGTGGCGTCATCGGTGCTTGTGAATGCGTCGTCGCTGATGTAGATGTGATACCCTCGGACGTTGGCGTTTACCGAATGGCGCCATTCCACGTCGATGTTGTTTTCTTCCGACCACTCCGCTTCGACATCCTCGATATCGGGGAGATAGATTCCAGGATCGGTGATGCCTTCGTCGGTCGATGCTCCGGAGACCATGGTGAGCTGGTCGACGTGTGCGTTTCCAGACGAGTCCATCACGACCACGGCCACCCAGACTTCCTCGTCGGGAAGAACGGGGATGTCGCCGGCGATCATGTCAATGACCAGCGGGAGCTCGGGGGCGCGGTCAAGTGTTACGATGGGGTTGAGCGCCATCTGCGTGCCCTGATTGCCCACCATGCCTTCGAAATTGTACGTCTCAGCGTAGACAAGATACTGCCACGCATCATCGGCTTCGGAGAGTTCAAACGAGAGCAGCAGAGCCTTGCCATCGTCGTTGGGGCGGTCGGTGAGCGTCAAGTCATCAAGGCGGTCCGGCGCTGTTTTGTCGTTGATGTTATCAACGGGG
>Ga0160423_10004721_pt1 | contig 11160 bp, 4 predicted proteins | sample CRUFie14St8metaG_FD_108191 | JGI IMG/M metagenome (GOLD analysis project Ga0160423, IMG submission 108191) | Marine microbial communities from the Costa Rica Dome - CRUD Field 142mm St8 metaG | ecosystem: Environmental > Aquatic > Marine > Oceanic > Photic zone | place: Costa Rica: the Eastern... | reverse complement strand
TGCATTTGACGCAACTCCCTTTTCAACATTCATATCTGATATATCATCGTCACTCCAATCACTCCAAGTATCAGTTGAATCAAAATCCAATGGAATATTATCTTTGTGATACGCAACAATAGTATCACCCACATTTACATCTTCTATGTTTTTATAAAAAATATTTCCTGTTTCATCTTGTAGTGTAATTGATGTTCCAATTAATAAACATCCACCACCACCATAAATATCATACACTGCACCATAGAATTCATCAAAGTGTATTGGGTGTTGTGCACTACCACTTGCTGGCCCACCTTGGTCGTAATCAAAGTTAGGTTTATTATCAGTTTCATCATGAACGGTTTGTCCACCTGTATTCTCACCTGCAACTGATGAAAAATCTTGATATAAATCATGAATATCTGAGTTTGCTGCATTTGACGCAACTCCCTTTTCAACATTCATATCTGATATACTCATGGAAACATCTTGACCAATAATAGGAATCAACATCGCACCATTTCCTGGTGCATCCAATATACCTAATGTTGTGGAACCACTTGAATAGTTCTCACCATTATTGGTAATATTTACTGATGTGATAACACCACTACCATTACTTGAACAAGTTCCTGCGAAACTTTGTCCATGTTTTGATTTAGTTCTCACACTCAGAGTATAGGTCTGAGAACTTCCATATCCACTACCACCATTTGAAATATTTACATTTAAGATTTTCCATCCACTTTGAAGTGCCACTTTTATAACCTCTTTTTAACTTCTATAATTTCATTCTTTAATTCTTCTATTTGTTTTTGTTGTTCATTTATACCTTGAACCAATAATGATACAACCTTATCGTATTGTATTGCCTTATAACCATCTTTACGAGTGGTTACGATTTCAGGTAAGACTTCCTCAACCTCTTGTGCAATCAATCCAATATCATGTCCTTTTTCTCTTTCAACTACATCTGCCTTTTCATTCCAATCAAACTCTACTCCTCGTAGTTTACTGATTTTAAATAATGAATCCTCTATAGGTCTGATATTATCTTTTAATCTTATATCAGAAGAATAATATGCCGTTAGATTACCAGTAAATCTACCTGCACCATCAACATCCAATGCAACACCAGGTGAAGTATCATTAATACCCAAACCTGTATTACTGATTGTAATCTTTGTCGATGTGGCGTTATCATCTATCCCAAGAGAATTAAAACTCTTGATATTGATGTTATCATAAGTGGTAGTTCCTGTAAACGCATCATACAAATCTGTTATATGAGTCGTTGTGATAGTTGCACCACTTGTGATTGTTGATTTATCTAAACTTGGCATTTATCTCCCTATACAAATATTACTGCCGCGACACCAGGTCTACCATCACTACCATAACCACCAGGGTCACCATCATGTGCAAGTGTTCCCGTAATACCTTTATTACCACCAGTTCCTCTATCTCCACCAGAACCACCCTCTGCAAACATTCCTTGATTTGAACCTGATGTGTAAGTTTGAAAGACCATGGTTTCACTCCCATTGGTGATTGTGTATTTTTCATTCAAGGTTCCCAATACACCACTTGTTGGTGTTAAGTTGGATGTTACTAACATAACAACTCCACCATTACCGCCGGCACCACCACCACCGCCTCCGCCTCCACCACCACTACGAGCGGGTAAGGCCATTCTGAACCTTGTTGTTGATGTCCAATTAACTTGATATCTATTTCTCATTTGATTTTTCATTTTACTTCCTTTTACTAAACAAGTTGTTCAAATCCACCACCTTGTCCACCATTTCCACCATCTCCACCATTACCACCTACGGCAGACATTTTTAATTTACCATATTGTGTATTATTTCCAGGACTATAAACATCTAAGTTTCCATTAGCTCCATTATCTACACTATATTTTGATGTATTGTAATAATCAATTATTTTTGCAGACACTAATACTATTCCACCATTGGAACCAGCACCACCGCCTCCACCTCCTCCTCCACCGGAGAATGTTTGGTATCTGTCATTAACACTTCCACCACCAGCACCACCAGCTCCTGCGTTTTCTGCATGGTCTGAAGAACCACCACTACCACCAGTTCCACCTGGATTACTTGGTGCAGTTGTTAATCTAATGGCATAATCATTACTACCAAATTCACCTCTTACTTTAATAATACTATCTGCAGGTGTTGATAAATATTGTATACCTGCCTGAACTACTGATGCTGCACTTGATGCACCAGCTTCACCTTGTGCAGCTCCACTCTCACTTGAACGACCACCTGCACCACCTACTGCACCACCTCTTCCACCCAATGTATTAATCATTGGATGTGTATTACTTAAACCATCAGTTGGGTTTGTTGGTGTGGTTCCAGAACTTCCTGCGATACCTGAACCTCCTGTCGGAACTCCAGGAGAACCACCACTTGTATCTACCGATACTCCTTTACCAGCTCCACCTGCTCCACCTGCTCCTGCAGCCTGAACACCCACTAAGGTTCCACTATTATATGATGAACCTGCACTTCCAGCACTTCCACCACTTTCATCACTTATCGATAAATAATTTGTTGAGTTGTTTCTTTGGAAACCATTGCTTCCAACTGAACCATTAGCACCATCTCTACCATTTTCAAATATATTGGCATTATGTGAAGACCCACCTGAATCCGAATATACAAATATTCCCTCAGAGGCAAACAATCTAAACCCATTCATCTTAAATGATAATGATGAATTCTGTATATCAAGTATAAGTCTTTTCACATAAACATCTCTTTCTAATTGTATTGCACTATCTGTAGCGGTTGAATACTTTTTCATCATAACATCACCATAACCAGGTGATACGATATCTTGTGTAGTTCCTGAATTACTTGTATAGGTTGGTGTGGATGTTTTACTACCACTTGTCCATACTTTAAGGTCACCTGTAGAACCATTTGGTTGTATCAATACATCACCATCTTCACCACCACCAAAAATAGTTTCCGCACTTATTAAAAATTCTCTTGCCTGTCCACCACCTCGTCTAACATAAATACCTGTTCCTCTAATCTTACCATCACCACCAAATGATATCTGTGCATCTTGACCAGTGTTTGCATCTGCACCTGCGTAAAATGCACTTACACTACCAACATCTGCATGAGCCTGTGATGAGTGAACCAATCCAATGAAATCATTATCACCTGATGCACCTGCGTTATGTAGTTTACCAGTTGCAATTGTCCACCCATTTGATGTTCCACCAAATGTTCCTGTATTAGAATTTATAGTTCCTGTTGATACCACATCACCATTAGCTGCTATTGTAAAATCATCAGTATTTACTTCTAAACCTGTTGCACTAAATCTTATGTAATTATTGGCATCACCTACGAAATTAAATCTACCTTGACCATCTATATAGGCACCACCATTACTTGTTCCTGTTGCACTTCCTGGCCCACCACTTGGGCCTAACTGAATCTTACCATTGTTAGTTGCACTATCCATAATAATAGTTGAGGCATCTAATTGGAATGTATCGGATTTTAATTCTAATGTAGCAGAAGACGCATCCATCTTGATGAAGTTACTACCATCACCTCTAACCAAGAAACTACCACTACCATTCATATAAATACCTCGTTCAGTTCCTGCGACACTTGTATTTAAAGTAGTTCTACCCAATGCGATTTCAGGATAAGTTCCTGTTGAATCTATTTTGATTTTATTTTGACCTGTTGTTAATAAATCTATATCTGTAGTTTTTATACCCAATGTTGAACCATCAAAATTAATATGGTTACCACTTGTGTTTCCAAATAAGAATGTTCCATCACCTTTTAAGAAAATACCACTACCTGCAGTTGCACTTTGTGGTGGTGCGGAACCAAGTGCAATCACTCCACTATTAGAAGATGATACAATCAATGTAGTTGTGGTTAAATTAAAATCTCCTGTTACTATTTTTAAACTATCATCTCTACCATACGCAAATGATTGGTAATTACTTTCACCAAAGTTTATTGTTGCATCGGTATCAACTGCCAAGTTTGTAGAGAATAGGAATGCACTTGCACTTAATGCACCTGCGGTAGAGACAAAGAAGTCACTACCACTTATCTCACCACCATCAACTTCAATTATTGGGACTCCGCCTGTTCCCCCATCTGCATCTAATACAATCTTACCACTACCTAAATCTATTTTTTGATTTGCAGAACTTATATCAAGATTATTTGTGTTTAATTCAAAATTTGTTGTATTGATAGATAAATTATTATTACTACCACTTATAAAATTAGTGTTATCACCAAAATAAAATGTTGGTGTGAATAAACTTACACTACTACCACTTAGTGTTGTGGTTCCACTATTGAATATTTCGATGTTACCACCACTACCACTTATAAAATTAGTATTATCACCAAAATAAAATGTCGGTGTGAATAAACTTACATTACTACCACTAATGGTTGCCTTTTCTGTCTTTACATCTAATTCACCACTATTGAATTGTAGGTATTTATTAGAACCCGCCTTTAGGATAAAGTCACCATCACCCTCAATGTATACACCCTTGTTACTTCCACCTGTGTCTGTTACACTTGAGACACCATTACCTATTTGGACAAAACCATTACTTGTTTTTCCACTAAGAATTATATTATCGTTAGGCCCAAGACTCATTGAGGCTTGTGTTGATGATATCTCTACACCACTTGAACTTAATTCAAAATTAGTTGTATCGATTGTTATACTATTACCACTCAAGTTAGCGTTTTGAGTTCTTAAATCAAAAACACTACCTGTCATTACTAAGTAGTTGTTGTCATCTTTGAATAAAGATATACCACCACTACCACTCATAAAGATACCAGCCTGTCCAAATGTCGTTGGTAATGTGGAACCAAGTGCTATATTACCACCATCAGTTCCTACTAATCTAACTCCACCATCATTATTTGGGTCTGAATCCATCCCTAAACTCATAGATGCGTTTGTGGATGATATTTCTAAATCTGTTGAATTTAATTCAAACTTCTGTGATTGTATTTGTATATCACCACTACCATCATGTGATAAGAAGTTAGTTGACGAACCTACTTTGAATGCTCCTGTAGTATACCAATAGTTATGGTCATTAACACTAATACCATCATTACTACCATTTACATCGGTTCCAATTATAATTCTATTAGTTGCACCAACTCCTGTATGAACAAACAATCTACCTGTAATCGAACCAGTAGTTGCAGTAATACCACCTGTAAAGAATCCATTTTGTGTATAGATACCGAACCCAGCATTTGCAGGTGTTATTCCAAACTCTGCAAACTCACTAACATTTACACCACTTAAATCACCAATACGAGCCTTCAAGTCTACATCATAGATTGCACTTCCTGTTCTCTCAACAATATCAATATATGGTGTCGTAGTGTCATTTGGATTAGCATTTAATCTTATGTATCCACTTCCTATTCTTCCAGTAGATACTATAACTTGTCCCTCTTCGTAATTTTGTGGTGTTGATTGTAAATCTCCTACAAATGCAGCTTCACTACCACTATTAGTTGCACTTGAACCACTATATCCACGAACAACATACAACTTACCAGCAAAATTAGTTTCACTTGTTGGGAAATCCCTTGATGAACTTTGAACTAATACATATTCAGTAGAGAATCCTGTTGTTGTTACTTTCTTTATTGATAAAATTTCACCATCATTATTATAACTACCTGTAAATCCAGTAGAGTTTACAACTGACATCGTTGTGTGTGATGCAGTAACTCCTGTTGAACCTGTTATTGATGTTGAGTTCGCAACATACAATTGTCCACCAACTGCATTTACGGTTTCTTTCTCAAAGACCGCAGTAGATAATGTTCCACGAATTCTTACATTTTCAAATTCTGCACTTCCATTACCCTCTGCGGATATTCTCCAACCACGAAGATTAGATGCAAAGTCTGCAGTTTCAATTATTCCACTACTTCTTATAAATAAATTATCAGAGAATATATTATTTGCATCTATAGTCCATCCTGCAATCCTATTACCCTCTTCACCAAACTTAACTAAAGTGTTACCATCGGCAGTTCCACTACCATCATAGATTTTCATTCCATAATCGTCACTACCATCAGAATCACTTATCTCACCAATTCTTACATACTCATTTCCACTTGAATCAAATACTTGTATTCTTTCATCAGTAGAACTAATATCAATCGTTGAAGTATCTAATTCAAATGCGGATGAACTGATGGTAAATGTAGAACCATCAAACTGAATTCGTGAACCAGTAGAACTTCCAAGTAAAAACTTTTCGTTACCATCTACATAAAAACCATTACCACTATTGTAAGCACTTGGTGGTGTTGAACCCAATGCAATCTTACCATTATTAGTTCCACTATCTAATATTAATTTTCCCGCATCTAAATCAAAGTTTTGTGCTTTGATGTCAATACTTCCACCACCTGAAATCTTTATATAATCATTGTCATTTGTATTACCTTTTATTAATACATTACCAGTATTGTCTGCAAGAAAACCACTATTGGTTGTCGCGGTTGTGGTAGCATCGGTCAAAGTTCCTATCTTTATTGAACCTGCAGAATTTAAAGTTACATTTCCACCTGTCAATGTTGATGTGGTCATTTCCCATCCAGCAATAGAACCACTTGTAGATTTTAAGTTACCACGAACATCAACACTAAACTCTGCATCTTCAAATGTCGCATCTCCAACTTGTATACCCTCATCTGCATCTAATATAATGACATCATCGGAACTACCAAGTGTTATTCTTCTACCACTTGTATCTAAGGTAAAGTTAGTTGCAGATAATTGAGTTGATGATAATGTAAATCCACCAATCTTTCCGCCAGTAAACAATACATTTGAACCTGTAATTTGTCCTGTTGAACCTGTAACTTGGAATACATTATTGGTTGAATTTATACCATCACTAACGATGTCAAATCCACCAATTGTTCCACCATCAAATAATACATTTGAACCTGTAATTTGTCCACTTGATTTTAATCTTAAATTTTCATTAGATGATTTTATTTCTTCGGTGTTTACAATAAACCCAGCAATAGAAGCAGAAACAAACTTAGCAAAACCCTCTGATGATATAGATGATGAGGCATTCGCTTCTGTTGATGGATTACCATTAATTATGGCAGGTGTTAAAATAGAGTTAGCAGATACTGAACCAAGTATCGTAACATTATCAGTAATTGTTCCACCATCTAATAAGAAACTACTACCTGTTACATCTCCATTTTCTTTAACATTAAAGTTTGAAGTAGATATAAACATATACTTAGGGTCATCTATTCCACCTTGTAACGGACTACCACTAATGAATATGTTTGTAGAATGAAATGAACTACTATCGGTTGTGAATCCACCAATCAAACCTGCACTTGCAGTAACACTTCCCTCAAATGTAGCACCACTTGCGATTAACAACCCATCTTTATCTACCATAAACTTAGGCCCAAACTTCACATAATAGTTTGTTCCTGCAGGGTCATTACTACCACTTGGTGTAAAATCTATATAATACTCATCTCTTAATTGGTCAAATGTAGCACTTGTGTCACTACCTGGGCCTTGGTCTGTTTTAAATATTTGTGACTTTGGTGCATTCATTGTGATATTACTACCACTAATCTGTCCCTCTATAATTTGGAAGTCACCAATGTTACCAGCAGTTGCAGAGATAGTTCCACTCATTGTTACATCACCCTCTGCAGTTAAGTGGAAATTACTTGAACTAATTTCTATATTACCTAATGCACCACTAACAAATGAACTATTTTCACTACCTAAAAAGAATTGGTCTGTAACAACTTCAAAAATACTTGGATTAGTTCTAAATCTTAAAAATCTATTTGTTGATGTATGTGCATCAACTATCTCTAAACCAACACCTTGATACTCATAACTACCAGTTTCACTCGCCTGTATTTGTGTTCCAACAGACCCACTAAACATCATGAATCCACCACTACCACTACCTATAACATTATCGAATCCATTATATCCGATAGTTCTGACATAGGCAGAACCACCATGCATCTCAATACCACTACCCTCAACATTTCCAAGATACATAGAACCACTAAGTAGGTTACCATCACCATCAATGTTAATTGGTGCACCTGCAAAATTTACATCTTCTCGTAGTGCAAATGTCTCTGCAATTTGGTTATCTGATGTATAGAACTCTACTAAGAAATCATATTGGTCTGGTTTTTTAGGCATCGGATGAGGCATAGGTAATATCATTCTAAAGTAATCAGGATTAAAATTAGTCTCACTATATGGTTTTAATTCTACATCTGAAATAACCCATCTACCAGCCTCAACCTCAAATCTAATTCTTGTTTTTGGGTCACCACTATTAGATGATATGAATGTATTAAACACACCATCTACTTGACCACTATCTGGACTATTTGTATCTAAGTCAACTTCACCTAAAAATACATCCTCTTCTGCATTACCTGTAGTTGCAGACCCACTCAAGTAAACTTTAAGTGTAGCCTTATTCTCGGTAACCAATGATGATATTTCTTTACTTTCTTTGAAATAAAATGAATTGAATTTTATAGTATGAACTACACCATTTTCAAGTTCGAAACCAGAACCTGATGTTGTAAATGTTGTTGTAGTTCCTTTAACAAAATTTGAACCACTAATCAACACACCATCAATAAGATAATCATCATTCTTGGTTGCAGTTCCATTCGTGGTTAACCAATAATCATCTATGATACTTTGTGTGTGAAAGAATCCTGTATTTTTAAATCCTGTTGGACTAAATGGGTCAATTAATAATTGTGGTGATTCAATTACGGTTTCATAAACTGGTTCAAAATCACCAAGTGTTCCTTTACTTCGAGTATATAATTTTGCCTTATAAACATCACCACTAAATGTTCTTAAGTTACCAACCGTGATATCTGCAAATGACCTAAAGTGTGTTGTAGATACTGATTCATTTTGTGTAAGTGATGTAGTATCAAGACTTAATGTCACGAAGGCGTTTGTTGGATTTGCCAAACTAACAGGATATTTAACACCTGTAGATTTATCTGTTACGAAAAATTCATCTTGTGGGATAAGAGTCGTAGAGTTCTTTACTTTTTTAATCTTAGTGGTATATGATGTTGGTATTGTAAACTTTGAACTTGGATATTGTTCTTCATCAATCTTTGGATTGTTAATCGTTAAGGTTGCACCAACCATGGCACTTGATACTTTACCATTGGAATTATCAACACCACTTTCCATTCCTGATACTTTAATAGTAGCCTTTTCAGTTTCAGGTGAGAATCTTCTCATCACTCGACCACGAGCAGTGAATGATGGTTTGTTAATTACATTTATCTTTTCTCTTCTTCTGTTTTTAAATATTTCTAAATCACGACCAACCTTATCTCTTTCTGATTTATCAACAGGTGCCTTACCATCTCCTGTCTCTACATTTGGTTCTACTGGTTCGGCTTCATTTGTAATATCAACACTAACACTACCTGTAAGATTTACTGCAGTTGCAACTGGTGTTGTTGAAACATATCCTTTTACTATTTCACTTACAGATACAGATGGTTGTTTATGAAATATAATTCGTTCTGTATTAGGAATAGTAGAATTTATAAAAATTGGTCTAATGTATCTAACATTGTATACATTTCTAAATTCTTCAGGAACGGTTTGATTTGTAACATCTGGTAAAATTCTATCTTGAAAATCTCGTTGGTCATCGGTTGCCAATCTTCCAAATCTATTTACATTACCAACAATGTCAATATCATCTCGTGATTGATTTTCAATATCAAGATAGTCTTCTCTTAACTCACCACATACATAAAGAAATCCATCACCTGGTGCAGTATCATCATATACCTCAATACTAACTCTACGAGCATTACCCTCAAGATAATTTATAATAGGTTCAGTATATATCGGTTGACCTCTTGAATCGAGTATCTCAATTCGTAACTCTACATTTGGTTTTAAAAATTGTGAACCTGCGAGCAAAAAGGATGATGTTCCCTTTGGTATGTTCTCAGGAACTTCAAGTATATTGAAATATTTTGAAGTTAAACCTGACTCTTCTACGAGAACATCTATGTCTTTTAAACCTTGATATTTATTGATTCTTTTTAAAATAGGCAATTTAAGATACTCCGATTAAATGTAGTGTTATCTATAAATATTAAAATTTAGAAATTTAATACTTATTTATATATATTAAGTGTGTATAAAGTGAGTAAAAATTATGAAAAAAAGATACAACTTTACATTGGACGAAGATGTTATGGAATGGTTAAAATACTATTGTAAAGAAAATAGAACCACTTGTAGTGCGTTCATCAATCAAACATTAGGAAAAATGAAAGGTGCAACTCAACCTAAAGTTAAGATGTCATCAATCCCTACTAAACCTAACTGATGAACTTCCTTTTACTTTTTTAATCTCTAATAAAGTATCAACAAAATCTCTCATCGTTTCAATGTGTGAAACAACTAAATTGAATTGAAACTCTGATTTTAAGTATTGGAATAGTTGTGCAACTGAGTTCAGATTATCACTATCCATTGTTCCCCAACCCTCATCAATAGCAAGGAAGTTACTTCTTGGTAGGTTACTTACATTCATCAATCCTACACGAATCGCAAGTGATGATATGAATCTCTCCATACCACTACTTAATTCTAATGGCCATACTCTATCATCATCATAAACAATATGTGTATCAATTTGTTTACCATCCATATTGAATACAATACTGAAATCAACTATCTGTGCCAATATATCATTTACTGCTCCCTCTACGGTAGGTAATGATTTACTAATCAAGTCATATGGGACACCATCTCGTTTGATTGCCTCAAGTAAGTATTGATATGCCTGATGTGAATCTTCAAGTTCTTCTACTTTATTGATATTAGTATTAATTTGATTTTCTTTAGTTTTTAGAACTTGCATTTCACCATGAAGTTTTGTGAGTTTATCACTAACAACATCTAATTGATAATCTAAATCAGTTAAACCATTTTCCAAATGGTCTATCTCTTGTGATATCTGTTCATTAAACACAACATTCTGTTCTTGTGCCTTAGACCTTTCCATCTCACTCG
>Ga0160423_10004720_pt1 | contig 11161 bp, 12 predicted proteins | sample CRUFie14St8metaG_FD_108191 | JGI IMG/M metagenome (GOLD analysis project Ga0160423, IMG submission 108191) | Marine microbial communities from the Costa Rica Dome - CRUD Field 142mm St8 metaG | ecosystem: Environmental > Aquatic > Marine > Oceanic > Photic zone | place: Costa Rica: the Eastern... | reverse complement strand
GATTCTCTCCCGGTTGGGTTTCACGGGGTATGACTAGTTGCATAGTGAAGTTCGCCTGGTTTTTTGGGATCACCGCGATCCCGGTGTTATTGGAATTCCAGATAGCTGATCATTGAGGCGGTCGCTTGGCAGGAGCAGAGCCCCTCAGCGCCACTGGAGACGAGTGGGTAAAGTGTCAGCCCGCGCGGAGTTTCAGTAACGGGTTCAGCCAGCGGTGTCGCAACCGAGTGAACTGAAGGGGCGCATCTAGTACCGCTAGGCAGATGCACTCTTCGCCCTCCAGTGCGACGGGGGTGTGCTTGTCCCACCCCTCTCGAACGAGGAAATCACCCTGATGGTACTCGCCGCTCTCATCGGCAAAGCCACCGCGGAGTACCAGCGTCATCTCGCTGCCGCCATGGGTGTGTTCCGGGATACGACCGCCCTCAGCGATGCGATACAACGCAAACTCGTGATTGGGGTCGCCGGTTTTAAGATAACTAATGCTTAGGGATTGGGTGACGCGCTTCCAGACCAGATCCGCATAATTGCCGTTGATCAGTCGATCCAAGAGGCCAGGCAACTGCGTGTCAGAGACCTCATTGGGCGCATATCGCAAAGGCAGAGGATCATCTAAACGCGCCATCACTGCTTCGAGCACTGACTCACCCACTGGCTGGGGATCCAAACGCTCCAAGTGTGCACCGCCTACGTCCTCTAGTTTCTCGACTAACTGTCGGCAATGCTGGCAATAGCTTAAATGAGCCGCCACGCAGGCAGACTGCGCGACGGGCAGTGCGCCCGCCGCATACTCTATAAGCAAATCCATTGGGGGATGATGATACGCCATCGCTATTTAATCCAAACCGCTCTCTTGTACGTTCACATTACGAGGGTCCCGCGAAAACGGTTTACTCTCCAATACCAATAAACTTGCGACTTTCTGAGGAATTACCATCACCATCTAAGCCTCCATAAGCCCTTGGAGCTTCTGAATGGCAAGGCGCACCCGCGACTTCACGGTGCCTAACGGCAGATCCAGCTCAGCCGCTGCTTCGGAGTGCGATTTACCTTCCATGTAGACCTTGGCAAGGATTTGCGCCTGATCCGGAGGTAAATCACCCATGAGCTCCCGTACCCGCTCCGCTCCACGCCGCGTGTGCAGCACTACGAAAGATTCCTCTTCCTCGCTCTCAAGCTCAAAGTCATCGGAGGCCAACGGGGTGTCGAATTTCTGCAGGCGCCGGAACATGTCGGTTCGGCAGTTTCTGGCGATAGTGTAAACCCAGGTCGAGGCCGCCGCTTTCTCAGGGTTGAAGCCACCCGCTTTCTGCCACACTTTAAGCATCACCTCCTGCACTAATTCATCAGCGTGAGTAGCAGATAAACTTGAGCCAGAGAGGGCGAAGGCTTTAATCAGTGGCGCGAAATGGCGGAAAAAACGAGTGAAGGCACCCCGATCTTGGCTCTCGCCAATCAGCACCAGCGCTTCGCTCCATTCATCGGTGCGACGGCCGGTCGGGATATTCCATTTCCCGTTGCCACTCGCCGCAGGAGCATTACTTGCGTCTTTTTTGTTTGCCATGAAAGGTCAAACCATCACCCCGGTCACTTAGGATACACCCAGTGACACTACCTTGATACACCGCGCTAAATCTAATTTCTTGCCACGGTGCGGGAATATCAGCGCTGTCAAGCACCAGACACTTGACCTGATCCGGCACTCTCCAAGACGCGTAACACTTGTCACCATTCCCTGTCTGGTGGCCGGAGGTCGTCAGCAATGCATGTAGCAGTCATAGGAGCGGGCATCTCCGGACTGGGATGTGCCTTCCAGCTGGCCAAGCGAGGCCATCGTGTCGAAATCTTTGAAGCTCGGGATCGCATTGGCGGTCACACCGCTACCTACGACGTGCAGATTGGTACTCGGCGATTTGCTGTCGATACCGGCTTCATCGTCTATAACGACCGCAATTATCCCAACCTGATCGACTTGTTTGACGAACTGGGCGTGGCCAACAAGCCCACGTCGATGGGGTTCTCAGTCTGCGATGAGAGCACGGGGCTTGAGTACGCAGGCAACAGCCTCAATACCTTGTTTGCACAACGCGGCAACCTGTTATCCCCCAGCTTCCTGAGCATGATTCGCGAGATTCTCCGCTTCAACAAAGTAGCAGTAGCTGATTTAGATAACGGACGACTGCCACAGGACCAGACGCTGGGTGACTATCTCAAGCGGCACGGGTTCAGTGAGCACTTTAGCCGCAGTTATCTCCTCGCCATGACGTCCGCCATCTGGTCAGCTGACTTCGACGATGCGCAGGATTTTCCGGTTGAATTTTTTATCCGCTTTTTTCGCAACCACGGTTTGCTGTCGCTACAGAATCGACCACAGTGGCGCGTGGTGGAGGGTGGTAGCCGAGAATATCTGGCGCCACTGACACAGCGCTTTGCCAATGACATCAGAACGCGGATGCCCGTCGAGACCATCATGCGCTCTCCCGGGCAGTCAGTGACCGTGAGGTTTAAAAATGGGCAACAAAGAGCGTTCGATCAAGTCGTGGTCGCCACGCACTCTGACGAAGCGCTGGCCATGCTGGGCGACCCCACCGAGGATGAAAAGTCGGTGCTGGGCGCCCTGCCCTACCGCGACAATGAGGTGATCCTGCACACAGACACCCGTCTGCTGCCAAAACTGCGGCGGGCCTGGTCAAGCTGGAATTATCGCCTTAAGCCCGGCAATGGGCGTGCGACGGTCACCTACAACATGAATATTTTACAGGGGCTGGATGCGCCTGAAACATTTTGCGTCACCCTCAACGATACGGCGTCTATCAATCCACATCGGATTCTCGGGCGCTTCAATTACGCGCATCCACAGTTCACACTAGCGGGTATGCAGGCGCAGCAGCGCTGGGCGGATATTAATGGGCGACACAACACATGGTTTTGCGGCGCATATTGGCAGAACGGCTTTCACGAGGACGGTCTGAGCAGCGGGCTCCGGGTCGCGGAAAACCTGTGCGCAGCGCGTCAGATGGCGGCGTGACCAATAGGCTCTATACAGGCACTCTGCGCCACGCCCGCTACACCCCCAAGCCTCATCAGTTCCGTTACAAAGTCTTCATGCCCTTCATGGAGCTTGAGTCACTTCAGGAAGCGACCGCGCAACTCCCGTTTTGGTCCAGCAAACGTTGGGCACCGGCACGCTTTGTTCGGCGGGACTTCCTGGGTGATGAGCATGTCGCGTTACCGGAAGCCGTGCGTCAACGCATTTTTGAGGAGACTGGGGAGCGGCAACGGGGGCCTATTTACCTGCTCGCTAACTGGCGTTATCTCGGATACCAGAACAATCCGATTGCGGTTTACTACTGCTACGACACAGCGGGAGACCACCTGGAATACGTCGTGGCCGAGGTCACCAATACGCCTTGGGGAGAGCGCCACAGTTACGTGCTCAGAGCGCCTGCGGATGACGCCCCGCTAGCTACCGAGTTCGATAAAGCCCTGCATGTGTCTCCTTTCAACCCCATGGACATGGTCTATCGCTGGTACAGCAATGCGCCAGGCGATGATTTACAGATCCAAATCGCGTTATTTGAAAATGGTGATCGTATTTTCGACGCCGTGCTGTCACTCAGCGGCGAACCCATGACTGCTGCAAGCGCACGGCGAGCGATCCTCTCCTATCCGCTAATGACACTCAAAGTGGTAGCGGGCATCTACTGGGAAGCCTTGCGTCTTTTTGTAAAAGGCGTCAGCCTGCATTCTCATCCGAAGCGATCGCATTAGCGTAACCGTCGACTCCACGAACTTTCTCCAATAGGGTCCGCATGGGCGAGTACAGCGTTAAGAACATTTCAAAGTTGCCACTGCTGATGCCTGAAAAAAATGGCGGACTGGCGCGCTCTTTCATGCTAAAGGTACTGGCGAAATTATCGGTCGGTTCGCTGACACTCAAAGAGCAAAACGAAACGCTGACCTTCGGTTCCATAGATGATCCATCCGCGCCTCACGCCGAGGTACACGTTCACGACAATGATTTGTATCGACGCATTTTGACGGGCGGCAGCATCGCCGCTGGCGAAACCTATATCGAAGGCCTGTGGAGTAGCCCTAATCTCACCGCCGTGACCCGAGCGTTCAGCGCCAACATGGCCATGCTCGAAGCCATGTCTGATAAGCAGAACTGGCTGGCTCGCACCGCATTGAAGGTGAGCCACTGGGCGCGTCGCAATACGACCGCGCGTTCTCGGGAAAACATCTCCGCACATTACGATCTCGGCAACGATTTCTTCTCACTTTTTCTCGATCCCAGCATGATGTACTCGTCCGCCGTGTTCCCCTCGCAGGAGAGCGATCTCGCGGCGGCGTCGCAACACAAGCTACACCTGATTTGTGAGGATCTAGAGCTCACATCTGAGGACCATCTCGTCGAGATTGGGACTGGCTGGGGCGGTATGGCCATCTATGCGGCAGAGAACTATGGCTGCCGGGTCACCACCACAACGATTTCCCGCGAGCAATTTGACTACACCGTGGCAGCGGTAGTGGAGAAAGGCCTGCAAGACCGCATCACCGTTTTATTTGATGATTACCGGGATCTTGACGGGCGCTTCGATAAGCTGGTCTCCATCGAAATGATCGAAGCCGTTGGCCATCAGTTTTACGATACCTACTTCGCCACACTGAGTCGATTGCTGAAACCACACGGCAAGGCGGTCATTCAGGCCATCACCATGACTGAGCAACGCTATGAGCAGGCGCGGGACTCGGTGGACTTTATCAAGCGGTACATCTTCCCCGGTGGTTGCCTGCCATCACTGACGGTCATCAGTGATGCGCTAGCGCGTATGACGGACATGCAAATGAGTCACCTGCGGGACATCACCCAGGATTACGCCGATACGCTGGACGCCTGGCATACCGAGTTCCTAAACAAGCTCGATACCGTCCGAGAAATGGGTTTTGACGACCGTTTTATTCGCATGTGGCGCTACTACCTCAGCTATTGCGAGGGAGGCTTTCGGGAGCGCATCATTGGCACCTACCAAATCACCACGACCAAGCCGGGGTATCGCCCCGTCTAACCCACTGCCTATGCTGCTGTCCCTAGCACCGATCGCACTACTAGTCTTACTACTCTCTGCCTCGGTAGCCCTGTTTGGTTCAGACGCGTCCTACGGGCCTAACCAAGTCGCGCTCATCATTGCCTCTGCCGCCACCATGCTCGTTGGCTGGCGCCGCGGCATGAGGTGGCAGGCGATTCAAGAGGGCATGGTAAGCGCGATTACCGTCTCCATCATGCCGATGATGATCCTGCTGTCTGTAGGCGCACTGATTGGCAGTTGGATAATCAGTGGCACCGTGCCAGGCATGATCTATTACGGTGTACAGCTGCTGGACCCGGACTTTTTTTATGCGGCAGCTGCCATTATTTGTGCGCTCGCATCCCTCACTCTGGGCAGCTCGTGGACGGTCGCCGGCACACTCGGCGTTGGCCTGATGGGCATCGCCACCACCTACTCGCTGTCCCCCGCGATCACTGCCGGCGCCGTCATCTCGGGTGCCTATTTCGGCGACAAGCTCTCGCCCCTCTCAGACACCACCAATCTGGCTGCTGCGGCGGTGGGCGTTGATCTGTTCGAGCACATCAAGAACATGCTGTGGACGACTCTCCCCGCGTTTATTGCAGCGCTGGTGGTTTTCTCGCTGATTGGCAGCGAGGGCGCGGCAACGCCAGAGAATATTGCCGCGATTCGGACTGCTCTGAGCAAGCAATTCGCGATTTCACCTTGGGTGGTGTCACCCTTGGCACTGATGCTGGCACTCATTTACTGGCGGGTCCCGGCCTACCCGGCCATCCTGATCTGCACGCTAGCCGGCGCGCTGTTGGCAGCGGGCATGCAAGGAGACGTCGTCCGTGAACTGGCACTGGCAGCGCACCCAGAATCATCGACGCCATTGATTCAAGGTCTGTGGATGGCGCTGTTCTCGGGCTATCAGTCGCCGGAGGGAATGGGCGAAATCAGCAAGCTTCTTGACAAGGGCGGCTTGGCAAGCATGCTCAACACCATTTTTCTGATCCTCACGGCAATGACCTTTGGCGGCATGCTGGATAGTACTGGCATTCTCCGGCAGCTTTTGGATCAGGTCCTGCGAGGGGTGAAGCGAACCGGGGATCTGATACTCGCCACTGTCGGGGGAGGCTTCATGACCAATGTGCTGGCTGCGGATCAGTTTCTCGCCATCACATTGCCCGGGAGATTGTTCACACCAGCGTATGACGATCGCGGGCTGAATCGACTGAGCCTTTCCCGCACGCTAGAAGACTCAGCTACACTCACCTCAGTGTTAATACCATGGAATACCTGTGGCGCTTTCATGGCGGCAACACTGGGCGTTGCAACCCTCGAGTACGCGCGTTTCGCACTATTCAATCTGATGTGTCCGGTGTTGGCGGTGGTCTTCGGCTATCTCGTGATTGCGCAGCCCCGCTTAGCGGCGTCCAGCGCATGACCGCGCCGCAGTGGGACTTTACCGACCCCTTTTTGTGGCCGGTCACCGTTGAGGCGGCCCAGATCGACACGCTCGCCCACACCCGCAACACACATTATGTGGAATGGTGCATGGAGGCCGCGTGGGCGCACACCACTGCGCTCGGCTTGGGCGCCGAAGATTATCAGCGCCTGAACCGCGCGATGGCGCTAACACATGCGGAATACGAGTACCTCAGGGCCACCCGCGAGGGCGATAAGCTACTGGTGGGCACATGGATTACCAACTGGCCGGGCAAAATAAAAATGCAGCGGCAGCTACAAATTATCTGTGAACACACGGGCACCACGGTCTTTCGGGGCAAGCTGGAGTTCGTCTGCATCGAGATCTCTACGGGATCACCGAAGCGGCCACCACAGGAGTTCATCGACATTTACGGTCCCGTGATTGCGGCCACTACGCTTTCGGGCGATCAGAGCAAGTAACTCCCGGCGACGCCCGTCAACACCGGGTAATGACCTGACCTAGGCCACCGGCCAGGCAAAGCTCATCACCTCTTGCAAAGACTCGGCCGCCAATTTGAGTGCCAATAGGCGATCGATACCGAGGGCCACACCGGCGCACTCTGGGAGACCGTGGTGATGCGCCGCCAATAAACGGTCATCAATGGGCTGCTCGACCAACTGACGATGCCTGCGGCGGGCGTTGTCCGCCTTGAATTGCTCTGCCAAGAGCTCCGGGTCCGCTTGCTCCCAGTAGCCATTAGCGAGCTCCCTACCCTGCACGTAGCACTCAAAACGCGCTGCGACTGAATCGCCCGCTACCTGAGTTTTCCTCGCCAGCGCTGCCTGCGATGGTGGGAAGTCTGTCACAAAAACCACGCCCCAGTCCCCGAGAGTGGGTTCTATGCAATGACTCATCAGCAAATCAAGAAAGGCATCCCGGTCCAGATCCTGCGGCACGTCACCTAAGCGGGACCGGGCGACAGACAACCAGCTCTCAGGCACCGCACCAAGATCACCATCGACCATCGGGTCGATATCGAGTAGCTCAATAAACAGCGCACGATACGGCCATACCTGCCAGCCCTTGGTTCCCAGCACTGCGCTCAGTAATTCCGCCACCTCGCGTACCAGCGCGGCGTGGTCCCAACCGACGCGGTACCACTCCAAGAGCGTGAATTCAGGATTGTGATGACGACCCGCTTCGCCTTGCCTGAAAGCCTTGCTGATTTGATAGATGTCACCTGCGCCTGCAGCCAGCAGGCGTTTCATGGCGAACTCGGGCGAGGTCTGCAGGTAACGAGGCGCGCTTTCATTGCCAGCGGCTGGCACAGGGAACACTTCTATGCTCGGGTCGGGTACCGTTGCTTGAGAGAGTAGCGGTGTCTCAACCTCCAATACCGCTCGGTCCGAGAAAAATGTACGCAACTGTGTCAGCAGCGCAGCGCGCTCTTTCAGATTGACCAGCGGCGCGGAGGGCCGCCAATCTGACACCGTCAACCTTTACCGGCGCGGCTCACGTACTCGCCGGTACGGGTATCAACGCGTATCACTTCGCCCTCGGTAATGAAGAGCGGTACCCGCACGACGGCTCCAGTGCTCAGTGTCGCCGGCTTACTGCCGCCCTGAGCTGTGTCCCCCTTCAAGCCGGGATCGGTCTCAGTAATCTCCAGTTCGATAAAGTTGGGAGGTGTGACGGCCAGTGGCGACCCGTTATATAGCGTGATCTCGTAACGTTCCTGTTCTTTCAGCCACTTCTCGGCTTCTCCGACTGCATCCCGGTCTGCGCCAAACTGCTCATAGGTCGAGGGATCCATGAAGTGCCAGAACTCGCCGTCGGTGTAGGAGTATTCCAGATCAACATCCATGACGTCCGCACCCTCCAGGGTATCGCCAGACTTGAACGTGCGCTCCCAGACGCGACCCGACTTGAGGTTGCGCAGTTTGACCCTGTTAAATGCCTGACCTTTCCCCGGTTTAACGAACTCATTCTCGAGAATGGAACACGGCTCACCATCAAGCATCACCTTCAAACCGGGCTTAAATTCATTGGTTGAAAAGTTTGGCATGGTGGATAACCCATTGATCAAAAGCGTGATGATACCTCAGGGATATCCTCGATCGCGATGATCCTTGCTCAGTCGCTGGCGAACTCTCCCTCGCTTCCGAGGAGATAGCACACGCCGTCCAAACCACAGTGCGTCACCTCTATGGGGCTGGCTGCGCGCACCGCAGGCTTGGCATGGAAGGCCACACCCATCCCGGCAGTGGCCATCATCGACAAATCGTTAGCGCCGTCGCCCACGGCGATGCACGCCTCCAGCGAGATATTCAGGCGCGCGGCCAGATCCCGTAAAGCTGACGCTTTGTATTCCCGGTTAACAATCGGCGCCACCGCCCGCCCCGTGACTCTGCCGTCCTTCACCTCAAGCTCATTGGCGACAACTTCGTCAAACCCGTAGTCCGCCTGAAGACGCCTAGCGATCGGCTTAAAACCGCCTGAGAAAATTGCCAGCTTCATTCCTAGAGCACTGAGCGTTGTCGTCATCTCGCGGAGCCCTTCTTTCACAGGCAGCCGATCTGCCAAACCCTGCACCGCGCTGGCATCAAGCCCCTCCAGCAGCGCGAGCCGGGTCCGAAAGCTCTCATCAAAATCGAGCTCGCCGCGCATGGCTCGTTCTGTGATGTCCGCAACCTGTTTGCCGGCGCCCGCGGCGACAGCGAGCTCATCAATCACCTCACAATCGATCAAGGTGGAGTCCATATCAAATACCGCTAGCCGGTAACGTTGGCAGCGTGAACGCCGGGTTTGTAGCGCAATATCAACTCCAGTTTGATCAGAGAGATCACGAAGCGGGGCAGAGACCGTCTCATCATCGACACAATGAATCAGGAGCGTTTGCACGGTGCGGCGGTCAGAGAGCGAAACGGGGACTGACACGTCGCGCAATGCAATAACTTGAGCACCCGCGCCCTCGACAACTTCCGACGCGCGGCGGACGTCCAGCGTAGCGCCCTTGGGCGCCATCAAGACGATCGCATGTGTCGCATCTACCACGCGCGGATTCCCTGCTTCTTGAGTGGTGTGGAATGCGACAATCTGTAAACCGTCGCACAGCACGAAGTTTATACTGAACGGGTAACCAGCGGAGAAACTCTTTGAGCAGGCTATTGCACCGACTGCGTAATCAGCCCCTTTCTCAGCAACTGGCTCTGTCGGCTGCGGGATGCTGCCTGCTTGCCACGCTTACGCTAGTGTTGGTTGCGGCGCAGTCCACGCATTCCATTCAAAACAAAACGCTCTCCGAACATGCCGAGGCTGCAGCAGAGCAACTAGCGGCGCGCGCAGCAACAGAACTGTCGGCAGGCGACCGGCTCGGACTGGTCGCGGAATTGCAGTTTTACACGGACCAAACGCTGTTCGCCGCTGCGCGGGTGCTTGATGTAGAAAACATGGAAATCGCCGCGCGGGGTCAGGTGGTGGCTAACGCTCAAGCTTTTCGGCACCCGGTGGTGATCGATGACAACACCGCGGGTCAGGTCGAGTTGTACCTCGACCTCGGTGAACAAAAGGCCTCCCGGGAGACGCTTATCTGGGGTCTGGTTGCGCTGTCCGCGCTTCTCAGCGTCGCAGTCTATGCGCTCACCCGACCAATGGGCCAGAAACTGGCGAGCAATATCAGCGAGGCAGTCGCTCAACTCGATGCCGTAACGGAAGAAGACTCTGCCTCGATCAATGAAGTCCACAAACTTCAGGACCGCATTAATGCCTTGCCACTCGAGCTGCTTAGATCCCGCGACCCCGGTGACCATGGGGAAGAGCACTACACCGACACCGCAATACTGTGCATCTCGCTCAAACACTTGCCCGGTTACCTCGACACTCTCGATGAACCCCGCTTGCAGCAGTATGTATCAGCGCTCCATCGCATGGCTTACGGTTGCGCCGGTTTTTACGGTGGAGATCTGAGCGTTGTCCGCCAGTTCACACTGGCAATCTATTTCTCAGGTGATCACCCCGCCGGCTCACCGGTGTTACGCGCCGCCAGCTGTGCCTGGCTTTTATCGCGCAGCAGTGAAATCGCTGAAAAGCAGGATCGACTCTCATTCACCGCAGGTCTGGCAGTCGGTGTGAGTGAACTGGGCCGGGGTGACGAAAAAGACATTTATCCCGGGCTCTATATCCAGTCTACGCTGGATGAGCTGCTCGAACTGTCAAACCAACCATTGGGAGGGGTGCTGCTGTCCTCACATGCCGCTGAAGATAGTGGGCTAACGGCGCGGATGGGTATCGACGTGATCGACGAAAAATGGATGGCTCTTGGGGAAATCAGCGGTGCCCACCTCGACTTACTTGAGCGGCAGCTGCACTTGATCAAGCGGATGATCGCGCCGTCAGACGATGACACACCACAGGGATTTCTACCCTTCTAATTAATCGGCAACCACTTGAAGACGCGTCACGCGCTGATAGCCCTTGGGCAGCTTACTCCCCCGGCGTCCCCGCTCACCGCGAAAGTGCTCGAGCTCCGACCACTTGAAATTGCGGTAATGCCCGCCGGAGGTCACCTGAAGGGTGTCGCCCTCAGTAACGACGCAAAGTCCTGCAAGGAACTCCTCTCGAGCAGCAGCGCGAGCAGAGGGAATGCCGATCAATTTGTTGCCCTTGCCGCGCGCAAGAT
>Ga0160423_10004719_pt1 | contig 11164 bp, 9 predicted proteins | sample CRUFie14St8metaG_FD_108191 | JGI IMG/M metagenome (GOLD analysis project Ga0160423, IMG submission 108191) | Marine microbial communities from the Costa Rica Dome - CRUD Field 142mm St8 metaG | ecosystem: Environmental > Aquatic > Marine > Oceanic > Photic zone | place: Costa Rica: the Eastern... | reverse complement strand
AGATCAGTTTTATCTAGAAACAAAAGATGAATTTAAAAACTCAATCGACATAGAAATATGATAATTGACTTCGATAAACAAATACTAGAAGCTAAAGAAAAGAAAACTTTGAACAAGCCTTTTCGCACACCGGGTGGGCCTAAGAAGTTTTCTGTATACGTCAAAAATGAAAAGGGAAACGTAGTTAAAGTAAACTTTGGCGACCCTAACATGGAAATTAAACGGGACGATCCTGCTAGACGCAAAAGCTTTCGCGCCCGCCATAACTGCGACAACCCCGGCCCTAAAACCAAAGCTCGTTATTGGTCCTGCCAGCAATGGCGCGCCGGTAAAAGAGTTCAGGGATCAGAAGTAGATTACGAATGGGACGGTCAGACTTTTTTTGACCACAACGAGTTATTAACAGTTAACCCTGCTCTAGCTTTTGTAGAAGAAGAAGTTAATGACGACGGCGACTGCGGATGTGGTAATTGTGACTGCGATGAGATTGAAGCTAAACATGACATGAAAAAGTATAGCTTTAATAATCCCGGTCAGGCTATGCAGATGGCGAAGAAGATGGGATTCGATGATATTCACACTCATGGCGAAGGTGACAAGACAGTTTTTATGCCCGGTCCAAGTCATGAAGCCCTGATGAAGAAAATTGGCGGCGCAAAAGCTTCTCACGAAGAGGGTAGTATGATTAAAGCTCAAATAGCTAAATCAATGATGCAACTGAGAGAACTTTTTGAAATGATTTCTCAGATGGCCGACACAACTGATTTTGAGCCGTGGGTTCAATCTAAATTTACTAAAGTGGCCGACTACGTCAACAGCGTTCATAGTTACATGAAATATTATGAAATGGACATGGACAAAACTGAAGCTAAGACCAAAACAGAACTAAAAGATCAATACGCTAGTCTTTGGGAAAACATCAAAAAGAAACGTGATAGAATTAAGTCTGGATCTGGAGAAAAGATGAGGAAGAAAGGCGAGAAAGGCGCGCCTACTCCAGAGCAGATGAAAAAAGCTAAGGACAAATCCAATAAAAAGAAAATGAGCAGTGGTTATGCTTATGAAATGACTTTGGAAGAGTTTGAAGAAGTTATGGACTTGGAAGAAATTAACTTTTGGGCGGAAGAGTCCGACGCAGCTAAACGGCCGGGTAGAAAATCTGGCGCGCAAACTCCAGCTAAACCTAGCGAGAGGAGAAAAGGTTCTTCTAAGAATAAACCGGGCAGCGCAGGCAAAGGTGGCTCTTCCATTACTTTCTCGGAGAAGGTAACTAAATCTTTAAAAGAGAAAGTTAAAAAACATAATGCAAAAAGCAAAAGGAAAGTTACTCTTGGCCAGCTTAAAAAAGTTTATAGAAGAGGAGCAGGCGCATTTTCTTCTTCCCATCGTCCCGGTATGAGCCGTGGTGGATGGGCAATGGCTCGCGTTAACATGTTCTTAAAAATGAAACGCGGAGGCAAAGTAAAAGATTCTTATAGAAAAGCCGACGGAGATATTTAAAAATGAAAACTAAGTATACGACAATTTTTAGTTCCCATATTAGGCCGCTAGTGTCTGAAGAAAAAGACCAGCATCTAGCGTTAGCTTCTATGGTTGATTTAGAGAAGTTCGTCCCAGAAGTAGACACAGATGCCAACTATGATTTGTTGCCCGTAGCGTTTAACGCTTTCGTTGCAAACAGAGTTAATAAAAATGGCGACGTAGTAGATACTGAGACAGCTATAGCGATGCACAAAAACTTTGTTAACAAACCTGTTAACATTGAGCATAATCGTAAATCTGTAATTGGCACTATCCTTACGGCAGGCTTTTCTTCTTTTGGAGATGATAAGCCTTTAACTGAAGAAGAAGTTAAGGATATGAAAGGCCCTTTCAATGTAACTCTTGGCGGAGTCATCTGGAAGATTACAGATAAGGAACTGGCTGATAAAATAGAAAATTCTAGCGACCCAACTAGTGATGATTACATGAATATTAGCGCTAGCTGGGAGCTTGGGTTCAACGAATATAATATAGTTGTTCTCGAAGCTGAAGAGAAAAATATTGAAAATGCTAGAATTATTTCTGACCCGCAAGAAGTAGAAGCTCACGAGGGTAAGCTAAGAGGTTTTGGCGGCGAAGGTAAGCTGGAAGATGGATCTCATGTTTACAGAAAAGTAGTAAACAAAGTAGTTCCGTTAGGAATTGGCCTGACTGAAAACCCAGCGGCTGATGTAAAAGGTGTTCTCGTGGCTTCGGAAGATACACAAATTGAAGCCGAAGTTGCCGAACAAAATGAAGAAAAAATTTCCCAAAATACTAAAACAAATGTAAGTATTCGAAAGGTAGAAGCTATGAAAATAGAAAATATCACAGACATCAATGACGAGTCCTTGCAGACTCTTAAAGCTTCTGCGATTCATGAGTACATTCAAGAGAGTCTGAAGGATGCCTCTGAGAAGTTCACTTCTGAGAAGCAAGAAAAAGAAGACGCTCTTGCTGAAGCTAATGAAAAGCATGAAGGTTTGCTGAAAGAGCACGAAACTCTTAAGGCAGAGCTAGAGTCCGTCAAGGAGAAGTTAGCTTCTCTTGAAACTGAAAAGGTAGAGAGAGAAATGCTAGAGCAGTTCAATCAAAGAATGGCCTCCTTCGACGAGCGTTATGACTTGACTGATGAAGACCGCAAGGTTCTCGCTAGTCAAATCAAGGACTTGACCGAAGAAGATTTCACCTCCTTTGATCAGAACATGACGGTTCTTCTTTCCTCTAAAGTGAAAACTGAAGAGACTGAAGAAGTTGTAGAAGAAGTAGAAGCTTCTGTAGCTGAAGAAGTTGTCGAATCTGCTGTTGAAAACGCAGAAGTCGAAAAGGAAACTGTTCCTGTTTCTTCTCCAGCCGAAGAGCCTTCTATTACCGATAAATATAGTAAAGCTTTTAGTATCGAAAATTTCGATATCAAACTCTAATAGGAAACCAAAAATATTATGGCAAACGAAAGACTAATGCCCTTCCGGGATTATGATGAGCACGATGTCGTCAATTTGTTTGCGTTTGGTGACACAGCTGTTCTCCTTAACTCTTCGACCACCGTTCAGGCTGGATCAATTGTTAAGATTAAGACCGGCTGGAGTAACACCGACGAAACGCAACTTTTGACAGACGTTGGAGCTTCTTACAATAACGTTGTTTCGCAACGTTATGGCGTTAACGCTGAAGTAGAATACGCTAATGGAGGCTCTGAGGCTCTCCTTGGTATTCTTCTTTATGACGTTAGAGAATTCGACGAAAATGGAGAATCACTTAAGTTTAATCCGCAAAAAGCGGCTGAGCTTAACGCAGCGATCAGTGGACAAGCTGTTCCAATTGCAACAAAAGGAACCTTCCTTTTCGCAACTGGCGCATTTACCGCTGTTTCGGCAACCATTTCTGCTGGCGACACCTTGTATGTAACGGGTGACGGTCAAATCACAAACCAAGCTGCTGAGAACTCATCCATTGGTAAAGCCCTAGGCGGCGCTGATGATGACGGTAGCGTTTTGGTCAAACTTGAACTGTAATTAATAGGAGATTTATAAAATGAAGTTAAAATTTAAAAATACTCCAGAGCAGGTTGAATTGATTAAGGCTATGGGCTCTAAGCGTCCTGAAGTTTCCCGTGAAGCTTCTGAGGCTTTTGCAGCTTTTATCGGCCCTGTTATTCAGCAAGTGCTTAGCCAAGCTGATACAGCTTCGGCTGTTTACTCCGACGTCGTTTACGACGAAGACGACAATCCGAGCTATCCGCTCGATTTGTTCTTCGAGCAAAGAAATGCTGACAACTACGTTTCTGTAGTTCAGCAGAACATTGCCGGTGGTCTTCCGAGCTCTCAAATCTCTGGCGCTAACGAGTTGAAGGTAGCTACCTACAAACTCGACGCAGCCGTCAGTTTCTTGAAGAAATATGCTCGCCGTGGTCGTCTCGACGTAGTTAGCAAGGCTGTTGAGCGTATGGCTCAGGAAGTCTTGGTGAAGCAAGAGCGTAATGCTTGGGCTGTTATCCTTAAGGCTCTCTCTGAGGGTAAAGGAACTGGCTCTAACAATGGTGCTCATATCGTTAACAATGTTGGTAGCACTGAGACCTTCCAGCTTGACACCTTGAACGCAATTATTACTCGTATGAAGCGTATCAACAAGTCGTTCGCTGGCGGTACCGCTGCTCAGGTTTACTCTGAAGGCATCACCGACCTGTATGTTAGCCCTGAAGTCAAACAGGACATCAGAGCCTTCTCGTACTCTCCGGTTGGCAATAACGCTGCTCAGAGTTTGCCGAACGGCGCTAAGGAAGATGCTTACAGAGGTGCTGGTCTTGCCAATATCTTCGGTATTAACATCATCGACTTGCAGGAACTCGGCGTTGGTCAGAAGTACAACACCTTGTACGAGACCTTCAGTGATTCTGCTGGTTTGGCTGGTGCTGTTAACGAGGCTGGTGCTTCAACTACTTCCGCCTTTAACGATGGTTCTAGCCACGAGCTTATCGTCGGTGTGGATGCTAGCCGTGAGGCTCTCATTCGCCCTGTCGCTCGTAACTCTGAGTCTGGTGCTACGTTCAGTGCATTGCCTGACGATCAGTTCACTCAGCGTGCTGACAAGACCGGTTTCTACGGTTCTGTCGAAGAGGGTCGTGTTTGTATCGACGCTCGTGTGCTCGTGGGCGCTCACCTCAAACGTTCTTAATAAAACGTTATATAATTCAAAGCCCGTCGACTTCGGTCGACGGGTTTTTTATTTCTATTTATTAGATTATTTGTGTATTTTATATATAATAAGGAAAGGTTAAAAGGTTATGGCAGTTAAAAGGAAAAAGAAAAGTTTAAATAGTATTAATCAGACTCACGCTAAAGTAGAAAAAAAGTTTGAGCCCACAACTTTAGATCAAATTTGGGGGGATGACGGTGCCTCCGAATACGGAACTTTAGATTATGATAGCTATAAGGGAAAAATTTTCGATATGAATATGTCGGATCTTCAGGCTCATGCTTCTCGTGTTGGCATTGTTCCAATTGATAATCGTAACATGTTAACAGATAGACTGCTAAGAGAGTTCGGAAAGCACGTTTCCTCTTTTAAAAAGCCAGTTGAAGATTTATCAGAGCAGCAAAATATACCTAAAAAAATTAGAGATATTTTAGCAGAGGGAAGATGATAAATGTCTCATGGGTTAAATAAAATAGACCCTAGGTATGTAGACGGTTCTAGAGGCAGAAACTCTCAAGTATTAAGAATTACAGGAGATAATCTTGATACCGACTTTGGAGATCTTTTAAGAGTCGGCGCTCCTACTGGAACGACTGGAAATAATGGAACTTATTACTTTGATCACAGTCAAGAGTTTCATACTTTTATCTTAAATCATGATGATTCAAATATATATTTTTCCGGAACTCCAGATGTCAAAGGAAGCTATCAAGTAAGAGTATATAATAATTCTGGAAACGGAGATATTACAGTACAAGAATACAATAAATTTGCTTGGCACGGGCAAAAGCCTCCAGCCACCACAACTGTCCCTAGCGGCGAACACTATATCTACGCACTGACTTATCATGGAGACTATACTTCGTCGTATCCGCACTTAAAAGATTGGTCAGCGGTTTTTGTTTCAGAAAGTCCTTAAAAAAGTGTAATAATTAAAACATAATGAGTATTAGATACGAGCCCAAAAAAGTTATCGAAATACCTGAAATAGAATTTAAACGCTCTGTTCAAGGTAAATATAAAACCATGGTTATGAACCCAGATGGGTCCATGGAAAAAGAAGGAGATTGGCACAAGAACTTAATTTTAGATTGTGGTCTAGACAAAATTGCATATATGCCGTGGGCTCAGGTGTTTCAGTTTTGTGTTGCTGGTGACCAGCCGTCCGGATCAGTCACTCCTGCCGCTATATCTGATACTCAGCTAGAAAAACCAAAGATGATGAATTCCTTTTACCTTCCGGGGAGCGGGAATTGTGGTCATAATATTTATTCTAGCGGAGATAATAGATATCTTCAGTTATTCAGAACTTTCGATTTCTTGGCGGAGAAACAAAACGCTATTATTACAGAGCTCGGATTTAAAGAAACTCCCGGAGCTAAGAAGCTTTTTTCACGAGTTGTGTTGGATGGTAATACTGCCGCCGGTAGACCCGACCCAGAAGTTTTACGTCCGGGTCAATATTTAAGAGTAAAGTACGAATTGAACGTTCAGCTTGATCCAATTAATCCAAGTGTATCAGGTCTAATTCCAACAGGGTCAGATGGCAATCTACCCACTATTTCTTGGAGTGGCTCTGCTGCTTCTGGAGACAGGCATGGACTACAACATATTGGAATGTTGGGAATCAACCATTCAGGTGTTGCAGAACCGGTGGATGTTGGTGGAGCTTCTAACGAGCCTTTTTCTGTTGGGGCCGTAGATTTCGGGCCGGGATTTGGGTATATTAATAGATGGCAAAATGGAGAAAATGTTTTCCAAGAAACTGGTGCGGATGGTACGATTCTTGGATATAAACAACCCGTGGGCAGCCAAAGACTTTCAGACAGGCCGGGGCCACTCTTAACGCTGACCGACTATCAAGATATAAATAGATTTATAAATCATGATGCAATAACAGGAAGTGGAGTTCTTGGAGTAAACGTTCATAAAAATATGAGTGGAGTAGCTGGTGGTGCGACTACTTCAAATACTATTTCTGGAGCCTCTGGTTACTGGCCTTGGGGTAATTATCTTAACTTTCAGCAATTAGAAGATTTTGCTGCTGCTTATGGCACTGATTCTCATTCTACTAATTGGACAGCAGATAGCGCTGCTTACGGGTATAACCTTTTACGATTTTTTGGAACTAATACCACAACTTACGCTAATAACTATCAAACTCCGTTTTTTACAAATGGCCCTTTGTCTTTTGTTATGAGGCCTGTGTCTAGATATGGAGTAGAAAATTCTCAAGTAAATTGGTCGGCATTCGGCGCTGATGATGGAGGTAGTCAACCGTATCTTGAGGAAGGTGTTCCGTCTTCCAGTAGCAGCAGCGAAAATTATAACCCTAACTACGCATTATATTTAACTGAAATGAGCGTGAGCGCGGGTACTAATAGTCAAGACGGTGCGAGTAAAAGAGCTCAGTATTTTAACGTTGATCATTTTTATCAACCAGATCAAAATTCCACGGTCGGGTCTTATTTGACTTTTGACGAGAGAGTTACAACTAAAGGCTTTGATAACGCTACTCTTAGCGCAAAGTGGGATTCATGGGATTTAAGAGGAGCTTCATGTTTCTTGTCAACAAGCACCGATCCGGTTCAAGCTTTTGGGGCTACTGGAGTAGCTTATGATAGAACTTCTGGAGAAAACTTTTATGAATTGCCATTAAGAAAAGCAGAGTATAATACTGCTCAATCTGGCGATTCTAGGACTCTTACAAAATTCTGTTTCTATGACAATGCAGTTGGCAATTCTATAGAAAACGGAACTCGAGTCCATAACGCTTGGGCCACTGTCGGCGTCGGAGCAACAACTGATTGGTCAATTAATCCTATAACAATGAGTGGCGCGGCGAGAGACAATGGTTACGTTTATAGATTAGCAACCCCAAGAGATAAAGATAATGATCATATCTTGAAGGTTTCTTTTAAATATACTTGGACTAGGAACACTGGGCAGCTATAATGTATATAAATGAGTTTCAATTTAGAAGTCGTAAATACAGGAGTTTCCGCGAATGACGGATTAGGTGATCCTTTAAGAACTGCCTTTTTCAAGTCCCATAATAATGATCTTACCTTAAGTGGCGAATTAGGCGCAACAGGTTTTCAAATTATTTCAGGACTTGGCGACATGTCATTAACTGGGCTTCAAAACCAGTTTAATGATTTAAGTGGTAATTTAGAACTTGGTTATGAATCTGGGGATAATGCAGTAAGCGGAAATCTTCAAACTCAAATCACTAGCAATGATAATGAAATTTCAGATTTAGAAACAGCAACGGGAGTTTTAAATTCGAGAGCTCCAGTTATAACAAATAGAAGATATAATAGCTTAACTAACGGAGAGACGGTGCGCATAACAGGTTCTGTGTCAAATAGCATTAGAGACGGCCACTATAACGTAACTTTTCAAGAAACTCACTTTGGCACAGGGACTTCATTTTCATCTTCTCCATACTCATATCTAACAGGAGCAGGCAGTCATTTAATCTCTTATCCAATAAATAATATAGGCAGTCCTTATGATACAGATAAAGATTATAACTTAAGTACGTCTGGAGACAATATTTTAGCTATAACTAGAACTTCTAATCCCAAAAATGTAGCTGTCTCTGGAGCTGGTTCTACAAGCACAGATTTAGATGGATTAAGCTATCATTATTTAGATGTGCATCTAAGAGAGTACTAAAATGTCCACCTTTTATACAGCTCCGCCCATCTACAACACCGGAGGCTGGGGCTTCCGAGGGGACATACCTATATTTAATCCTACGGGATCTTTTGACGCTCCAGCTGAAACTGGAAAGATTACGGCTTCAGCTTCTAATATACAATATTTCACGAAAGAAAGTAGAAGAGATGTAAATTTAGAAATAGATCCAACTTTTAATTTAAATAACTTAATCGCGCCTAGAGTAGATTTTCAAATTAACCCTTCTTTTAAATCAAACTATTTAATTGCTCCAAGAATAGATTTTGAAATAAAACCAAATATTCAGAATCCTTACAAAATAAGTTCGCGCTTTAATTTAGACAATCAAATTAATCTACAGCATCCTTCGATAGCTTTTATTGAGGGTAAGACTTTTGTTAGAGGTATCGAAGATATTAATTATTATAGCAAATCTTTTATAGAGGGAAAAAATTATAATACAATAGAAGCCAATTATTACGGCAAATCTTTTATTGAGGGCAAAACTTTTTCTCAGTTTGGAGCTAATTACTTTTCAAATGATTTTACTGAAGGAAAAAATTATTTAGTCTTGCGATCTGATTACTTTTCAGATGATTTTACTGAAGGTAAAAGCTCAAGGTCTGTAAATATTAATTTAGCGAGACAAGAAAGATTAGCGACAAGAGTTAGTGCAGGTAGAAGCTTAGAGCTTCAGAATCCTTATGGAATAGCAGAGCGTTTTGGCTTGAGCAGAGGCGTAAATATTAATCATGCTTACAATTTTAGTCAAAGAGTTGGCCTAAGTAGAAGCGTCGGAATTGATCATGCTGAGAACTTTGAAAAACAGAAATACTCTTTATCTACTTCTATATATAACCCAAGAAATAGTTTCCATAGGTATAAATATACAAATACTTTAAGTAATTTAAACTATTTTACTAGAGATGATTTCGAGGGAGTCTTTTCGGCAAATATATCTTTAAATAATATAGAAAACTTTAGACCACCTTTTTACAAAGGATTTATAAAAAATAAATTATCGGACATAAACTATTTCTCTAAGTCATTTATTAGGGGATTCGGAAAAAGTAGACTCTCGGACATAAATTATTTTTCCACATCTCTTGAAAGATTTTCCGAAACAAATACTTTAAATAGAATAGATTATAATTCTGACCCTGTTTCGAAAGAGGCCAAGACCGAGCCTTCTTTTCCTACTGGTTTAGAATTTCCAAAAATAAGATATCAAACAGCAGAGCCTGATTATACAAAGGCTTCGACGGGCAGCAATACTTATGGCTATTTACAATACGAAGGAATTGAAGAGGGTAATCTTTTTTTCTACGAACCAGACACTGGATCTTACCAGTGGGAATATTTTCATTATGGAATTAGAAGCGGAATTTTCAACCCTTGCGAATTCCCAGAAACAGCAGACAGGACTTTAGATCCAGTTCAAATAAGCTCTAGATCAAACAAAAAAGATAATCCTTTTTGGTATTTACCTGATCTTTTGACAGTAGATTCAACTATTCATTTGGCAGACGGAGCTCCATGTCAATACATAGCTCAAGAAAATAGTAGATATGCAGAAATATTTTTAGAAGACGGATTATTGTTATTACCAGAAAACTATACAAATACAGGACAGCTATATACAATATGATTAAAAAGTGTAATATATTTAGCTAAGAATGGCCGGTACAAGGATATCACAGTTCCCTAATTTATCATCTGGGAATTTGGCGTCGGAAGATGTTTTACTAGTAGTAGACATCAGTGATACTTTTTATTCTCCTAGTGGGACCAACAAGTCCACCACTGTAGGGGATCTTTCCAATTTCTTTTCTTCTGCAAATGATTTTGTAGGATTAGGAGATACTCCTGCTGGCTACGGTTCTGTCGGTCAATCAGTTGTAGTTGGTTCAGATGGCAGTTCTTTAGTATTTTCTGGAGTGGCTGGAGGGGGTGGAGGTTCTTCAACTTTTGTCGACTTGACTGACACTGTTTCTTCTTTAGGTGGGGAAGGACAAGTAGTAGTTGTTTCTGGGACAGAGCTAGCATTTTCGGGCATCACACCTTCAGCCTCTGCATTTAGCGACTTAACTGATACCCCCGGTTCACTTGGCAGTGCTGGACAGTCAGTAGTGGTTTCTTCAGATGGAAACTCTTTAATATTTTCTGGGGTAACTGGCGGAGGTGGAACAGCTTCAGCTTTTCCCGATTTAACAGATACTCCTACTGGGCTCGGAGGTGAAGGTCAGGTTGTCGTAGTATCTGGCTCAGGCCTAGCTTTTTCTGGAATAACATTAACAAGCACGACTGTTGTATCAGGAACATTTAGTCAATTCACTCAATTGATCGACACTCCTTCTAGTATAGAAGACGGAAAGTTTCTTATAGGGAGTGGAACAGGACTGGCTTTTTCTGGATTTGATTCTTTAGTTACTACTGGGCAAACAGGCTCTTTTGGAGGAGCTAGTGCCTTTACGGGTTTATCAGACACTCCGGGCAGTTTAGGGTCTGCTGGTCAATCAGTGGTTGTTTCTGCTGATGGCAACTCTCTTGTTTTTTCTGGAGTTTCTGGAGGAGGGGCGACTGGCCCAACGGGTCCGACAGGACCTACCGGGCCTACTGGGCCTACTGGGCCAACAGGGCCAGCTGGGGCAGGAGGAGGAGGAGGAGTAACTACTTCTAATAGTGGAATATTAGGAGAAGATTTATTCACGGGAGATGGAGTAACGACCGGGTTCATGATGACTCGAGCTCCAGTAAATGATTT
>Ga0160423_10004718_pt1 | contig 11164 bp, 10 predicted proteins | sample CRUFie14St8metaG_FD_108191 | JGI IMG/M metagenome (GOLD analysis project Ga0160423, IMG submission 108191) | Marine microbial communities from the Costa Rica Dome - CRUD Field 142mm St8 metaG | ecosystem: Environmental > Aquatic > Marine > Oceanic > Photic zone | place: Costa Rica: the Eastern... | reverse complement strand
TCTTTTTTTTTTTTTTTTTTTGTTTAACAGTAGTACCCACAAGTGTCGTGGGGGAGGGGGGGGGGGGGGGGGTCAAAAGAGAGACGTCAGTCCGCAGGCGCGGAGAGAGCGAGAGAGAGAGAGAGAGAGAGAGAGAGAGAGGCGCGGTCACCATGAACCAGCTCATCCAGTCGCAGCTGGAGTCCAACCTGCTGAACATAGCAAACACCATCGAGCAGAGCCTCGACGATGAGATGCATAGGTATAGCAAACTCGAAAGTATTCTTGGACCCTCCACACGCTCGTTCACACCGACACCGTCGCCGTTTGCTGACCGCTCGTGCTCGCTCGACTTGTCTCTCTCTCGTGTGTGTGTGTGTGTGTGTGTGTGTCCGAAACTCCTCGCGAAACGGAAAGGCTGGAGAACATGGGCGAGGAGGACCTGGACCGGCTGCGCGAGCAGCGGCTTGCTGCGCTGAAGAAGCAACAGAAGAAGCGTCAGGAATGGATGAGAAAAGGGCACGGGGAGTACCGCGAGGTTGAGGAGAAGGAGTTCTTCAACGAGATGAAGGTAGGTGCTCTGCTCGCCGGCTCTGACCTTTCGACCGGCTCGCGCTGACGGACGGACGACCCTTTCGCCCAACTCTTTGCCTCTCGTGCTGTCGTCTGTCTGTCTGTCTGTCGCAGGGAGAGGATCGTATGGTGTGCCACTTTTACCGCAACAACTGGCCCTGCGAGGTCATGGACAAGCACCTCAAAATTCTTAGCATGAAACACCTGGAGACCAAGTTCGTGAAGCTGAACGCGGAGAAGGCCCCCTTCCTAACGGACAGGCTCAAGATCTGGATGCTCCCGACTCTCGCGCTCATCAAGAACGAGAAGACCACGGATTACGTTGTTGGCTTTGACGAGCTCGGGGGCGTTGACGACTTTCAGACGGAGACCCTCGACATGAGGCTGGCCGCGGGAGGAATCATCTTTGAGAGCGACGACTACAAGCCCGCCGGAGCCGGGTCCCAGGGCCCACAGAGGTCTATCCGATCCTCCAGCGACTACAGGTCTTACAAGAAGACAGAGAGCGACGAGGACTCGGACTTTGACTGATTGCCCTCTTCCTCCTTCTGCAAGATAATTCGTGTAACTTTATTTGTCCCGACAACCCAACCCCCCGGTCGATCACCTCCCGGCCGAGGTGGCGCTCCTCTTCCCCCTTGACCTCGGCCTGGCCGCTGGCGGCTCCGGCGGATCCCGGTACGAGCCGCCAGAGGTGGGCAACCCGTTGCCCCTCCTCCTGGTGGCCATCTCAGTCACCATGGCCCTCAGCTCGGCGCTCACGTCCGACTCCAGCGCCTTGGCTCTCGCCTCCACCGCGGACCGGTACTCACGGTGGATCTCCCCGATCGCCGCCGCGTACGCCGTCTCCAGGTGCTCCTCCTTCTGCTGGAGCTCGCCCAGAACTTGCCTAAGCATTTGCAGTTTTTTGTCGATGACCGCTTTGAAGTCCCTGATCTCCGCGACCTTTCTCTCCTTCTCCTCCATGAACGACCTGATCCTCGACTCGAGCTGCCTGGAGAGCGCGCCCTCGTATTCCTCGAGGCCTTCCCTGGCCCGCCTTCTCAGTGCCTTCTGCCTGGACGCCAGCTCGAGCTGCATTTTGCTCTCTTCCACCCTCTGCAGCTCCCTCCGCAGCACGGCAGACTTCTTCTCGAGCTCCTCCTCCGCCAGCCGCAAGTCCCCGCCACCGTCGTCCCGGTGCTCGAAGGGGCGGGAGGTCTCGGCCGAGGCGGCCGGCGGGGACGCGGCCTCCTCTCCGGTCATCGCCCGGTCAAAGACGGCCCTAATGTCAGCGGCAAGGCTAGAGTAGAGGTCCTCCGACGACTGCGGGGCGTCGTCCCAAAGCCTGGTTCTGACGGGATCGGCCATGTCGGCCTCGGCCGGACCCTGCCTGCTGCTCCTAGACGAGTTGGACGCCTCGTCGTCGCCCTGGAAGCGCACCTGCTTGGCCCTACGCTTGCCGCGCTCCTGCGGCTTCCCAACCTTGCGGGGCTGAGCCTGCGACCGGTCCCGCGACCTGGCGCTCTTCTTCCGCACCCTCTCCCTCTCCCCCCTCTCCTTGAGCGTTCGAACGGCTTCTTGCCTTCCTTTGGAGCTCCTGGGCCTTCCGCCTCGAAATAAGTCTTCTCCGCTGTCCTCCTGGCTCCCAAGATACGGATCTTGCGGGCGGCGCGGGTTCGCCCTGGGCGGCACGCTGCGGTCTTCGGGAGGGTTTCCCGTCGCGTCGCAATCGCCAACACCTCCTGGCCTGGCCTTGGCACCCTTGCTCAAAAAGGAGATGGTGGGCTTGAGATAGCTCTTGGATTCGCGTTCGTGTTCCGCGTGCTCGGCCTCTGCCGCGGGCGGGATTGGCGCGCCGCCGCCAACGTAGGGCGTCCGGCCGCTGGAGCTCGTCTCCGAGTCCGAGAGCGACTCCACTCCATCTTCGTAGCTCACGTACCGCATGGAGTGACACCGTCGCGCGCCTCCCCCAACTCAATGAAAGTTTTAACTGGCACCTTCCTGGAGCCGGGATCCTGATTTGCCCGAGCTGGCAGGGCCGAGTGTCGACAAGTCTGTCACGGACTGCTTTCGAAGTAGAAAGGAGGGCAAGGCAATCTGGCTTGGGCTCAAACAAGTTTTATTTACTCGTTTATTCTACTTTGATATTACTCTGGTTGATACAATTGCGTTGCTTTCCTCGGCTGCCGAGAGCACGCGGCCAACGCACAATCACTCCGAGATGGAGGAGAGAGGGTTGGTGGTCGTGTTGGTGTACCGGGGCTCCTCCCTCGACCCCCCGCTATTGTAAGACCCGAGCTTCGACCACAGGACGCCCGATTCCTCGGACCCCCCGACTTCAGGGTCCTTCCCGGCCGCTGGGATGGAAATGGACGACGGCAGCGTTGACAGCGAGATAGACTTCCTGTACTTTTCAGGGAACTCTCCCGTCTCGTTGTACGCGGTCATCACCCGCTTCCTCTCCAGCAGCTCGACCTTCTCGACGGTCTTGAAGTGCTGACGCATGTCGATGATCACGAACAGGGACGTGATCACCGTGAAAGGCAAGATGGTGTAGTACGTCTCCATGTCATCGATGGGAAGGAAGAACGGGACAACTGCAGCAACCGCAGCGATGATGCACCGCGCTGCGTAGGCCAGCAGCCGCTTCCGCTTTCCCCTGAAGCCCTGCCTCAGGAACCTCATCAATGTAAACAACACCAGAATGCAGCCAACGGAGATGCTCAGCATCCACGTCGTGTCCTCCGAGGTTTCCTTGTTGTTGAACATGTACTTCATGGAGATTCCCACGAGAAGCATGAAGAAGGTCATCGGCAGGTGCAGTAGGGTCCAAAGCACCAGCAGCTTGGTGTTGTGCGGCGGTAGGGACGAAGCCCCCCGCTCCGAGTCGCCCTTGTCGTGAATGTGAGACGGCAGCTTGTCAAAGTGGATGACTGCAAGGTTGAAGACCAGCGCTCCAGAGAGGCCCGCAATGGCGTACCTGTGGATCGAGCTCTCCGACAGTAGTTCCAGGTCCGGGAGCAGGAGCTGGATCACGCTCTCGCCCAGGACCACCATGGTGAAGCACCCAAGCCTCTCGGCGGTGTGGTGCTCCACGTCGTGGTTCACAGGCTCGTACTTGAGCCTAGAAATCACGTCACAGATCAGCTCCAGGACGATCGAGCCGGCCCAGAGGTAAAAAATGATGTCATACTCGTCGATGCCGAGGCACGCCAGGTGGCACAGCGTCGTCAGAACAAGGCCCACCATGGAGAACTTCACCTCCCTCAACTTCTTCGGGTTCTTGTGCACGATGTAGCCGTACATGGCCAAGATGGTGGTCTTGGAGAGCAGAATTCCGATCGACACGGCCTTGGCCTCCACGATCTCCTTCTTGATGTACTTGAGGCTGATGAGGTTGATGCAAATCTGCGCGAGAGGGCGAGGAAAGTAGGGTGGGGGGTGTCAGCGGGGGGTAGCTTCGAGGATTACGGTGGTGGCGGTTTTGTGGGGTTGGCGAGTGGTCGGGAAGTCTCACCTGGGACACCGAGGCGCACTGCGTGAACAGCAGCGCGAGGTGAGCGAGATTGTTTTTGTGGTGCTTGCTCATGTAGCGCTGGAGCTGGTACCACATGGTCCAGAACAAGGAGAAGATCAGGCAACAGTACATGATTTGGTCCATTTCCGCTTTTTTCGTCACACCTCCGAGCTTAATCATCCCGGCGACGAAGAGGAGGTCGTAGAAGAGCTCGAGCCAGGCCTGGGCGTCGTCAGTGGCGGGCTCGTCGCGGAGCGGAGCGGAGGGGAAAGAGAGATGAATGGCATGAATGGGGTGCGGTGGGGTCGTGGGGTCAAGTTGTTCGGTCTGGGGTTCGGGCGCTCACCTCCTCCCGGAGGCCCTCCTCCTCGAGCTTGACCTCCTTGAGGTCATCCAGGGATATCTGGGGCATCCTGGCGCGGGCTTTGGGGCGGGTGTAGGCCCTGCGCCGTGCAGCTGCTGGGCTGCCTAGTGTGCCTTGGCCAGCAAGTCAAGCCAATTTTCGTACAATCGTCTTGACGGGGTGGAGGATCGGTAACATTTCGGAAATGTTTCGGCATAAAAAATCAGACCCCAATCTGAGGTGCTGACTCGGAGAGTGTAGTTTCCCCGTCTTTCCAGAACGCTGTTTGCGATGACGATCCTGAAGAGCAAGAACGCTTTTGCCAGCCGGGCAGAGGGGAGGCGGGGGCAGAGGTAAAACCTGATTAGCGATCGAGCGCCTAGGCAAGCAGAGCGTACGAGAGCGTAGAGAGCGTAGAGAGACAGAGAATGGCGCCTGGACCAACGTGTACCCTGTCCGTGGACAGGCAAGGGGTCGCGACCATCGTGCTCACGAACCCGCCGGTGAACGCCCTTCACCCCGATGGTACGTCCGTCCTCGCGAAGCTTCTCCCACCTCGCCGCCCCGCCCCGCCGTCGCAGCCCCAAGCTCCCGCCGGTCGGCCAAGGTCCCCCCCGCCCGGGTCCAGCCCGACCGAAGTGCGCTGACCATGCCACCATACCTAAACCTCCTCTTCCCTTTCCTTTTTGCTCACTCGTCCGCCGCCTTTACCATCCAATTGTATTCCAGTGCTCTCCGCGTTGCAGAACCTGCTGGAGGAGTGCCACTCGAGGACGGACGTGAAGGCCGTGGTGATCACGGGGAGTGGCAAGAATTTTTGCGCTGGGTTCGACATCGCGCAGTTCGCGGCGCAGTCCCCCGAGAAGGTGAAGGAGAGCGTCAGCGGAGCGAGCCAAATCCTGACCCGCGTCTTGGAAGAGGGAGCGAAGCCAACGGTGGCTGCCATCCAGGGCGTGGCCCTGGGCGGAGGGTGTGAGGTCGCGGCGGCCTGTAACGCCAGGGTGTGCACCCCCGATGCCAAGATCGGCTTGCCCGAGCTCCAGCTCGGGATCATTCCAGGCTTTGGTGGCACCCAGCGCCTCCCCCGCCTGGTCGGCTTGCAGACGGGCGTGGAGCTCATCTTGACCTCCAAGTCCGTCAAGGGCGCCAAGGCCCACTCCCTCGGCCTCGTTGACGAGATCGCGAAGACACCGCAGGAGCTGCTGGCGACCGCTAAGGCGGTCGCCCTGGACCTCGCCTCCGGGAAGAGGAAGAGGGTGAGGACCCTGGACCGCGAGGACAGGCTGGAGCCGAAGGACATCGCGAAGATGATATTGGGGATCGCAAGGGAGCAGACGAAGAAGAGGGCGCCGAACGTCCAGCACCCGCTCCTGTGCATCGACGCCATCGAGGCCGGCGTGCTGAATGGCGGCAAGGCCGGGCTCGCCGCGGAGACCGCCGCCTTCAACGAGGCCGCGAGGCTCCCCGCGCACAAGGCTCTCGTCAACATTTTCTTCGCCATGAGGGGAACGAAGAAGGTCAAGGGCGTGTCCGACGGCACCAAGCTCGCGGTGCCCAAGAGGAAGCTGGGAACTGTCGCGGTCATCGGAGGCGGGCTCATGGGGTCCGGAATCGCCACCGCGTCGCTGGAGGCCGGCATGTCCGTCGTCCTGAAGGAGATCAACCAGAAGTTCCTCGACGCTGGCGTCTCCAGGATCAGGTCCAACTTGACCTCCAGGGTCAAGAAGGGCAAGCTCACCGAACAGAAGCTGGAGCAAATGATGCAGAGGCTGAAGGGCGTGCTGACCTACGACAGGAGGGACTTCCAGCAAGTGGACATTGTGGTGGAGGCCGTTATCGAGGTCGTCGGCCTGAAGCAGCAAATCTTCAAGGACCTGGAGGAGGTGTGCAGGCCGGACTGCATCCTGTCCACGAACACCTCGACCATCGACATCACCCTGATTGCGCAGAAGATGAGGCAGCCTGAGAGGATCATCGGGGCTCACTTCTTCTCACCGGCTCACGTGATGCCCCTGCTGGAGATCGTCAGGAGTTCCCAGACTCCCGCCGACGTCACCAGGGACCTCCTGAGGTACGGTTCGCAGATCAGGAAGACCCCCGTCGTCGTGGGCAACTGCACCGGGTTCGCTGTGAACAGGGTTTTCTTCCCCTACACTATGGCTGCCATGCTGCTCGCGGACGCGGGCGTGGATGCCTTCAGGATCGACAGGGTCGTCCAGAGGGCCTTTGGCATGCCCATCGGCCCCTTCAGGCTGACGGACCTCGTGGGAGGGGACGTGAGCAAGCACGTCGGAGGAAACTTCGTGCTGAGCTTCCCGGAGAGAACCTACGGCAACCCTAGCGGCCAGATTGCTCAGCTCAACGACAAGAAGTGGTTTGGGGAGAAGACCGCGAGGGGCTTCTACAGGTACGACAAGGGCGAGAAGAAGAGGACCAAGGCCGTGAAGGACCTCGAGGCGATCGGACCCGTCTTCCAGAAGAGCGCTCAGCACGCCCAGACCCACCTCGGGGTGCCCAGCCTCCTCGGGGTCTCTGACAGGGACATCGTGGAGATGATCTTCTACCCCGTCGTCAACGAGGCGTGCCGCGTTCTTGCCGAGGGCATCGTGGAGAAGCCCAAGGACATGGACATCGCCTCTGTGATGTCCATGGGCTTCCCGGCCTACAGGGGGGGGCTGGTGCACTGGGCTGACGCCGAGTGCGGAGCAGCTCACATCGCAGCCAGGCTCCAAACTTTTGCCAAGATGTTTCCCCAGCAGAGCGGGTTCTTCGTCCCGTGCGAGTACCTTTTGAACTGCGCCTACAGGGGAGTGCCGCTGTCCCAGGGACAGGCCTTCTACCAGAGCCCCGTCTCCAGGCTCTGAGGAGATCCCACGCACTCTATTGAATTCACTTTCACGCTTTTGAGTTTTTTTTTGTCTCATTGTTTTCCTCTCTCTGACCCTTTCTGTGTCCCCGAGCGCGCGTCTACACTACACCAAAAAAACACAAAGGAGTGGTCTTTATTTTCCTAGCTCTACCAGTTCTTCTTCTTCTCCTTCCCGCGAGAACCGACGGGCACGACGCGCTCCCCGCCGCTCAGTAAAACGTTCTGATGGTCAAGTCGAGCAGCTTGGTGACGCCCTCGTCGATGGGGTGTACGATGAAGGGAATGAAGCTCAGGCCGATGAGGGTCGGAGCCCACTTCCTAGCCGGGGCCGGCAATTTTCCGTCCACCGAGTCCGTCAGCTTCTTCGCCAGCCACACGATCCTGTTGATTGTGAACCCGGGGATCACAACGCTGGCGAGGCTCTGCCACACCAGAGTGTCCACAGAGGCCTTGACGGCCTCGATCTGAGGGTTCTTCGCTCCCGCCTGGGAATTTGGGTTCTGCTGCTGCTCCGAGGTCGTCGGCAACGAGGCGGCGATCGCCTCGGCCTTCATGCCCTTGTCCGCCGCGTCCGCCAACACGTAGGCTATGGCCACCGCATAGCTCGCTTTGTAGCTCGTCCTGCTCACGATGTTCTTAAAGGATTCCCCGACCTCGTTCGCGTACCCTGCGTAACGCACGAAGGTGTCCCTGTACAAATCCGGTGCTGAATTGGCGATCTGCTCCTCGGCCGCCGCGGAAACGCTTGGAGCGACCTCGACAGAAGAAGCCAGAAGGGACGGACCCGCCTGGTCTTCCAAAGTCGCCGCGGTGGCGGTGGTGTTCAGTCCCTGGACTCCGGTCCTCTGAAGGACGTCCGCGTTCGTAGCGCTCAGGACCTGCGTCAGCGCGAGCGTCGCCGCCAGCCCGCCCCTCACCACCCTCTCCACCTGCTCGTTGTTGGCCTCCTCCTCGGCCTCCTTCTGCTTCTGAGGCTGAGGACCCTGGTGCCTTCGCGGCGGGAGCGCCCTGGGGGCGACGGAAACCCTCGAGAGGACCCTCCTCCTCAGCGACGCGCGCGCGCTGTGCGCACGGACGGAACCCATCACCGCCTTTCCAACGCCTTGCTCTCTGTTGCTCACTGTCGCCTCGTCGCCGGGAAACGGCGCTCGCGGTGCCACTCCTTTTTACACACAATTCGTGTTGAAATCGCAAAGGATCACAAAAAGCGCTCATTTCCTGGCCAACAGTTTTTTTAACAAGCGAAATCTACACAATTGGATTGAAAAGGTTTTTGCGTTGGCGAGGGCAGAGCGGAGACGGGTCTGTCTCGAAAAAGAGAGTAGAGATTGCCTTTGTGGTACGCCCCATACTCGCCAAGAATGCAGAAAAAGGCAAAGGGCTACAGCCTGGAGCAGCCCGAGCAGATATTTATTCTGTGACTCGTGACAGACGAACTGGAAAATAAGAGTATACCTTGCCTTACCTTGAAAAAGCATCAACAAGGACAAGCTTCAGTCCCAGAGCGCGGCGAGTCCAGAACATGGAGTTCCTCTGTTCATGGAGGGGAGCCCCGACTCACCGCGTGTCTCGACGCCTAACCCGCTCACCGCTTGCGTGGAGGTTGCCCACCGGTGGGTCCCCGCGGCCGCGCGCGCCGAGGAGGAAAGGGGACAGAGCGTGGTGCACCACTTTTCTTGAGAGGGGTGAGTGGCAGACGACAAACTGCGTCGACTGGATCGCATCCCTCCGAAGTGCCGAGAGGAGAGAGGGAAGGGCACCTCCCGATCGATCACATCGCCCTTGACTTTGTCATCAGCAGTGAGAACGTCCGTTCGGGAACGGGAGAAGCATCGTGATCCTTCTGGGGCAAGGCAAGAGATTCGGCGATTCGATTCGGTTGGGGCGCGTGGAACCAAGAGTAGAAAACCCCGTTGTAGCGGCGTGGAACGGGAGCCAAGTGCACTTTTCTTGGCTTTTGTGGGCAATTAATTCTTCGGCAGCTTTCCCCAGCCTCCCTCTTACAACGCGTTTTGTACACACCCTTGTATGAAGATCAATCCCTCTTTTTTTTTTTTGTGCCCCCCCCAACACGCGATTTCTACTCTTCACGCCCACCCCCCAAAATGCGGACTTCAACAACGAGATCTGGTTCGGTTCCGTGGCTCTCGTTGCATCCCAAAAGAGCGAAAAAAGGTCGTTCAGGCCAAGCCGGGCACCAGAGTGGATAGCCCGAGGCGCAACAAGACCGCCATAACCGCCGCGCACGTCGCCGAAGACGAGCGCCGAGGAGCTCCCGAGCTCTACGCGGAGCGAAGGTATGAACGGCGGAGATCTTACCGGGTCCTTGACCTGTGTCAAGACTGGAGACATGCTGCAGAAGGACACCGTCTGGGCGACGATACGCGAGGAGGTGCAGCGAGACTACCAGTCGGAGCCCCTCTTGTCGGGGTTCATGTTCTCCACCGTGCTCGCCCATGACACCATCGAGGAGTCTCTGGCTTTCATACTTGCAAAGAAGCTCGAGAATGCGGTGCTGCCTGCGCCCAAGCTCGCACAGCTCTTCCAGGAGACCCTCAAGCGCGATGAGGTCGCCGAGGATTTTGTTGCGGACCTCGTGGCGACTTATGATAGGGACCCCGCGTGCCGGCGCTACTCGTCCTGTTTTTTGTACTACAAGGGCTTCCACGCCATCCAGACGCACAGGGTGGCGCACGCGTTGTACAACCAGGGGAGAACGTCTCTGGCCCTTTTCTTGCAGTCTAGGTCCTCCGAGGCCTTCCACGTGGACATCCACCCCGCGGCAACGATAGGAAGGGGGATGATGCTCGACCACGCGACGGGCGTGGTGATCGGGGAGACCGCCGTCGTGGGCGAGAACTGTTCGATGCTCCACTCCGTCACCCTGGGAGGCAGCGGGAAGGTCTCCGGGGACCGGCACCCCAAGATCGGCAAAGGGGTCCTCATTGGAGCGGGCGCGGTGGTGCTGGGAAACGTTAGGGTGGGAGACAACAGCAAGATAGGTTCGGGAGCGGTCGTGCTCAAGGACGTTCCCGTCAAGCACGTCGCGGTGGGCATGCCAGCGAGGATGTTCCCGCTCAGGAGGATTAAGAAGAGGATACAGAGCAAGCTGTGACAGGGGGCGGGGCGCGCCGACGGGTGTTGTAATGTGTTGTAACGTATTCCGTTTTTCTCTTATATGTATTTAGGCGATCCAAATCGTTACGTCAACCGGCAATTATAAAAATACGAGCACGACTTCTCTCAACGTTCCTTCTCCAGAACCAAGAGGTGCGGATAGTCCGCCTTGCTCCCCGACCACCGGCCGCACGAACCCTCCAGCTCGGCCGGCACGCCCCAGCCGCTCTTGCCCTTAACGCGGAGCTCTCTTACCTTCGCCTCAGTTTCCCATGCCCCCCACCCCTCGTTTCGGTTTGGGCAGACGAGCCAACACTCCCCGCCCGCGGGGGAGCAGAGGGAGGCGATGGCGTCCGCGAGCGGGCCGTAGAGTTCTGGCTGGTACACCAGGTCCGCGCCCACCACGAGGTCGAATTGGGCTGGGCGTACACCTGGAGACGGTGACCAATCGAGCTTCTCGCACCTCACTTCAGTGTCACCAAACTTGTCTCTGTTAGCCTCCACGTTCTCCCTGCGCGAGGGGGCGGGCGGGTCAGGCACCGGGTCGACAGAGAGAGAGAGAGAGAGAGAGAGAGAGAGAGGAGAGGGAGGAGGGGGGGGAGCTGGTCACCCATTGTTGGGGAACCAAGAAGCCCCAAACAAAGCCGAACTCACCTGAGCCTCTCCACGGCTTCCGCGTTGCCGTCCGTGAGAACGACAAGCTTTGCGTTCGTGGAAGCGGCCACCGCGAGACCGGCGAGCCCCAGCCCCGCCCCGAGCTCCAGCACGGCCTTCCCCTCGAAGG
>Ga0160423_10004716_pt1 | contig 11169 bp, 14 predicted proteins | sample CRUFie14St8metaG_FD_108191 | JGI IMG/M metagenome (GOLD analysis project Ga0160423, IMG submission 108191) | Marine microbial communities from the Costa Rica Dome - CRUD Field 142mm St8 metaG | ecosystem: Environmental > Aquatic > Marine > Oceanic > Photic zone | place: Costa Rica: the Eastern... | reverse complement strand
TATCTAAAAAGTTTTTGTGATGAGAGAGATTATGATCTAGAGTTTGATTCCGATTTAGAATTACAAGAAGAGTTTTCATTTCAAGAAGCAGCTGAGTTTTCTCAGACATTAGCACTTCCTTTTGAACCAAGAAAGTATCAGCTTGAAGCTTTTACACATAGTGTACGGCATAATCGATCGATGATACTTTCACCAACAGGATCAGGTAAATCACTTATCATCTATTTGCTGTCTCGTTTTTACAATGAGAAAACTTTAATTGTTGTTCCAACTGTATCTCTAGTTCGTCAGATGTATAGTGACTTTAAGGATTATGGATACAAAAATGATTGTAAGCTAATTAGTGCTGGCGTTGATAAAGAAGTGATAGATGAGGATGTTACTATCACTACGTGGCAGTCAATTTACAAAATGCCTAAAAAATGGTTTGATCAATTTAATGTGGTAATAGGTGATGAAGCTCACTTATTCAAAGCAAAGTCACTTACCACCATTATGACAAGACTTAGTGATTGTAAGTACCGGTTTGGATTTACAGGAACACTTGATGGTACTGAAACACACAAACTAGTATTAGAAGGATTGTTTGGTCAAGTCCAATCGTTTGTCAAAACTAAACAGCTTATTGATGGTGATACGTTAGCAGATCTTAAGATTAAGATACTTGTGTTGAAGTACAACGAGGCTACAAAGAAAGCTCATAAAGAAGACAAGTTTCATGATGAAATGGATTTTATTACACAAAATTCAAAAAGAAACAACTTCATATCAAACCTTACACTTTCGCTTGAAGGAAACTCATTAGTCTTGTTTAGCTTCGTTGAAAAACATGGTAAAGTGCTGTATGATTTAGTAAATAACAAAGTTGCTAAAAACCGCAAGGTATTTTTTGTATTTGGAGGAACCGATGCCGATACCAGAGAAAGTATCCGTGCCATTACCGAGAAAGAAAACAACGCGATTATCATTGCTTCTTACGGAACGTTTAGTACTGGAATTAACATACGCAATCTTCATAACATCGTGTTTGCTAGCCCTAGCAAGTCTCGGATTCGCAATCTACAGTCTATAGGCCGAGGTCTTAGAAAGAGCGATAGTAAAAGTCAATGTACGTTATATGATATTGCAGACGACTTGCAATATAAGAAAAGTGTAAATCATACCTTACGTCATCTATATGAAAGAGTAAAGATTTACAACGAAGAACAGTTTGACTATAAGATGTACAAGATAAGGTTAGAAAGTGATTGACTTCCCACAATTTATTTACGGAGAGGTCATAAATTATGGTGTTTGTGATGACATAATTGCCTGGTTTGAAGATAACGAATCTTTAGCAATTAAAGGTCAATGCGGTAGAGACGAAGTCCAACCACTTATAAAAGATTCCACTGATCTTACTTTATATCTTAATAAAAACTTGTTAGAGGATTATTGGGGTCAGCTAGATGTAGTATGTGCAAACTACATTAACAAATACCCATGGTGTGAAATAAATCATGAGCACTTTAGAGACCTTCAATTTCCCAACATACAAAGATATCATCCGGGCCAAGGCTTTAAACAATACCACTGTGAAAAAACTGGTATTCAACAAAAATGTCACGGTGGGCACAGACATCTAGTTTATATGACATACCTTAATGATGTACCTGACGGAGGTACACACTTTCTACATCAAGATTTTTATTGTCCAGCCATTAAAGGACTAACAATTATATGGCCTCCTGACTGGATGTTTATGCACAAGGGTATAATCTCACAAACTTCAACAAAATATATTGCAACTGGGTGGTATGACTACTATGGCGAAAAGAGCTAAAAACAACTATATTAACAACCCTGATTTTCTTCAGGCTATGATAGATTACCGTGCTGCTGTAGCAGAGGCAAAATCAGGAGGTAAAATCAAACCACAGGTACCTCCTTATATTGGTGAATGTTTTATGAAGATAGCTACCAGGTTATCACACAAGCCAAACTTTATAAATTATTCGTTTCGTGACGAGATGATTTGTGATGGCATTGAAAACTGTATGCAGTATATCGACAATTTTGATCCGGAAAAGTCAAAAAACCCCTTCGCATACTTTACTCAAATTATTTACTTTGCATTTCTTAGAAGGATTGACAAAGAAAAGAAACAGCTTTACATTAAGTTTAAGATGTCAGAACGTCTAAACATAGACGAAGCTACTAGCGATCGACAAGATCATGACTCTGATATGGACTTTAATGATAGTATAAAAAATGATGTAGACAGCCAAGAATATATTGATACGTTTATTCAAAACTTCGAAGAGTCACGTCGTTCCAAAAACAAAAAAGCTAAAGCATCAAATGAATAAAATTTTAGTGTATGATAATGTAATGTCCGATAAGGCATTGAATGATCTTAAATGCTATGTAATGGATAAAAAATACATAATTGCAAGTAGCCATGGTGCTCGTTTTGCTGGTCTCGATACTGGTAATTGTTTTTTTAGCACTGTAGAAGAAGAAACCTGTACTGATATAACAGTTACGGATATACTTGAAGTTATAGCTAACTTAGATACTGTCAAAATTGACAGCTTAGTACATTGGTACATTAACTTGTATCCAGCTGGAGACGGTCATGCTGGAATATTCCATTCTGATGATTTATGTCAAATAACTGGCGTATTCTTTCCAACTACTATACAGAATGGTGGTGAATTAGAGTTTGAAGATGGTAATAAAGTAGAAACTAAAGCTAACAGACTGGTATTGTTCGATAGCCATATAAAACACAAAGCTAATGCTCATTATGATCACAGATATAGAGTTAGCTTCGCATTTAAATTAAATGGGTCGTTTATATGAAAACCAAGTTTAAACTTGCATACATGGATGTAGCGCAAAGATTTGCACAACTTAGTCATTCTAAGAAACTTAAGGTTGGATCTATTATTGTTAAGGATAATCGTATCATTAGTATAGGATACAACGGTATGCCCTCTGGGTGGGATAACGAGTGTGAGTTACCTGAAGTTGTTGAAGACAAACACGAGCCAATTATTTATTATAGATCCAAGAAAGAAGTACTTCATGCTGAAAGCAATGCAATAGCAAAGGTTGCCAAGAGCAACGAAAGCTGCGATAATGCTTCAATCTTTTGTACACACGAACCTTGTATGGAATGTGCAAAGCTGATCCTACAAAGTGGTATTACGTCAGTATACTACCGACATGAATACGACTCGTTAAACTATGGTAGTGGAATTAACTTTCTGATCAACTCTAACATTTACGTCGAGAAAATAAATGAAGATAGCGCTGATAACTGATACGCATTTTGGTGCGCGCAATGATAGTCAGGCATTTGCAATGCATTTTTATAAATTTTATAACACTGTATTCTTTCCATATCTTGACGAAAACAACATTACTACTGTTATACATCTTGGAGATATAGTTGACCGCCGCAAGTACATTAACTACACATCAGCAAGATTGTTGCGAGAGGCACTCATTAAGCCATTACATAAAAGAAATATAGAAGCGCATTTTCTTATTGGCAACCATGATACCTATTTTAAGAATACTAATGAGATCAATTCATTAAACGAGTTGTACTCTAATAACAGCTATCCCAATATTTACATCTACTCAAACGAACCGAAGGCAGTAAGTTTTGACGGTTGTGAGATACTTTTAACACCGTGGATATGCAGTGGCAATTATGAAAAATCCATGGAGATAATTAACACCACTACAGCTCAAATTCTATTTGGTCATCTTGAGCTGAAAGGATTTGAAATGTACAAAGGAGCTATCAATAATCATGGATTTGACAGCACTGTATTTGGTAATTTTGATGTCGTGTGTAGTGGCCATTTTCACCATAAATCTACTGTGGGCAATATTAACTACCTTGGAGCCCCTTATCAAATTACTTGGTCTGATTATGATGATCCTCGTGGTTTTCATGTTTTTGATACAGATACTCGTACCTTGGAGTTTGTCCCTAATCCACTAGAGATATTTGCTAAGATTCATTATGATGACAGCAATACGACAATGGAGTTGGTAGTAAATCAAGACTTTGATTCTTATAAAGATAAGTATGTCAAAGTAATTATTCGTGAAAAAACAAATCCTTATTGGTTTGACATTTTCATCGATAAGCTAGAGAAAGCTGGTCCTCATAATGTACAAGTGGTAGAGGATCATCTACATCTTGATCTAGAGTCAGATGACGAGATTGTAAATGAAGCTGAAGACACAATGACTATCCTCACCAAGTACATAGAGGCTTTAGACATTAGTACTGATAAACAACTCGTTGAACAAACAATAAAAGACCTGTATAATGAAGCGCTTACTGTAGCGTAATCCATAATATGATTCTATTCAAATATATTCGGTGGAAGAATATTCTGTCTACTGGTAACAGCTGGACCGAGATCAAACTAAACAAATCTAAGTCGACACTCATTGTTGGAGAGAATGGCTCTGGTAAGTCAACTATCCTAGATGCATTGTCGTGGTCTTTGTATGGCAAAGCGTTCCGCAAAGTAAACAAAGTACAAATGATAAACTCTATTAACGGTAAAGGTGCCGAAGTACAAGTAGAGTTTATGATAGGTAAAGACAACTATCAAGTGAACCGTACTATCAAGAAGTATGGATCGTCAATGTTTGAGATACTCAAGAATGGCAAGTTAGTAGATCAAGCAGCTAACTCACGTGACTATCAAGAGCATCTGGAACGTCAGATACTCAAGATGAACCACAGATCATTTTGTCAAATTATCGTACTTGGCAGCGCTACCTTCATGCCATTTATGCAACTGTCAGCTCAACATCGGAGAGAGGTGATTGAGGATCTATTAGATATTGAAATCTTTACTACGATGAACACACTTTTGAAGGAAAAGGTATCAACTAATAAAGATAGCCTTCAACAAGTAGTATACGACACTGATATTCTTAATGAGAAAATTAATCTTCAAAACCAATATTTAAAGACTGTTAAAGATGATAACGATAAGCGTATCCAACAGCATCAAGATAAGATTGAAAAGTCTCGCAATGAGATACAACAGTACCAGCAGCAGATCGAGCAGCTTAATAATCAAGCAGCTGAGTTAAATAAAGGTATTGCTGACAAAGAGAGTGTATCTAAAAAGAAGAAGAAGATCGAACAGCTAGAAGTAAAGATAAAAAGTAAAATGTCATCTCTTGTAAAAGAGATCGAGTTCTTTGATAACCATGATAATTGTCCAACGTGCAAACAAGATATTGACCATGAATTTAAATGTTCTACTATCGAATCAAAGAACATTACACTAGAGGAAACAACTGTTGGCTTCGAACATCTGCAGAAAGAGTACCACAATGTTACTGAACGTCTGGAAGAAATTAGTAACGTACAAGAGCAAGTAAATAATTTACTTACCGAGATAAACAATAATAACTCTCATATAAATGCTATCAATCAAATGATTAATGGCATCCAAAAAGACATAGAACAACTACAGTTAGAAGATCAAGATACCAGTGAGCTAAGCGGTAAGTTAGACGAACTGAATCAGGAGCTAGAAGCGTGTCAAACACGCAGAGAAGAGCTTTCGACAGAAAAAAGTGTACTTGATATTGCTCAACTTATCTTGAAGGACAGCGGCATTAAAACTAAAATTATCAAGCAGTATGTACCAGTAATGAATAAGTTGATAAATAAATATCTTGCCGCGATGGACTTCTTCGTACAGTTCGAACTAGATGAAAACTTTAACGAAACTATTAAGTCGAGGTTTAGAGATGAGTTTAGCTATGCATCCTTTTCTGAAGGAGAAAAAATGCGAATTGACCTTGCTCTTCTGTTCACTTGGAGAGCTATTGCAAAGCTACGCAATAGTGTCAGTACCAATCTTCTTATCATGGACGAAGTATTCGATAGCTCACTAGACTCTACAGGTACAGAAGAGTTTCTTAAGATACTTAACACACTTGTCGACGATGCCAATATATTCATTATATCACATAAAGGCGACCAGCTATACGACAAGTTCCACAGCGTCATTAAGTTTGAGAAAGTAAAGAATTTTAGTAGGATGGTAGCGTGAATTTAGTAAAGTCTAGTGACCCTGTTTTGCTTACTACACCTAAAAAGTTTAACTTTGACGACCCTCCTATGGATCCTCATCAGTTAGTTGAAGATTTAAAACAAGCAATGGTTAAAATGAGAGGTGTTGGGTTGTCAGCTAATCAAGTTGGCATTCCATACCAAGTATTTGTTGCTGGAGATCCTAACGATCCAGATAACATCCTACCAGTCTTCAACCCACGCATAGTGTTCCGTAGTGATCAAATTATCCCTATAGAAGAGGGATGTTTGTCGTTTCCAGGCATCTTTTTGATTGTCGATAGACCGTCGATTATCCGTATGAGATTTGCGAATGCTGATGGTATAGTTACTACTCACGTGTATGATGGTATACCAGCAAGAGTCATTCAACATGAAATGGATCATATGGAAGGAACTACTTTTACACAAAAAGTTAGCAAGGTAAAATTAGAAAGAGCTAAAAAGCACAAAATTAAGTTAGATAGGCTTAGAGAACGTAATATGAAGAGGTTAGCGAGAAATGGATCAATTACCTGAGCACCTGGGTGGTGGTGAGCGTCGATGTCATAATGATAGAGGTGCTCTTAGGTTTGCAATTAAAAACTGGAACGTTAAATCCATGTTGGACATTGGTTGTGGACGTGCCTGTGTAGTGCATGACGCCATCGAGGTGTATAAACTTGATGCACTTGGTATTGATGGTGATCCAGGTACATTGCATGGTGAGTATAACTTTGAGCGACCAGATGTTCCGTTTGTGTTACATGACTATACGGAAGGTCCAGCACCTTTGGACGATCGTGAGTTTGATCTGTGTTGGACGGTTGAGTTTTTAGAACACGTTGATGAGAAGTACATGGACAACTGGATGGAAGACGTCAAGCGTTGCAAGTATGTAATCTGCACGCACGCAGAACCTGGTGATGGCGGCCGCCACCACGTCAACGAACAATATTATGATTACTGGGTAGATAAGTTTGATCATTATGGATTTGATTTTAATGTTGATTTAACAAACGATTTAAGGGAAGCTAGCACCATGATCAAGAAGTTTATGCGTGAGAATGGCCTAGTGTTCATTAGGAGATAATTATGCCTGTTGGAAAGGATCCAAGGGATAAGCATTTTATTATTAGTATGATCAAGAGCGTCACCAGAATGTTGGGATGCTTTCTTGGTATTGCTTTTCAAAGTATCACAGTCTTTGCTCTTTTATTTCTTGTTGCGGAGATACTTGGAGTGTATGAGGAATTGTAATGCAAACCTACAAGTATAGTGAGACGTTCTTCTCACCACAGGGTGAGGGAAACTATACTGGCCATTCAACACTGTGGATAAGATTCTTCTTGTGTAATCTACAGTGTAATGGTTTTGGTCAAGATAATCCTACTGACCCAGATAGCTGGGATCTACCTTATGAAAAGTTAGATGTCACTGACATTACTCGTGTAGAAGATCTACCTGTCTTTGATAAAGGTTGTGATAGCTCTTACACGTGGGCAAAGCGTTATCGGCACTTAATGCACGATAAGAGTGCATCTGATATTTGTGACGAACTTGAAGCCTTGTTACCACACGGTAAGTTTCTTAACCCAGAGACTGGTCAGCACGTACACATGGCTTTTACTGGTGGTGAGCCAATGCTGAAGAACAGTCAATCAGCAATGGTTGATATTATGAGGGAGTTTGAAAGACGTGGTAACTTCCCCATGTTTATAACTATCGAGACTAATGGTACTAGACCATTAGAACCAGGTATGAGAGAATTTCTTGAGTACTATAACTTAAGAGGAGGTGAATGGTTTTGGTCCATATCACCTAAGCTGTGGTCTACTGCAGGTGAAAAGCCAAAAAAAGCAATTCAACCAGACGTAGTAGGAGATTATTGTGCATCATCTAGCAGTGGTCAATTGAAGTATGTTGTAAATGGATGTGAGGAGTCTTGGCAAGAAGTAAAGATTAATACGTTAAGTTATCGTCAAGCTGGAGCTACTTTTCCAGTATGGATCATGTCATCGGGTGCTCGTAAAGAGGAGCTGGTGGAAGAAGTAGAAGAAGGTGTAACGCACGAAGCTAAGATAGCAGTTGAAGCTTTGCAGCGAGGTTACAACTATTCAACAAGAGCACATTGCCATGTATTTGGCAACGTAATAGGAACATAATATGGAACCAATCACATACAAGTATGTCTCCACTAAGGAGTACCACGATGAGTTTCCATGTGCATACAGGCAGTGGCGTGCTGACAGTCACTGTAACTTGATCCATGGTTATTCTTTTTCAATGAAGTTTTACTTTGGAACTAATGATCTAGATGCTCGTAACTGGGTAGCAGACTACGGTGGCCTTAAAGAGCTTAAGGCTCTATTGAAGGATCAGTTTGATCACACGCTACTTGTAGCAGAAGATGATCCAGAGTTTGAGACATTCAAGTTATTAGAAGAAAAAAAGTTGGCAAGACTTACTGTGCTTCCTAAACTTGGATGTGAAGGTCTAGCAGATCAATTGTACAGTTATGTTAACGGTGTATACATTCCAGATTATTGGGGCCCATCAGAAGCAGAGCGACTCTGGTGTTTCCGAATCGAAGTAAGAGAGACACAATCTAATATGGCCTTCCGTGAAGGTCATCGTGAGTGGAATGAAGAGCTTATATGAGTTTTGAGGTAGAGATACCAGCAATTGATAAAGTGTGTTGGTGTGATTATCATGTATGGATTGATAGACTAGCAAAGCAAGTTACAACTAACAAGAGAGGTGTATGCGAGCAGATCGTAGCTATTGGCCGCGGTGGGTTTGTTGTTGGTGTCCATCTTTCTCACAAGTTAGACTTACCTTTGATTCCCCTTATGCATCAGACGCGTGATGGTCAAACTAACGAAAAGATTGTTACTGACAAGCACACGTTAATTGTTGATGATATAAACGACACCGGCAAAACATTAAACGATGTTTGTTTTAATAACGTGTGGAACGGATCATATAGCGTAGCAGTGTTGGTACATAAAAATCATAGCGACTTTCAAGCCGTTGACTATTACGGCACTCGGAGTGATAATGATGATTGGATATCGTTTCCGTGGGAGCGATGATCATAAATAACCAAGCAACAAGGTTTTCCGAGGGTTGCGCTTGCAATGAGCTTTTCCTCGGCCCAGGCCTGACCGTCCTCGCCTCTTACGGTCGTTAAGCTCAACTTAAAGAGGATATCTTAATGTCGAAAAGCAATCCAGAACTAGGTCGCGAAGTAAATAAGTACCTTGATACACTGGGTATCAATACACCGATTACTCCTTTGGTCAAAGAAGACCGTGAAGAAAAGTTACGTAAAGTAGCTGAACTTACACAGGAGATGTTAGAGGTACTTGGTCTTGATCTAACAGACGATTCATTAGAAGAAACACCTATGCGTGTTGCAAAGATGTATGTTGATGAGATCTTCTCGGGTCTTCGTTACGACACTTTTCCAAAGTGTACTACTGTTGAGAATAAGTTCTGTCATGGTGAAGAGTTTGTACTCGAAAAGAATATTACCATGTACTCTGATTGTGAGCACCATCTAAGACCTATCATTGGTAAGGCACACATTGCTTACATCCCTGGTGAGAAAGTACTTGGTTTGTCTAAACTAAATCGTATTACTCAATACTTTGCTCAGCGTCCTCAAGTACAAGAACGTCTTACTCAACAAATAGCTCATGCAATTGCTTACATTACTGAATCACAAGATGTAATGGTTGTAGTAGATGCCGGCCATACTTGTGTATCGCAGCGCGGTATCAAGGATACAAATAGTACTACCGTAACTGCTTGCTGTTTAGGTAAGTTTGGTGCGCAAAGTAGTGAGCTTCGTAAAGAGGTAATGAATAACATTAATCGTGGATAATATTAGTGAAGTACTTGGCCACGATACTGTGGCCAAGATTTTTAAAGATCGTCATCTTAATGAAAGGCTACTTGTTGATGTTCCAGACGGAGTTTATGACCATGTTTCCAAACAGGGTCTAGGCTGGCGTATGATTTTTATCAATAAGTTTATGACTCATATCATCTCCAGTAGTTGGATAGAAAAAGGTGGACCTAGCGATCTACCTGATGTAATATCTAAGCCACCTTTTGGAACATTTGCGGACATATCATGACACCTCGTAAATTTATTTGGGTAACCTTCCAAAAGGAAGGTATCCACTGCTATCCCGATGCACCAGCAGGTGTAGAATTTCTCAAGCATCCACATCGTCATATATTTCACTTCAAGGTAGAACTTGAGGTGTTTCATGACGATCGTGACGTAGAGTTTATTTTGTTTAAACGTGAGTTGGAAAATCTGTATCAAGAGGGAACTTTAAAACTTAATCATAGGTCCTGTGAGATGATGGCAGATGAACTTGCTGATTATATTTTAGTTAACTATCCTAAGCGTAAGTTAGTAATAACAGTAAGCGAGGATGGAGAAAACGGAGCGACCTCTTACTATGATTGACTTTTGCCATATTGCACCAACTCCACATCTCGATCTAGTCAAAGATCGTAAAACGCATCTCATACTTGCTCACTTAGTTGAAAGTGATCCTAAGTACGCTAAATTTTATGCCGACCTTAAGAAAAATCGTAGAGGTCTTACATACATTTTAGATAACAGTGCTTTCGAAATGTATAAGCAAGGTAGAGAAATGTATCCATCACAAAATCTCATTGATATGGGAGAAAAGGTAGATGCAGATTATATTGTAATGTCTGACTATCCTGGTCAACAAGGACAGCGGACAATCAGTGCAGCTTGCTATATGGCTCCTCAGTTACGAGAGGCTGGCTTTGGTACTTTCTTTGTTCCTCAGTCTACCATAGGCCATGATCGAGATTATATCGAGACGGCACTATGGGCGTCGAGGATCCATCATGTAGATTATATTGGACTTTCCATTTTGGGAATTCCAAATGCTTATGGTGTAGAGAAAGATAATAAATTGCAACGGTTTATGAGTCGTTGGAAGATGATGACAAAACTTGCCCGAGTCGGGTTCTTCGGTAACTGTATCTTAAACAAAAAGAAAATTCATATGCTTGGTATGGTTGAT
>Ga0160423_10004715_pt1 | contig 11170 bp, 9 predicted proteins | sample CRUFie14St8metaG_FD_108191 | JGI IMG/M metagenome (GOLD analysis project Ga0160423, IMG submission 108191) | Marine microbial communities from the Costa Rica Dome - CRUD Field 142mm St8 metaG | ecosystem: Environmental > Aquatic > Marine > Oceanic > Photic zone | place: Costa Rica: the Eastern... | reverse complement strand
TTTGCGCAATTCCGAAAGGAATTTTCATACGAGCTGTTTTCTGCACATTTAAGAAGTTGACAAAAATTCCTTGCGCAGTTTCTGGTCGTAAGTATAGATCGCTCGCACCATCGGCCGTTGAGCCCATTTTTGTTTGAAACATCAAATTGAACTGACGAACATCAGTCCAGTTTTTTGTTCCTGAAACAGGACATACAATTCCTAATTCTTCAATTTGCGTTTTGATATCGGCTAAATCATCATTTTCCATAGCCATGCTAAAACGTGCCATGATATCGCTGATTTTTTCTTTGTAATCCAACACTCTTGGATTGGTGTTTACGAATTGTTCTTTATCAAAAGAATCGCCAAAACGCTTGGCTGCTTTTTTGACTTCCTTCTCTATTTTTCTTTCAATTTTTGCAGCATGATCTTCAATCAATATATCAGCACGGTAACGCTTTTTAGAATCTTTATTGTCAATTAAAGGATCGTTAAAGGCATCTACATGGCCCGAAGCTTTCCAGGCAGTTGGGTGCATGAAAATAGCTGCATCAATTCCTACTATATTTTCATTCATGTTCACCATGGATTTCCACCAATATGTTCGGATATTGTTTTTCAGTTCCGAACCATAGGGACCATAATCGTAAACGGCGCCTAAGCCATCATAAACTTCGCTAGACTGAAATACAAAACCGTATTCTTTAGCATGTGCTACTACTTTTTTAAAAATGTCTTCGTAATTTGCCATGTAGCAAAAATAAAAATATTCGAACCATAAAACACTTTGTGTTCATTACTTTTGTATTATGATTGAGGTAGATGATAAAATCATTTCGTTTGATGTCTTTGAGAAACAGTTTGTTTGCGATTTAAGCTCATGCAAAGGAGCTTGTTGTGTAGAGGGTGATGCAGGAGCTCCATTAACTGACAAAGAGTTGGATATTTTGCCATATATTTTTAATGAGGTGAAGCCATATATGCGAACTGAAGGAGTTAAAGAAATAGAAAAGCAAGGCTTTTTTGTAGTAGATGCTGATGGAGATAACACTACACCACTCGTTAATAATAAAGAATGTGTCTTTGTAGTTTTTGATGAAAATGAGATAGCTAAATGCACTATTGAGCAGGCATACAATGATGGAAAGATAGATTTTAAGAAGCCAATATCGTGCCACCTGTTTCCTATACGCATCAAGGAATATCGTGATTTTGATGCAATTAATTATGAAGCAATAAATATCTGTAAGCCAGCTTGCGATTGTGGAGAGCAGCTACAGATCCCAGTTTATAGTTTCTTAAAAGAGCCGCTTATTCGTCTGTATGGAGAAGAGTGGTATAGCAAGCTGACGGAAGCAGCAAGACTGCTGAAACAACAACGTAAAAAATAAAATTAAAGCGTTTTTTTTGTTTTTATAAAGCTAACAACTGTTAACATTTAGTTAATAAATTAAAGCAATGTATACTTAACCTTTTGTAAGCAAACGAAAATCAGAGTATTGCTATTAAATTTCAAAATGTCAGCTGTTAACAACTTGAATTTATTGTGAATAAAAATGAATTGCATTGCACAATTTTTTTTGGAATTTTTGTGTCGTTCAATGCTCAAAATGGAATTTCAGGCAAATTACGAATGGTTGCCTAATTAAGTACAGAATTCCTTAAATACAGAGAACATTTTTTGTTTTACAGAAGTCTTTAAAAGACTTTAGCAGTTCTGGATAACGAACTGTAGTAAGGCCATAGTTTTTAAAATTTAATATTATAATTATGAAAATAGCACATATTTACAAGCGAGATCAATCAAAGCAACCATTTAAATTAGATAAAATTACCAGTGCTATTTTACAAGCAATGATCTCTGTTGGTAAAGATGACGAAGAAGAAGCGGTTCGCTTAGCAGCTAACGTACATGCAGAACTGCTTAATAGAAAGAAAATGCTTAAAAACTATCTGCCAAACATTGAAGAAATTCAAGATATTGTAGAGCAAACATTGATGAAGAATGAGCATTTTGATGTAGCTAAAAACTATATTCTTTATAGAGAAAAACAAAATGCAAGAAGACAGCGTAACATCTTTGAAAAACGACTTAACCTCAAACCATATGAGTATCCAGAGTTATACGAATATGTGCCAGCCATTAGACACTCATATTGGATTCATACAGAATTCAATTTTACAAGTGATATTCAAGATTTCAAGACCAGGCTAAGCGACATAGAAAGAAGTGCTATCAAAAACACAATGTTAGCAATTTCACAAATTGAAGTAGCAGTTAAAAGTTTTTGGGGAGATATTTACCATAGAATTCCAAAACCAGAAATAGGTTCTGTAGGAGCAACATTTGCGGAGAGTGAGGTAAGGCATGCTGATGCATATTCTCACTTATTAGAAATACTTGGGCTAAACGCAGAGTTTGAAGAGATCAAAAAGAATCCGGTAATTATGAAAAGAGTTCGCTACTTACAAGCTGCTTTAGCAACTTCAAAAAGCGAAAAAAATAAAGATTATGCTGAGTCAGTTTTATTGTTTTCTCTTTTTATTGAGCACGTTTCTCTATTCTCTCAATTTTTGATAATAATGGCTTTCAACAAACACAAAAACATGTTAAAAGGTGTTTCTAATGTTGTGGAAGCGACATCTAAGGAAGAACAAATACATGGAGATTTCGGTATTGATTTAATTAAGATTATAAAAAAAGAAAATCCAGATTGGTTCGACTTGATGTTCAATTCAAAAATTCAGCAAATGTGTAAAGAAGCATTTGAAGCAGAAAGTGCAATTATCGATTGGATTTTTGAAAAAGGAGAAATAGATTTCTTGCCGAAAAACATAATAAATGAATTTATCAAAGATCGCTTCAACAGATCACTTGAAAGTATTGGCGTAGGAAGCGTATTCGCAGTTGACGCTGAGTTATTGAAAGAGACTGAATGGTTTGATGATGAAATTATTGGAACTAAGCACGGAGATTTCTTTGTTAAACGTTCTATTAATTATAGTAAAAGAACACAAAGTATTACAGCAGACGATTTATTTTAGGAGATATAAAAACTCAAACCCAAACCACGAAACTATATAGATTATGCAAAAAACAACTAGCCTAGAAGAACAAGAAGTAAAAGAAAGATTAGATGTAAATAGTACAAAGGGCTCTTTTAAATGGCTTACTGAACATAGTAGAAACTTTTTAGCAGCAGGATATTTAGCACCTGGCGTTTCTGCTGAAGAAAGAATTCGTGAGATTGCAGAAAATGCAGAGAAGATTTTAGGAATTCCTGGCTATGCAGATAAATTTATAAATTACATGTCTGAAGGATTTTACTCTTTGGCTTCTCCAGTTTGGTCAAATTTCGGAAAAGAAAGAGGCTTGCCTATTAGTTGTTTTGGTTCTAATGTAGCAGATGATATGGGAAATATCTTATTTACCCAATCAGAAGTTGGGATGATGTCTAAATTAGGCGGAGGTACATCTGGCTATTTCGGAAATATTCGACACAGAGGTGCTGAAGTTAAAAATAACGGACAAGCATCAGGAGCAGTGCATATCATGCAATTGTTTGAAACAATGGTAGACGTAGTAAGTCAAGGTTCTGTCCGAAGAGGAAGATTTTCGCCTTACTTACCTGTTGAACATAGCGATATTGATGAATTCTTAGAAATTGGAACAGAAGGAAATCCAATACAGGAATTAACACATGGTGTTACAGTAACTGACAAATGGATGGAATCCATGATTGACGGAGATAAGGATAAGCGTGCTATTTGGGCTAAAGTAATCCAAAGAAGAGGAGAAATTGGCTACCCATATATTTTCTTCACTGATAAAGCGAATAATGGAGCGCCTAAAGTTTTTAAGGATAAAGGACATAAAATTGTTGCCAGTAACTTATGTACAGAAATTATGTTACCCTCAAGCTCAGAATGGTCATTCGTTTGCGTATTGTCATCTATCAATTTATTACACTTCGACAAGTGGAAAGATACAGATGCGGTAGAAACAATGGTATTTTTCTTGGATGCGGTGATTACAGAGTTCTTAGAAAAGTTAGAGCGCTACAGAGACTCTGATGATTTGGATGATCAACAAACATTTATGTTTATGCAAAGAGCTTATAATTTTGCGAAAGATAATAGAGCATTAGGGTTAGGTGTTTTGGGATGGCACTCATTATTACAGTCTAAAATGTTACCATTCGATAGTCAAGAAGCTTTTGATTTAAATAGCGAAGTTTTTAAGTACATAAAAGTTGCTTCTTACAGAGCCTCTACAGAATTAGCAGACAAGTTTGGAGAGCCAAAAACATTAGAAGGTTATGGTAGAAGAAACGCCACTCTAAATGCGATTGCGCCAACCACTTCATCTGCTTTCATTTTGGGACAAGTATCTCAGGGTATTGAGCCAATTTGGTCAAATATCTATGTTAAAGATATTGCTAAGGTTAAAACAACAATTAAGAATCCATTCTTATTAGAATTGCTGGAAGATAAAGGAATGAATATACCTGAAGTATGGAAGAGTATTAGAGATTATGACGGTTCTGTTCAGCACTTAGAATTTTTAACTGAAAACGAAAAAGAGGTGTTCAAAACTTATTCTGAAATAGATCAGTTGAACATCATTTACCAAGCGGCAAATAGACAAAACCACATTGACCAAGGACAGTCTTTGAATTTGATGGTGCATCCTGATATGTCAGCCAAAGAAATAAACAACTTGTATGTTACCGCATGGAAGTTGGGAGTGAAGTCGCTTTATTACCAGCACAGTATGAATGCTGCTCAAAAATTTAAGCAGAAAAAAGAATGTACGAGTTGTGAAGGATAAATTCTTAAAAAAAGCCTCGCAGACAGTGAGGCTTTTTTGGGTAAATGAGTAATTTCAGCCTATTATTTAAAAGCGTTTTCTCCTGTAATATCCAAACCTGTAATCAATAAGTGAATATCATGTGTTCCTTCGTATGTAATAACCGACTCTAGGTTCATCATGTGACGCATTACAGGGTATTCTCCAGTAATTCCCATACCACCTAAAATCTGGCGAGCCTCTCTTGTAATTTTTAAAGCCATATCTACATTGTTACGCTTGCACATTGAAATCTGGGCAGAAGTAGCTCTGTTCTCATTACGTAATACCCCTAAACGCCAAGTAATAAATTGTGCTTTAGTGATTTCTGTAATCATCTCAGCTAATTTTTTTTGTTGCAATTGGAACCCTGCAATTGGCATACCAAATTGCATACGCTCTTTAGAGTAACGTAAAGCAGTATCGTAACAATCCATAGCAGCACCAATAGCACCCCATGCAATTCCGTAACGAGCAGAGTCTAAACAGCCAAGTGGAGCACCTAGGCCATCTTTATTCGGAAGGATGTTTTCTTTTGGAATCTTCACATTGTCAAAAACTAATTCTCCTGTAGCAGAAGCTCTTAAACTCCATTTCCCATGAGTTTCTGGTGTAGTAAACCCTTCCATACCACGCTCAACAATTAACCCTTTAATGCGGCCTTCTTCGTTTTTAGCCCACACTATTGCAATATCAGCAAATGGTGCGTTCGAAATCCACATTTTAGAACCATTCAATATGTAGTGATCTCCTACGTCTTTAATGTTTGTAACCATTCCTGCAGGGTTTGATCCGAAATCAGGTTCAGTCAATCCAAAACATCCGATATACTCACCAGAAGCTAATTTTGGAAGGTATTTTTGTCTTTGTTCTTCATTTCCGTATTTCCAAATAGGATACATTACTAAAGATGATTGTACAGAAGAAGTAGAGCGAATTCCGCTATCTCCTCTTTCTAATTCTTGCATGATTAAACCGTAAGATATTTGATCTAATCCAGCACCTCCATATTTAGAGGGGATGTAAGGCCCAAAAGCGCCAATTTCTGCCAATCCATTAACAAGGTGTTTTGGGAATTCGGCCTTTTCGCATGCGTCTTCAATAATTGGTGAAACTTCTCGTTTTACCCATTCACGAGCAGAATCTCTTACTAATTTATGTTCTTGCGATAATAAGTCGTCTAACTGAAAATAATCTGGAGCTTGAAACAAATCCATTTGTGTAGTTTTTAGTTTGGTACAAAATTATTGAATAATTTAGGATAATGAGGTAAATTGCAGAAAAATCAATAAGTTGAATCAATTCATAATGTTACTAGTGAAACATATGACTAACGATAAGATTTAAAAATTAGAATGTGGATTGAAGCAAGTTATTCAAAATAAGAGGTGATAGATTTAATATCGACACCACACACTACATTGCATAACGAGTGGATTTTTATCACTTGTCTTTTTTTGTTGGCAGCAATTACTTATCTGCGTGTTCATTTTGGCAGAGGCTTTTGGTTAATTAATAAAGCAGCTTTTACACAACGATACGCTAATCAATTTTTGAGGGAAACAAATAACTTAAACGCTTCATTTTATTTACTGCCTATTTTTGTAATTGTACTGTCACTGTATTTTGCTCACCCTTGCTGGACTCAAACTAGATGGTCTATTCTTATAATTTTAGAGTATACATTTTTGATTTCTTTTTTTTTAATAATGAAATATCTTTTAATTCGTTGGGTTGGGCATATTTTTCAGCAACTATATTTATTTGAAGAAGTCATTTTTCTTTCTTTTCTGTTTGAAAAAGTAGCAGGACTACTCATGTTTCCATTTTTGATTTTATCTATTTATGCATCTTTTGATTCTGCAACATGTTTAAGGTTTGGATTTACAATACTATTTTTATTCTTAATTCTAAAGTGGATTCGAATGCTATATTTTGGGTTTTTTAAGCGTTGTTTTTCTAAAACGCATTTATTTGTTTACCTTTGCATGATCGAAATTATACCATTAATAGTTGTAATAAAATACTTTTTGTTTTAAACTATAATTGGTATTTTTTAAGATTAACAACTTAAAAAAGACGATAATTGAAGGAGAACAAAGTGAAAACAATTCTGGTTTCTCAACCAAAACCGGAGTCCGACAAATCACCCTATTTCGATTTAGCCAAAAAATGCAAGGTTAAAATTGACTTCCGTCCTTTTATTCATGTAGAAGGTTTGACAGCAAAAGAATTTCGTCAACAGAAAATCAGTATATTAAGTCATGATGCAGTAATTTTTACAAGCAAAAATGCAATGGATCATTTTTTCCGTATGTGTGATGCAACGCGTATTACTGTTCCTGAGGAGATGAAGTACTTTTGTGTTTCTGAGGCGATTGCATACTATTTACATAAATATATAACTTACCGAAAACGTAAAGTTTTTATTGGAAAGCAAAAGATAGAGGACATGCTAGTTACTTTAAAAAAACATAATGAGTGTAACTTTTTGTTACCATGTTCAGACATTTTGAAAGATAGTATTCCACAATTCTTAAAAGATAATGAGTTTAATTTTACCAAAGCCGTTATGTATCGAACGGTATGTAGTGATTTATCAGACTTAGAGAATGTTTTCTATGATATTTTAGTTTTTTATAGCCCTTCCGGAATAAAAAGTCTGTACCAAAATTTTCCAGATTTTGAGCAGCACAAAACACGTATTGCAGCCTTTGGTCCTACAACAGCTAAAGCAGTTGGTGACGCAGGTTTAGATTTAAATATAGGAGCACCAAATCCAAAAGCGCCTTCAATGACAATGGCTTTGGAACAATATATTAGGAAAGTAAACAAGCGTTAATAACATTTTATGTAATTAAAAGAAATTCATCGTATTACTTTTAATGTATAGAATTCTACTTTAGTTCATGTCCAAGCACAATTTTGGTAAATCCAATCGCTTAAAGAGTCAGCAAAAAATAGATCAATTATTTGTTGATAGTAATAGTTTTACGCACTTTCCTTTAAAGGTGTTTTGGCGATCTACAGAAACTATAGAGTCATCTATTCAGATAGCATTTGGGGTATCAAAAAAGAAATTATCAAAAGCTGTTCATCGAAATCATATTAAACGTTTGTTAAGAGAGTCATACAGACAACAATACAAATCATTAGAATCAATTGTTTCAGAAAAAGGGAAACATCTTCAAATAATGTTAATTTTTTTGGACACACAACTTTGGAGTTTTCAAGAGCTAAACAATAAAATAAGCGTAACTTTAAAGCGTTTAAAGAAGGAGTTATGAGTCAGTTGCTCGCATTCATATTCATTTTCCTGATTCGTGTTTACAAAGGAATCATTTCACCCATGTTTAATCCTTGCTGTAGATATACTCCATCATGTTCTGAATACGGTATTCAAGCTATTAAAATACATGGTCCTTTTAAAGGAGGTTTGTTAACATTAAAAAGAATAGCTTCTTGTCATCCTTGGGGAGGAAACGGACATGACCCAGTTACATAAATTATAAATTAAAAAATGAAAGACATTAAAAAAATAGTAATAATAATATCAGTAATTGCAGGCTCTATCTTCTCGATGGGTTTTGTGGATAAATATTTCGAGATTTCTAAAAATCTAGACATTTTTACAACACTTTACAGAGAACTTAATATTTTTTATGTTGATGAGACTGATCCAGGAGATTTAATGAAAAAGGCGATAGATTCTATGCTTGAATCATTGGATCCCTACACAACTTATATCCCCGAATCGGAAATGGAAGATTTTCGCTTCATGACAACAGGTCAATATGGAGGTATTGGCGCTATTATTTCTAAAAGAGAAGATTATGTGATTATTTCTGAGCCTTATGAAGGATTTCCTGCGCACAAAGCAGGTTTGATAGCTGGAGATAAATTAATAGAAATAAATGGGAAATCTGTTAAGGGAAAATCTACTGAAGATGTTAGTAAATTTTTAAAAGGTCAGCCAAACACAACGGTAAATGTTGTAATTGAACGAGAGGGTTTAGACAAACCATTTACGGTTGAGTTGAAAAGAGAAGAGGTTAAAGTGAAAAGTGTCCCATATTTCGGAATGATAGATGGAGAAATTGGATATATAAAAATGATATCATTTACTAGGAACGTTAGTAATGAAATAGAAGAAGCATTTAAAGAGCTTTCCAAAGAGAATGATCTTAAAGGATTGATTTTAGACTTAAGAGGAAACCCAGGAGGATTACTTAATGAAGCGGTTAATACAACCAATTTATTTGTGGATAAAGGTCTTAAGGTTGTAAGTACTAAGGGAAAAGTAAAAGATTGGGATAAAGATTATATAACTTTAAATAAACCATTGGATAAAGATATTCCTTTAGTAGTTCTTATTAATAGTCGATCAGCGTCTGCTTCTGAAATTGTTTCAGGAGCCATTCAGGATTTAGACAGAGGAGTAGTGATTGGGCAACGCTCCTTTGGAAAAGGATTGGTACAGCAAACAAGAAAACTAAGCTATAACTCTCAGTTAAAAGTAACTATTGCTAAATACTATATACCCAGTGGTAGATGTATACAAGCATTGGATTATTCTGATAGAAATGAAGATGGTAGCGTGGGGTCTATTGCAGATTCATTAAAAACAGAATTTAAAACATTGAATGGTCGTTCAGTTTGGGATGGTGGAGGCATAAAACCAGATATTACTTTGACTTCTCGTAAGTATAGTAACATACTAGCAAGTATTGTGTCCAAAAGATATATTTTTGATTTTGCCAACAATTATTATAGAGAGAATAAAACATTGGAAAGTCCTTCGGTTTTTGAAGTAAATGATGCACTATATAACGACTTTGTTTCCTTTCTAAGCGATAAAGAGTATGAATATGAAACACGTACTGAAAAAGCAATTAGCAGAGTACTAAAAGATGCGCAAAAGGAAAAATACATTTCAGACTTACAAGAAGAAATAGATGCGTTAGAAGCCAAAATGGAAGCCAGTAAAATTAATGATATAGAGCGCTTTAAAGAAGAAATAAGCGAAGTAATAGAAGGAGAAATAGTAACGCGCTATTATTTCCAAAATGGTCGTATAGAAGCTTCACTTAAACATGATGACGAGGTAAATAAAGCTTTAGAGATATTACAAGATCACGAAGCGTATAAAGCAATACTTATCGGCACATATCAGGAGTAATGACCTCCAAAGATATACATCAGAAAATTTATTTTTGGGCACTAGCCTATCTGTTTTTTTCCGTTCCATTTATGAGTAAATGGCTGCCCTTTACTGTTGGGGTAGTGGTTTTAGTAATTAATTTTTTAGTTGAAAGAAATCTTTTTTCAAGGCTAAAAAAAGCAGTTCGCAATCCATGGGCTTTACTTTTTGTTTTTTTCTACGTGTTACATATTATCAGTGCAGTATACAGCACAAATCTTACCGAAGCAAATAGAGATTTGTTTTTGAAATTACCCTTACTTATTATTCCAATAGTATTTTCGTCTATTTACTTAAGTGAATTCCAAAAAAAGAGATTGTTTTCTTTTTGGGTTTTAGCAACAGTGATAGTTGCTTGTCTTTTACTTGGACAAGCATATATTAATTATGCTGACACAGGTCATGTCAGATTTTGGTTTTATTCAGATTTAACAGGAGGTAAGCACCCAGCCTACTTTTCCATTTACTGTATAACTGCAATAATATTGTTGTTTCAAGGCAAGTTTGAAAAATGGAAAGTATTGCCACTTATACTTTTAGCGCTAATGGTATTTCTTTTGTCCAGTAGGATGCAAATATTAGTGTTGTTTGTTGTCGCTTTTATAAAAGTTTGTCAGGAATTTGCTCAAAGCGAAAAAGTGAGGCCAATCGTTATTTTAGTATTTATAGTTATCATGTCATTTTTTCTAAGTGAAAATTTACGTAATAAGACTAGAGTCAACACTTTAAAGAATGAGATAGGACAACTTTTTTCTCAAGACTTTAAGAGTAGTAAAAGAGGTGTTATTTGGTATTTTGGTTTCAAGAAAATACAAGAATCTCCATGGATTGGATATGGTAATGGCGATGAGTTTGAAGAGCTAAATCAATCAATACAATCTAAAGTACAATTGAAAGAGTCTGATGTTGTTGCGTTAGCGAACAAAATAATTCAAGACAGTTCAAAAATGAAAAGTTTATATTCAATTGCCGAAAGAAGAGGCTGGGATAAATCAGATCTCCATTTTCGTTATGCCAAATGGAAGCTGATTAAAGATTCAGACAGTCCCTACAACAAATTTTACAAGTCTGATTACAATTATCACAATCAGTTTTTACAATCTTGGGCTACTTCCGGCATACTGTGTTTGTTAGTTTTG
>Ga0160423_10004712_pt1 | contig 11177 bp, 10 predicted proteins | sample CRUFie14St8metaG_FD_108191 | JGI IMG/M metagenome (GOLD analysis project Ga0160423, IMG submission 108191) | Marine microbial communities from the Costa Rica Dome - CRUD Field 142mm St8 metaG | ecosystem: Environmental > Aquatic > Marine > Oceanic > Photic zone | place: Costa Rica: the Eastern... | reverse complement strand
CCATAAATATATAATTGTCCCATGTGAGAGACATCAAAGATTCCTGCATTTGATCTTGTAAATTTATGTTCTTCTACAATTCCTTTGCTATATTGAATTGGCATTTCATAACCAGCAAATTCTACAAACTTTGCTTTATTATTTTGGTGAAGTTTATTTAAAGATGTTTTTTTTATTTCCATATTAACTCTTTGTACCCATCTGTATATTTGCCTGAGAGTTTTGCTCCTTCGGCGAGAATTTAATCTCTTTCCAGAGTTAATACTTTACGGTCCATTTTGCCTGAGAGATTCCTGGGTGGTTGCTCCTTCGGCAGGTTATATTTCATACCATTCTCCCGTAAGTAGATAGTATATAAATCTTTAAGCTAAATCTACGAAAATATTATCTTTTTTTCTTAAATATGAATTTAATATAATACTCAATTGCTATTAAATAAGCTGATATAGGGCCCAAAATATAAATCCACAAACCACCGGGGAAATTTGCAGCAATGTGAGGGCCTACCGCTCTAACTGGATTCATAGCAGCTCCTGTAATGGAACCAAATACTATCACTTCAACACAAACAACTAATCCACAACATAAAGCTAAAATTATTAATGATTTTTTTTGTATGTAAGCAATTATAATTATTACTGAAGCTAAAATAAAAGATAAAATAAATTCTACAATAAATGATAACAGATAATTATACCCCCCTTTAATTAAAGGTAAATTTGAACCAATATTCGCAATATTTCCAAAAATTATTTTTAAAGAATATCCTGCACATATACTGCCTATTATTTGGAAGAATGAATAACAAATCATGGTATTAAATTTGATAAAACCCATTCTATATTCCATATACGATACAGCTGGGTTTACATGTCCTCTCGTAAAATTTCCTAAACAATAAATTAATAAAAATAAAATTATTCCAGATGAAAATCCTCCCATTAACTGTCCAATATTACCATTATAAAATTCATTGGTTAAGACTGCTCCGGCTGCAAAAAAAACTAATAAAAAGGAACCAAAAAATTCTAAAAAAAAATTTGATAATTTAAAATATGAACAATTTTTCATTTACTTAACGTTAGATAAATTAATGGAAGTTTTTCAGGTAAATCTGAAGCTGATTTAATTATTACATAATTTTTGTTACCAAATATTTTAGATAGATATTTATTACTGTCACTTTCTACACCAACACAAAATACATCAATACCATTATAAGCTAGCCTTCTTACAGCATACTTTGCATCTTCTAAAAGGTATTCATTATCTTCAACATCTATATCTGATGGCTCACCATCTGAGAGAATTAATAATAGTTTTCTGTAATTAGGCTGTCTTTCAAGATCTTGTCCTGCTTGCCTGATAGCAGCCCCAAGTCTTGTAGAATATCCTGGTTTCATTGCTTCAAGTTTTTTTAAATGATCTGACTCTAATTTTTGATTAAAATCTTTTATTTTCCAAAATCTTACATCTTCTCTTTTATTTGAACAAAAAGTTGATAATTGGAAATTATCACCAGCTAAATTAATTGCTTCACTTAAAATACTTGTTGATTCAATTATAGAAGAAAATATTTTTTTTTTTGTATTTTTAATTAAATCATTTGTGGATTCTGAAATATCAACTAATATAGAAGCAGCTAAATCTCTTCCTTTTCTGAGGCTTTTCTTGTAAATATTTCCAGCTGGTGAAGATCCTCTTTTAATATCAATTACATTTTCAATACAACTATCTAGATCTAATTCTTCACCATCTTGTTGTTTTTTAAGTCTAATTGGTTGAGAAATTTTAGATGACTCAATCAAATTCTTTATATTCAAAACTATTTTATTATTCTCAAAAATATAATCATCTAGATAATAATTCTTCTTATCATTAAAATTATATTTTCTTATTTTGCACCAACCATAATTTTCTCTCGCTGACACATAATCATATTCTGGCTGAAGAGATATAATTTCAGCCTCTTGATCTTGTGAAAATTTCTTTGGGGCTACTTTTGCAAAAGGAGTTACTACATCGCTATTTTCTAGATTTTTCTCTGCATCATCAGTTTCTTTTTGATCGACTTGATAAGATTCTATACCTGATTGTAACTCTTCAAATTCATTCATATTTTGATTATCAAAATTCCATATACCTGAATTTTCATCGCGATAAATTGGGTCTGGCAAGTATACTTTAGGATTAAATTGGAGTCTCATTTGTCCAATATCCCATCCTAATACGTTTCCCAATTCTCTACTTAAGTTTTGGTCATGCCATCTTTTTTTATTTTGAAAAAACATATCTTTAGCTTTTACAATCCAACCATTAGTATCTTTATAATTTTCATCCACTAAAGCTCTTGATAATCTTGAAAATAATGTTCTTGCTGTTAAAGGGCCATAAGCTTTATTTAAATTCTTAGATTCACCTGTTGCCAAATGATAAGGAAGCCACAATTCTCTCAATCCAGGAAATTCCCTTATAGATAATAGTTCAACCCTTGCATCTTCGATAATAGAGATGATTGCCACTTGTATTGGTTTAAGTTTTCCAATCTCAAATCTTTTTTTAGTATATTTCATATGTGCTGCGGCATGCATAATTGCAGCCCTAAAAACTTCTTCACCAAGCTTGCCTGTGAAACCTGGATATGCAGATGGAATTCTAACAAAATTATAGCTGAAAGAAGTTCTTTTAATTGATGATTTAGTGTTTGTAATTTGAATTTCTTTAACATTTATATCAATTCCCCAAATTGCTGTTGAATAAATTTTCAATTTGTTTTCATACTTTTTAAAATTATTAATTCCAGCAGATTGACCTAGCCACTCTAATCCTTCTTTATCTTTTAATGAAAATAACTTTAATCTTTTTTCTAAATCACCAGCACTTGCCCTTAAACAAGTTAAGAACCAATCTTCAATTTGTGAAACATTAAGTTTAGAAACTAAAAATTTCATCTCATCTAAAATTATTTCAAAAACTTCTGGAGCAATATTGACTATCTTTTCAGCTAAAATTAGCCAATTTTGGAACTTTCTTTCATCAGAATAAAAATTTAAAATTTCAATTGCAATACTTGAAAACTTAAAGGAAATTTTTGGCCCTCTTTTAATTGTGATTGAAGTGATTACAGAATAAAAAATCTTTACTGGTGCTAAACCATGTTTATCTATAATTTCAATTGTTGTTTCTGAAAATCCTTTTGAAGTTAACTCACCATAACCTGCACTCTTAATTTTTTTAAGATAATCAATCCAAGTTGATAAGTTTTCACCCGTTAATACCTTGTTTGCTTTTTCTCTTAAACTGTTTGGTATTTTTCCAAATTCGTCTAATGATACAATATTATTTTTTTGCAATTGAAATTACCCTAAATCTCTAATTGCTCTCTCTAATGAGTCTCTCACGTCTTTATCATCAGTAATTGGTAGAACAATTGATTTCAAACATGACTCAATAAAACTTATTTTTGTTTTATAGAGTTTGGCTGCTGCAATAAGCATCCTTGTGGAAGCCCCCTCGTGCAAACCTTTACCTTTTAAATTTCTTGTTCTAACAGATACTTTAATTAACTTTTCAGCTATATCCTCAGTAACACCACTTTCAAGAATTATGATTTGTTTTTCTATTTCTTCATTAGGATAATTGAAGCCAATTCCAGCAAATCTTTGTTTAGTTGACTCTTTTAAATCTTTTAAAACACTTTGATATCCAGGATTATAAGATATAACTAAAAAAAAATCTTTATGAGCTTTAACAATTTCACCTGTTTTTTCTATTGAAAGAATTCTTCTGTCATCTGTTAAAGAATGTATTACAACAGTAGTGTCTTGTCTCGCTTCAACTATTTCATCTAAATAACAAATTCCACCGTATCTAACTGCTCTTGTTAATGGACCGTCTTTCCAGACAGTTTCTGAACCTTCTAATAAAAACCTACCAACTAAATCAGATGCTGTCATATCTTCGTGACATGATACTGTCAAAATAGGTTGTTTAAGTTTCCATGCCATGTGCTCAATAAATCTTGTTTTTCCTGAACCAGTAGGACCTTTTAACATTAATGGAACTCTATTCTTCCATGCGGCTTGGAAAATTTCTACTTCATTTTCTATTTCAACGTATTTAGGCTCAGATTTAATCAAAAAGGCAGAGTTATCTTTAACATTTTTCATAATTATTTGGAAAATTTCAGGCGCTTAATTAAAAGCGCCTGATAAAAATTTTAAGTTTTTTATAACTTACCTGTGAGAAGTTTTTTGATTTGGAATACCTTCTATCGGGCTTTCCTCAGTCCCAATAGTTGGTCTTGTAATCTCCTCAACCATTTTACGAGTTCCTTCAGGATCATTTACCCATTTTCTATAAAACTCGTATGGCATCTCAGCTGTTCCCTTATCACCATCACCAGACTTAATCATACCTGTATATCCTCTGTGTAGTAATTTGAACAAATGGTTATTTGACTGAGAGTTAGCTCTAGCATCTCTTATAGCTGATACAGACATTTGGGCATATTGAACTCCCATTTCTTCTTCAGCACATTGGCCCAATGTTCTACCATCAAAACCAATAAGAGCGGAATATCCAAAGTAAGAATAAACGCCATCAAAACCTGTGGCATTAGCAACTGCAACATATGAATTATTTGCCCAAGCCATAGCCTTAGCCATTGTAACTTGTTGTTCCTTTGCTGGATACATGTATCCTTGACATCTTACAATCAGTTCTGCTCCTCTCATTGCACAATCTCTCCATATTTCTGGATAATTTCCATCATCACAAATAATTAAAGAGATCTTCATGCCTTTTGGACCTTCAGAGACATAAGTACAATTACCTGGATACCAACCTTCAATTGGAACCCAAGGCATAATTTTTCTGTACTTCTGCACAATTTCACCTTTATCATTCATTAAAATTAAAGTGTTATAAGGTGCTTTATTTGGATGATCTTCATGTCTCTCACCTGTTAAAGAAAATACACCCCAAACTTTATTTTTCTTACATGCTTCTGAAAAAATTGCTGTCTCATCACCTGGGCATGATGAAGCCGTTTCGTACATTTCTTTTTCATCATACATTATTCCATGAGTGCTATATTCAGGAAAAATAACTAAGTCCATACCTGGTAATCCTACCTTCATTCCAGAGATCATATCTGCAATTTTTTTAGAATTTTCTAAAACTTCTTTTTTTGTGTGAAGTCTTGGCATTTTATAATTAACAACTGCAACACCAACAGTATCTTTACTACTACCTATATCACCGTGATACATATTTCCTCCTATATTTTGTTAAATTCTATTATAAATTTAAATTATGCACAACAGCTTTTGGAAACATTACATGTAAAATTTACATATAATATACAACTAAAAGTTTAATTAAATAGTTAAGTATTTATCGACTAAATTATCCGAAATTTTTGAGGCACTGCCATTTTCTACAACTTCACCTCTTTCAAGAATTATAAAATCATTTGCGGCTTTTTTCACAAATCCTACACTTTGTTCCACAAGTATAATCGTTAATTTTAAATCTTTATTTAGTTTCATTAAAACATCCTCAATTTCTTCAACTATGTTTGGCTGTATGCCTTCTGTAGGCTCATCGAGAATTAGTATTTTTGGTTTTGTAAGAAGTGCTCTTGCTATGGCTAGTTGTTGTTGTTGACCACCTGAAAGATCACCACCTCTCCTTTTTTGAAAATCTCTTAAAATAGGAAATAACTTCAAAACAAATTCAACATCTTCATTTACATCATTTATATTTTCTTTTTGTCTTGCAAAAGAACCTATCATCATATTTTCTTGAACTGTAAATTGAGGCAAGATACCCCTTCCTTGAGGTACATAGCCAAGACCAAATTTTGCTCTGAGATTTGTTGGAACCTTGGATAAATTTGTTTCATCTAAAGAAATTTCACCTTCAGATTTATCCATCAATCCCATAATTGTTTTTAAAAGCGTTGTTTTGCCCATTCCATTTTTACCCAAAATTGCAAAAAATTTTCCTGAACTAATTTCTAATGATACATTTTTAATTACTTTACTCTCACCATAGCTAGAAGAAACATTGTTCAATTTAAGCATTAGTAATTCCTTTCTTACCTAGATATGCTTCTTTCACTTTATCATCATTTTCAATCTCGTTTGCTTTGCCCTCTGATAAAAGTTTTCCCTGATGCATGACAGAAATAATATCACTTATTTCTTTAACAAAACCCATATCATGCTCTACGACTATTAAAGTGTGAGAGTTCTTTAGCTTATTAAATAATTCAGCAGTTTGACTTGTTTCGTAGTTTGTCATTCCAGCTGTAGGTTCATCCATTAATATTAATTTTGGATCTTTCAAAACTACTAAGGCTATTTCTAACCACTGAGTTTGGCCATGAGATAAATATTGCGCAGTTTTGTCTAAATCATCTTTAAGTCCTACAAACTCTGCTATCTCATCTATTTTTTCTTTATCTTTCTGCCCAAAAAATTTAAAAATATTTCTAAAAAAACCTAAATGTGAATTTAATGCAACATACAGATTATCTTGGACAGATAGCTCCTTAAAAACACTTGGTATTTGAAATTTTCTTCCAATTCCTTTTTGTGAAATAATGTGTTCTTCAAGATTGGTTATGGACTCATTATCAAAAATTACTTTTCCTGAAGTTGATTTTGTCTTTCCACAGATTATATCCATCACAGTTGTTTTTCCAGCTCCATTTGGACCAATTAAACATCTTAGTTCTCCATTGTTAACATTTAGGTTAAAATCGTTTACAGCTTTAAAACCGTCAAAATCTACTACAATAGATTCTAAATTAAGTAATTCATTTTTGTGTGACATAAATTTATCTTAAATATTTTTCAAATGCCCCGGCAATACCTTTTGGTAAAAATAGCACTGTTAGAACAAAGACAAGACCCATAATTAATGTCCAAGTGTGTAAAAAAGTTTCTGTTTCTGACAAAAAGCCTTGGCCAGCTGTGATTACTATTGCACCAAGAAATGAACCTAACAAGCTTTGTCTTCCACCAACAGCACACCAAATTACAATTGATAAACTAAGAGGAACAGCTAAAAATGTTGGCGATGCAAACTCCATCACTATTGTATAAAGCATTCCTGCAATACCAGCAATTGCAGCTGATAAGCACATAGCTGCTGTTTTATAAGTTCCAACACTGTAACCTAAAAATCTTACTCTATTTTCATCATCTCTTATTGCTTGAAAAATTAAACCTGCTCTACTTTTTGTAATTAAAAGGCTTAAAAAAATTACAATAGTCATTACAGCGGCTATTAAATAATAAGCACTGGAACCATAAGCATCAAACTCTAAACCACCCACTTTAAGCATTACTAAATCTGTAATGCCGTTGAAACCGCCTGTAAATCTTTGTTGGTCCATTATTATTAAGTAAACAACAAGCATTACTGCTAATGTTATTATTGCTACATAAACTCCTGCTATTCTCCCTCTAAAAATAAAAAATCCTAAAACAATTGCTAATAAAACTGGAACAAAAATACCAGCTAGCACACCAAATGTAAGTGAGTAAAATGGTTCCCAGAACCATGGTAAAACTTCAACGTTATTCCAAACCATGAAATCTGGTAAGCCACCAGAGCCTGTGTGAACAGCATCTGTTTTTAATTTCAAAGACATGGCCATACAATATGAACCTAGGCCAAAAAAAACTGCGTTACCTAAATTTAAAATTCCAGTATATCCCCAGCTTAAACTCAATGATACTGCCAGGAGACCTAAGCAAATATATGTAGAACTTTTATTTATGTAAAAGGGATCATCTAAAAAAACTGGAACAAAAAATAATGAAAAACAAACTAGTCCATAAATAAAATAGTCATTTTTAAGTATTTTTTTGGTCATGAATTATTTAAGACCTTATTCTTTTTGTGAATAGACCTTGAGGTTTAATTCTCAAAATGACTATTATCATTATTAAAACTAATGCTTTTGCAAGTGTATCATTAGAGAAAGAGGCAAGAAAACTGCTAGATTCTCCAATAATTAATGAACTAGCGGCAGTACCTATTAAACTTTCAACTCCTCCTAAAACCACTACCATAAAAGCATCTATAATATAATTTGTTCCCATGTCAGGCGAAATACTTTTTAAAGGAGCTACAAATGCACCTGCTACTGCGGCTATGCCAGTACCAAAAGCAAATGTTGAGGAATAAACAACACCAGAGTTTATACCAAAACAACTTGCAATATCTTTATTTTGCGTGACAGCTCTTAATTTTATACCAAAACTAGTTTTATATATAATGAACCAAGCTAGAAAAAATATTGCAACTGCAAATAAAAATATAAAGACCCTATAAATTGAAACTTCTTGGCCAAATAAATTCATACTTTCAGCCATAAAAGGTGGAATTTTTAAGTATTTAAGTTCTGATCCAACAGTTAAACGAATTAGTTGTTGAAGCAAAACTCCAATTCCCCAGGTTGCTAAAATTGTATCCAGCAGCCGATTATACAAATGTCGTATAATAAGACGCTCAATTAAAAATCCCATAATAGCTGTGATGATAAAAATCGGAATGATGCTAGCTATTAATCCCATACCAAGTTTTGTTTGCAGTATCCATGATGTATAAGCTCCTATCATTACGAACTCTCCATGGGCCATATTAATAACACCTGTAGTCCCATAAATTATCGCAAGGCCGAGCGATACCATTAAAAGTATTGAAGTCATACTTAGGCCGCTGATTAACTGGGAAATAAAAAAATCCATATTTTAACTTTATTTGTTGAAAATTTTATAACAAATTTTTTTTGTAGGCCCAATAAAAATTTTGGGCCTACAAATATAAATTAACGAGTTATAACTACGCTTTGTTAATTCCTTTTTCCAAACAAGTTTGGTCTGGATAGGCAGCATAAGGAAGTGGTTTTAACCAGTTGTCAGTTTTTCTGATAATATCAAACTGACCGTCAGACTTACAAATACCAATTTTTGGCCACAAGTAAGTATGAAGGTTATCTGGGTCAATTCTGATTTTTCCTTGTGGAGCAATCAATTCTTGACCTTTACACGCTTCCATAATATTTGGAGGAGTAATATCTCCTGAAGCACCTAGTCTTTCTAAGGCTTGCTTAAAGATATAAACACCAAAATACGCTGGCTCTGAAACGAAGTGAGTTACTTTATCTGAACCCCATCTTTTCTTATATGCTGACACAAACTTTTCATTCTCCGCTGATTGGTGAACCATAAAATACGGAGCAGATGTTAAGTGGCCAGCAGCGGCATCACCACCCATAGCAGCAACTTCATTTTCTGAAGTGGTCAAACTAGCCATCGGCATTTTGTCTGGGTTTAATCCTGCAGCTCTATATTGTTTATGTAGTGCAACCACTGAGTCTCCAACTACCGTTGAGAAGATTACGTCAGGTTTATCATTCTTAAATTTATTAACAACTGACGAGAACTCTGAATGTCCAAGTGGAACATATTCTTCCATAAGAACTTCACATCCAAGTTTTTTAAGAAGAATTTTACAATAGTTATTCTCCTCTTTTGGATAAATGTAGTTAGATCCAATCAACGACCATCTTTTTCCATATGTCTTAACTAAGTATGGAATAAACTCATCTTGTTGTTGGTTCGGAACTGCACCAGTATAAATTACATTTTTAGAACACTCTCTACCTTCATATAAAGTAGGATAAAAATATAAATTATTTCTTTTTTCAAACACTGGTAAAACAGCTTTTCTACTGGCTGAAGTATAACTACCAAAAACTGTAACGCATTTCTCTTTTAAAACAAGAGTACGTGCTTTGGCAGCGAAAGTTGCTGGATCAGAAGCTGGATCAGCTTCGATAGCTTTGAGCTTCATACCGTTAACTCCACCTGCAGCATTAATTTCCTCAATAGCCATTATGGTTGCTTTATGAAGAGACTCTTCAATGATTGCCAATCCACCAGTTAATGAGAATAAGACCCCTACTCTTATTTCATTATTTGCAGCGAATACATTTCCCTGCTTCATCCATATATGAGGAAAACTAGCAGCCGTAGCACCTACGACCCCTGCTTTAACTGTACTAGTTAAAAAAGATCGTCTCTTGATGCTAAGGTTTGATGTTTTTTTCTTAGACATAGTTTCTCCTTTCAAGAGTTATGTTTTTTTAAAATACTATAACAGCATGAGATAAAATTAAATGTATTTTTTACATGTATTTTTTTACATGTATAAAGTGCTCTCAGATATTAATTACAACCCACAGTTTAAGATAAAAAAAATTTATTTTTTTTCAATTTTTTTATTTGATATAATGCAATCTATAGTTTAATGCGACATTGTTTATCAAAAAAACAAAATTATTAATTTTTTAAATGACAAACATGACCTTGTTAAGCAGCAAATTAATAAAATATATTGATCATTCTGAAAAATTTATTTCAAATGAAAAAAAATTTTCGAATATTATTATTCTTTTTAAAAATTTTAATTACTGGAAAATAATTATTTTTATTCTTGAAGCTTACAGAGATAATCAGCCAATATCTAAAAATCAATTAATAAAAAAATTAAATTGTTCAGATAAAACTGGTAATAAGTATATTGATGAATTAGTAAAAAAAAAAATAATCATTAATTTTAATAAAAATAAATTAAATAAACAATCCAATTTTAATCTTAGAAACATTGATTATATCAATCATATTGATAAAAGATTTTGCTACTACATACCTTCACTAAATATTCTTAAAGACTTTGATGACTTTTTAAATTTAAACTTCAAATTATATAAAAAAAAAAATTAGGATTATATTTTTAAACTGTTAAGGCTTACTTATTGAAATACTTTTTTTATTTTTAAATAAAAGAGAATAGAATTGTAGTAGTACTGCAAATAATATTATAGCCCCACCAACTAATCCAAAGGTAGAAGGTCGTTCGCTAACAAATAAAAACGCCCATATAGGTCCTAAAATTGACTCCGATAGCATTATTATTCCGACCATGGCTGAAGGTGTGGTTCTTGCTCCAATGGTAATAAATATAAACCCAAAACCAACTTGAAAAAAACCAGCTAAGAACCCTAAAAAAATATCATGTGGTGAAATCATAATTTTTGTTGATAAAAAATAACCGATCAAACAAGAACATATTCCAGCATAAAATTGTGCTGG
>Ga0160423_10004711_pt1 | contig 11177 bp, 13 predicted proteins | sample CRUFie14St8metaG_FD_108191 | JGI IMG/M metagenome (GOLD analysis project Ga0160423, IMG submission 108191) | Marine microbial communities from the Costa Rica Dome - CRUD Field 142mm St8 metaG | ecosystem: Environmental > Aquatic > Marine > Oceanic > Photic zone | place: Costa Rica: the Eastern... | reverse complement strand
TTTACCAGAAACGGGAAGGGGTAGCTTCCCTCTGGTGCGAGAGAACCCTCTAATCTGATTATGCTGTCTTGCGCGGCGTTTCTCCAGCTTTGTGACGAGATCCTTCAGGTTTTTGGCCTTGGCAGCCAGTTCTTTTATTGCGGCCTGCTCGCTTGCCGCTTCCTGACGTCGTGAAGCTTCAGCTCGTTGTTTTTCTGCCACGAGCACATCAAGTTTTGCGCGATCATTCTCAGCTTTGATTAAAGCATCGTCTAGTTCTTTTTGACGTTTGACAATCTGGCGGCGAATGGCAGACAACTCATCCAGCCGCGCATGGATTTCATCTACTTTTTGTTTAAGGCTTGGCACAATACTTGCCATGGCGAGTGCACCGCGAATGCCCTCAAGCGCGTCATCCGGCCTGACAGCCAGCGCTGGCGGGGTTGACTTTTCAAAACGTTGCAGCGCAGCTAAAGATTGAGAAAGACTCACGCGGTCTTTATTTAGAGCGGCGATTAAATTGTTTTGTGTCATTAATAGCGCATCTAGTTTTTTGTTGATGTTGATTTGTCTTTGCTCATTAGCCCGGACTTGCTCGGCAATGAAAATCATATTTAACTGAAGTTTTCTGCGTTGCGTCGCAATTTGCTCAGCCTGTTTTTCGAGTTGAACTCTTTTCTCGTCTCTCTCTCTTATTTCTTTTTCAAGCCTCTTTAATTGGCGTTTTTCTTTCGTCTGAGCATGAGCCGGATGCATCGTCATGTCCGGCATAACAAAAGCTATGCATGAGCCAAATAAAAGAAATGCGACAATCACTCTTGATTTCAAAACGGTCTCCAAAAGCGCTTTAATTCCTGTGATAGGGGTGATTGGTTAGAATAGACACGCAACGCCACAACTGCTCAATCAACATGACACGAACAAGCTGATGCGGCCATGTCATTTTACCAAGGCATAATTTATCTTCTGCCAATTCAAGTACAGTTTCGGATAAACCGTCCGCGCCACCAATAACAAAACAAAGATTTTGAACACCCTGGTCGAGATTTTTTTGTATTAAATTTGCCAGTTCTCGGCTGGTTATATGTCTACCTTGCTCGTCAAGCGCGATGAGTTTCCGATCACTTGGTATTTGTGAGATGAGAAGTTCAGCTTCAAGGTTTTTTTTGTCATCGCTACCGGTGCGTTCTTTGGCCTCAAGGATATCTATTTGCGAAATACCGATTTGCTTGGCTTGCCCGCGTAATCTTTTGAGATAATCCGTAACGAGCTCAGATTCGGGGCCTTTTTTTATTAAGCCAATGGCACTTATGATGAGGCGCATTTAATTAAGTAACGGCTGACTCATTGGGAATATCTACATCCCACATTTTTTCCAGATTGTAGAAATCTCTGACCTCAGGTCTAAAAATATGAACCACAACGTCACCGGCATCTACCAACACCCAATCACAATTTGGTAGCCCCTCAACCTGAATATTTTTTAGGCCACGACTTTTTAAATTTCTAAGGAGGTGATCCGCCACCGCGCCGACATGACGTTGAGAACGCCCCGACGCAACCACCATATAGTCAGCAAAAGCTGTTTTTCCGCGCAGGTCTATGGTTAGAATCTCTTGAGCCTGGTCATCATCAAGGCTCTGAAGGATATTATGGATGAGACTGGACTCGTCGTCAGGCAACAAACATTTCATCCTTATATTTTTTTATGGGCTCTGGTTAGAAGCATATTTTCATTTAGCCTTAATATTCGGAATTTTTCAATATTTTAAGAAGATTTATTTCTAAGGGTAGTTGATGAGATGTCATCCATCTTGCCGGTAAGCAACACCCATGCAGGCGCATCAATGGTTTTTAGGTTTGCGGCTTGGTCGGTAGCAATGCGATAATCCCCAAATTGCTGCGCTGCCGGGCTGAGGCCGGCTTTGACCACATATCCTGGGCGCGGATAAATCGCTATCGGAATATTGTACACTAAAACCTGCCAGTCTTTCCAGTGATGGAGAGAAGCCATATTATCTGCCCCCATCAACCAAATAAATTTCACCTGCGGATAAATTTGCTTCAGTTTTCTGACGGTATCGACTGTATTTCGCGTGCCAAGACGGGTTTCTTCATCAGAGATGTAAACGCGGTTATTAAAAGAACCAACCAATTCTCGACAGGCATTCAGGCGGTTTTCCATCGAGTCTGGACGGCTGGTTTTAAGAGGGTTTTGAGGCGCGACCAGCCACCAAACCACGTCAAGGCCGAGCGCTGCTTGTAGTTTAGAACTTACCAGAGAATGTCCTTCATGCGGCGGATCAAAACTTCCTCCGAACAGACCGACTGTCATACCGGGTGTAAAAAGTTTGCGCCTGTTGAACATTTCTACCGGGGGCGTGTTTGCCCGCTACCCCTTACCTGGTATTTGAATGTCGTTAGTTGTTCTAACCCGACAGGGCCTCGTGCGTGGAAGCGTCCCGTCGCAATGCCAATTTCTGCCCCCATGCCAAATTCACCACCATCGGCAAATTGCGTTGATGCATTATGCATAACAATCGCGCTATCAACACCATTGAGATAAGCTTCTGCGGCAGATTTATCTTCAGCGATGATGGCTTCGGTGTGGCCAGAGCCATGAGAAGCAATATGGGAAATTGCATCTTCAACACCCTCAATAAGTTTAACGGAAATAATGCTATCGAGATATTCCGTGTCCCAATCTTGCGCTATGGCCGGAACTACACGCTTATCCACATTGGCAACATCCTCATCACCGCGGACTTCGCATCCTTCATCCAGTAGGGCCTCGATAAGCGGCTTTAAATGCGTATCGGCGCATTGGCGGTCTATCAACAAGGTCTCCGTCGCCCCACAAATACCTGTACGGCGCAATTTGGCATTTAACGTGATATCTTTCGCCATCTCAATATCAGCAGAGGCATGAATATAGGTGTGGCAAATGCCATCCAGATGCGAAAAGACAGGGACGCGCGCATCATTTTGCACACGCTCTACGAGGCTTTTACCGCCGCGAGGAACAATGACATCAATCGTGCCCTCTAGCCCTGCCAGCATCATGCCCACGGCTTCTCTGTCGGGGGTTGGGACAAGCTGGACGCATGTTTTAGGCAAGCCAACACCTTCAAGCGCTGCGTCAAAACAAGCTGCGACGGCCTTCGCTGAATTTTGAATTTCAGAACTGCCGCGCAAAATAACTGCATTGCCGGATTTTAGGCACAGTGCGGCGGCATCAGCAGTCACATTCGGGCGGCTTTCATAAATCACCCCAATCACGCCCAGAGGCACACGCACACGAGAAATATCCAGCCCGTTCGGGCGATCCCAGCGTGCCATCACATCTCCCACAGGGTCAGGCAGGGCGGCGACGTCTTCCAGAGCTTTGGCGATACCTTCAACGCGGCCTGCATCCAGTGCGATACGATCCAGGCGAGCATTATTCAGACCTGCTTCTTTGGCAATATCCATATCCAGCCTGTTAGCAGTCAGGAGCTCTTCGGTTTGCGCCCGCAAATTCTGCGCGGCGGCAATAAGTGCATTATTTTTTTGCTCGGTCGTTGCTCTCCCTAGTTCGCGTGCGGCAATAGCTGCTTGCGTGCCCATAGCGTTCATTGTTTCTTCAAGTGAAGTGTTAAGCGTCATCCTCTCCTCCTCGATTTAATGTCATTACCAGATTATCTCTATGTACCATCTCAGTTCGACCGTCATATGATAGTTCATTAACTATTTCTGTAGTTTGCTTGCCCATAATTTTTAGGCCAGTCTCGGATGAATGCTCCACCAAACCGCGCGCAATTTCAACATCATCTGGCCCTAATATGGCAACACAATCACCTCTTTCAAAGTCCCCTGAGATACTTTTTATCCCAATCGGTAATAGACTTTTTCCGTCTTGCAAAGCGTTGACCGCGCCGAGATCTATATGAACATATCCGCCAAGTTGAAGGCTGGCGGCAATCCAATCCTTTCGGGCTGTGCGCGGGCTGGCTTTAGTTCCGAATAGAGTGCTTTTGCCCTTTCCATCCAAAATGTTGCGTATGGGGTGAGCTTTTCGACCACTCCCAAGTATCATGGATGCGCCGGCATCGGTAGCTATACGAGCTGCCTCGAGCTTGGTTTTCATTCCGCCGCTCCCAAAATGTCCAGCATTTTCTCCTGCCATAGCGAGTATATCTTGTGTAATATCAGGTATCTCCGCAATATGGGCCTTAGCATCGCCAATGCGTTCCGCATCGCTGTAAAGCCCGTCAATATCGGACAGTAAAACCAGACAATCCCCCGAGACCATGCTTGTTACGCGCGCCGCCAGCCTGTCATTATCGCCATAGCGAATTTCCTGTGTTGCGACGGTATCATTTTCATTAATCACCGGTACGGCGCCTAAATCCAGTAAAGCATTGAGTGTGCTTCTTGCATTCAGATAACGGCGTCTTTGCTCGGTATCTTCGAGAGTGAGGAGAATCTGCGCGATTGTCATGCCTTGGGGACTCAGCGCCTCTTGCCAAGCATGTGCCAGAGAAATTTGTCCTGCAGCTGCAGCGGCCTGACTTTGTTCCAAAGATAAAGGTGCATCTGAGAGACCAAGACATCCTCGTCCAAGCGCTATCGCACCTGATGAGACCAGAATAACATCTTGACCGCGCGCACGTGCGGCGGCGAGGTCCTCGCCCGGCGTTGCCATCCAAGCCGTGTTAAGCGACCCGTCTTTTCCTTGCATCAGCAATGACGAGCCAACTTTTACAATCAGTCTCTTGGCCTGTGTTAGCGTCGTGGCTGTTTTATGTTGTATCTCTGTATTCATCTTTTTTACGAGCGTTAAGGTTGCCAGCTTCCGCTTTGAAGGTCTATAGCCGCGTTTCTTTGTGAAACATGTTCTAGGATATCCGAGAGAACTTGTTTAACGCCATCGCCTGTTGCTCCCGAGATTAATTGTACGTTTTTGCCGCTGGCTTTTGAAAGTGCTGTTTGTTTCTCTTTCAAGACTTCAGAGTCAATCAAATCACATTTGTTAAGCACCAGAATTTCCTTTTTATCCGTCAAACCATTCTCGTAAGCGGCAATTTCCTCTCGAATTGTTTCCCAGTTACCGACTACATCATCTTGTGAGGCATCTACCAGATGCAAGAGTATCTCACATCTCTCAACATGACCGAGAAATCTATGCCCCAGCCCAGCCCCCTCGCTTGCGCCTTCAATGAGACCGGGAATATCTGCAATTACAAATTCATTGCCTTTAACCGCAACAACACCGAGATTTGGGTGCAGGGTCGTAAAAGGATAATCGGCAATTTTTGGTTTGGCGCGACTGACAGAGGCCAGAAAAGTAGATTTACCAGCATTAGGAAGACCAACCAGACCGGCATCCGCAATAAGTTTCATGCGCAACCATATCCAAGCTTCCCGTCCGGGTTGACCCGGATTTGCATGACGGGGGGACTGATTAACCGGCCCTTTAAAGCGTGCATTACCAAAACCACCATTGCCACCTTTGGCCAGCACAATCTCGTCGTCAATCTCGGTTAAATCCCCGATAAGTGTTTTTCCGTCCTCCGCAAAAATTTGTGTTCCGACCGGTACATTTAAAATTTTGTCGGGGCCATCTGCACCAGTACGATTTTTACCCATACCATGTGTGCCGGTTCCGGCTTTAAAGTGCTGCTGGTATCTGTAGTCAATTAAGGTGTTTAGGCCATCTACACATCTGACAATAACATCTCCCCCACAACCCCCATCGCCACCATCAGGGCCACCAAATTCGACATACTTCTCACGCCGGAAGCTAATGCACCCTGCGCCGCCGTCTCCGGATCGAATAAATACTTTGGCCTGATCAAGAAATTTCATAACAGTTCATTATACAGATTTGTCTACCAAATAAAAAAGGGAGACACAGCGATCTCCCTTTGAAACTCTTAGGTCGTTTAGCTGCGTCACTTTATTCCGCGGGGCTCTCCGGTGCTGTTTCAACAGATACATAAGTCCGGTCTCCAGTTGATTTGGAAAAGGTGACTTTACCTTCAGTTAGGGCAAAAATTGTGTGGTCTTTGCCTATACCAACATTTTCACCGGGATGCCATTTGGTGCCGCGCTGACGAATTATGATATTGCCGGGAATAACATGTTCACCGCCAAATTTTTTTACGCCGAGTCGTCTTCCGGCACTATCGCGACCGTTACGGGATGAACCACCTGCTTTTTTATGAGCCATATCAATTACTCCTTATCAGCTTGTGCGTCGGATGCGGTTTCTGAAGAGGCTTCGTCGGCAGCTTTCGCCTTTGCTTTAGCCTTGCTTGCTGATTTACTAATCGCAGAAACTTTTACCTTTGTAAGATGCTGTTTGTGACCGAGTTGACGGTGGTAATTCTGACGTCGTTTGAATTTAATCACATCGATTTTTTCGCCACGAACTTGATCGAGGACTTCAAGCGTAACACTGGCGCCCTTTACAAGAGGATCACCAATTGTTGGAGATTTACCGGCCTCACCAATCATCAAAACTTCATTCAGCTTGATTTTTTTGCCTGACTCACCGTCCAGGCGTTCAAGTACTAGAACATCATCTTTAGCTACCCGGTATTGTTTCCCACCGGAGCGGATTACGGCATACATGATATATATCCTTAAATAGGCAAATACTGCGCAATACTTAACCACACAGTTTGATGCGCAATATACATTTCCAACTTGCCAAGTCAAGCGGGATTAAGGGTTTTCTGGCGTCATTATGATTGAGCCGAAACCTTGTAACCTATTTTATTTTTACTGCTTTTTTTGGGCGGGGTGTTGTTGAATTTTTTTAACGGATTTCAAGATGGGCGGCAAAAATCTCTGTTGCGATCTGCCAGCTGAAGTTTTCCGCATATTTTCGAGCTGATTTCCGGGAAATATGTAATGCCGACTCACAAGCCTTTTTTAAATCATTGTCCATGACCGCAGATTTGGTGTTTCCTAACACATCAATCGGACCATCTACTGAAATATCTCGGCCTTTTATCACGTCCAGAGCCATTGGATGAACAGCCCCAGTCGGGGTGCTTCCGGCGCTATGAGCTTGCCAGACATTCTTATATTGATGGTTAACATAGGCCTCAGTCAGAATGGATCTGCAACTATTTCCAGTACATAAAAAAAGAATGTGCTTCATGGATCCGCCATTCAAATTGCTCTGAGCGCCTATATACAGGAGCAAAAAGGTAAATTAATTAAGTGCAATGAGAACAAACTCTCAAAAGTCTTATGACCGAATTTTTACGAAACTGTTTCTGAGAATAGTTTTTTTGATTTTACGGCGAGCTGTTGACGGTGGAGATAACTTCATCCGTCGTCATAATCCGCGCCCATAATCGCCCGAGCATGCTCAAGGTGCTGTCTTGCATTTCCTGACTATCCGTGCCTGTGGCATCGCTCACAACAATAACCTTATATTGTAGGTCACAAGCTTCCATGGCGGTCATACCGACACAATTATTTGTCGAAACACCAACGCATACGAGCGTGTCCACACCGGTGGCACGCAGCACCGTGTCGATTTTGGTGGAACAAAAAGCACCCATGGTGGTTTTGTTAAGTACTGGCTCATTGGGTAACGGTGTTAAATCAGATACGATTTCATGTTCCTGCTGGCCTTCGATATTATTTGTTGCGGTGACGATTGGCTTCAAATGCTGAGGCACATCATGCGCATCGGGTGTTTCGGCGCCGTAAGTAACGTAAATGACCGGCCAGTCATTATCCCGAAAGGCAGCAAGAAGTTTTTGAATATTTGGCACAAGTAATTGTTCGATGCGGTCAAACCTGTAGCCGGCTTGCTCGGCTTTACCACTTTCTGCAAGCAATTTACCAAGCCCCATATTTCGGTTGCCTGTGGCGTTTTGCATGTCGACAACGATAAGCGCTGTTGAAGACGGGTTGATTTCTATGGGTTGTGTGAATGCATCAATAAAAGTTGGTTGTGTCATGCTTACAAACTAATGACAATAGTCCGGACTTTCAATATGATAATGGTAATTAATGGGGGATAGGATGAGTAATTTTGATAAAGCAGGTTATGGATCGAACAATATCGGCATAGGCGAGAAATGTGCGCTTTTGATTGTTGATTTTCAAAACGGGTTTACCGACTCGTCCAGCCAGATTGGTGGGTCGTCGCACGTAAATGCAGCGGTCGATAAAACTGTGGAACTTGTGAAATTTGCTAGAAGCGTAGATATGCCTATTGCCTCCTGCCGGACAAGTTGGAGTGGGCCTGAAGAAATGTCTTATTGGAAGGTTGCGCCGCTTTTCGAAGGTGGGTTTTTCCATGGGCATAAATTTACAGAAATTGATCCGCGCCTTTCGGATCCGGATAATCATTTTGAATTCATTAAATCCGCACCGTCCATATTCTTCTTGACCCCGCTACTTACATGGTTGACTAAGCATAATATTGACACAACGATCATAACCGGATGCACGACAAGCGGGTGTATCCGCGCTTCTGTGATTGATAGTTTCTCATATGGCTACAGAACCATTGTTGCTGAAGATTGTTGTGGCGATCAGGATGCGGATGCACATGCGGACAACATCAGAGATGTCGGCAGAAGGTATGCCGACATCATGAAGTGTTCGGAAATTATTTCAGCTTTAAGTTAAGCCTGACTCAAGCCTTAAGCGGAAAAAAGAGCTTCAGCGATATTGTTCCGGCTTTCGAGAGTCAGAATACTGTCCGAAAGCCGTGCCATATCGCCATCCGTCATATAGGGTGCGCATAGGCTGTTAAATTTAAATAAAAATTCATCGCCGGACATGAAGTTTTCTGGCTCGCCCTTTGGAATTTGGACAAAGCGTTCATAGCTCTCCTCACCAGCATGGATTTTAACCTTGGCGCTCATATTTTCAGGGCTAAAAGACTCGGCTTCGTCATCAATATAAACATTGATATTTTTGCAGAGTTCCAGTGTTTCATTATCGTCAAGACATTCTCGGTAATCATCCCAGACCAGTCCCTGCTTTTTAAAAGCAACAGCGGCACTGAAAGGCATGGAGAATTGACCATCCACAATACTTTTGGGATGTTGTTTTTGATCTAGCGGATTGCCGATAATGCCATAACCTCTCTTGGAAAGACCGACATCGATTTTAATATTGCTGTGCGCGTTGAGATTGTTTTCATCAAGAATGTCTAGAATCCCGTCAATAGCGGCATGGCTGTAACGGCAAGACGGGTAGGGCTTTACACCCAGTGTCATTGTCTTCCAACTTTTGCCGAGACCTTCTGTTGCCCGATCATGATTGGCGGCACTGCTGTAGCTATTAAAAAAGCCCCATTTACCTTCAAAGGCCTCTTCAGGTCCTTTGAAACCTTCATGGGCATAGAAAGCAGCCATCAATCCATTTTGGGAGGCCTGACCGACATGCAGTCTTTTTGTCCAGGCACCATCCGTTAAAAATTGCATGGAGCCAGCAGACTGACTAAGCGCGATACCAAAAGCATATCTGAACTGCTCACCAGTGAGCTTGAGAATTTTACCGGCAGCAGCAGCGGCAGCAAAAATCCCGCATGTTGCCGACGGGTGAAAGCCACGCTCATAATGATCAGCTGCGCCAACAGCCTCGCCTAAGCGAATATGGGTTTCGTAACCGACGACACAAGCGGTCAAAAGCTCACGTCCGGAAGCGCCCGTTAATTGCGCGGCGGCAATCGCTGCTGGAATAATTGGAGCGCTGGCATGAACCGAAGCTTCGGCATGTGTGTCATCAAAATCGAGCGAATGGGCCAGCGTGCCGTTAATGAGGGCCGCTGCTGCGGGTGCATAATTTTGGGTGTCGCCAAAAACGCTGCAATTGCCGTCTGTCAGGCCAAGCTTGTCGATACCCGCGAGTAAACTATCTGTAGACTCGCTGTCATGGCGGGCGCGGACAATAATGCCAATTGTATCCAAAAGAAGAAGCTTGGTTCGGTCAATGACTTCCTGAGGGATATCCTCATAAGTAATATTTTCACAAAATTCCGATAAAATACGGGTTGCTTCAGACATAATTATCACTCACTTATAAATTGCGGTAAACGCGCATAATTTTGCTTTAATCGGTTGTATCTATTCAACAGGGCGATATTTGCCATGCTCTATTCGACCGGTCTGGGTGGTAAATCAATATTGAAATGCCGTTTTAGAATGTCACTGATGTTCTCGTAGCAACAGCCAAAACGAACCACCTCTAAGGTTTCGACATTTAAAAGAGTCGAAGACATGCCCTGATGAGTATATTTCACAGGGCCGTAATTCACGATAAAGTCTGCGGCGTCTTTAATCTCATCTTGAATATCTTCAACACGGAAGCGTGTGCCAGTTGTTGAAACATTGGCAGATGAACCAAAGAAAAGTTGACCGGCTTCGAAAGAAAGACGTGTAATTTCTGCATGAAACCGTCCGGCATTAGTTAGCATGGCAAGTGTATTGTCTACCGTGCTGCGCGTATAAAGCTCTTCTTCAATCGTACCAAACAGCTCATGTTCAGGATTACATGGTGCGATGATGCCCAATGGCAAATCATAGTCTTCAACGATAGCGGAAACGATTTCGCGCCCCCGGCTTGTGCATTCATGTAAGGAGCGATGGTGATCCATATTACCAATAAGTGCGTTATATTTCGTATTTGCACGCTGCTTGGTATTGAAAATATGCATAACAGGGTCAAGCCCCTTGCCCAAGAAAGCATAGCCGACATCCATTGGTAGAATACAAGTGCCGCCGCCCATAATGACGTCAAAGGCTTGCTTTGCGTCTTTCTCAATAGCTAAAACGCCCATAATAAATTCCCTCTATGTAAATTTGTAAAACCTACATTGCCGCTCATGCGACAATGTAGGTTTAATGTTATTCAGCGGCCATGCGGCTTTTTGAAAAGTCTGGTGCCGCAGGTGGCTCCAAACCTGTTTCTTTAAGGCAGTTTGATCGAAGTTCTTCGAGTTCATCGCCAAAGTTAAACAGTTTAGCCTCGGACTTATTAGTTGCTTTTTCAGCTCTCAATTTTTCCGTAGCCGCTTCATCAACGGCACCATTTGAGATAACCACACCATAAATGTCATTTGCAGCTTCCAGACTTACAAGACCTGAGTTTACGTCTTTCAGGACGCGCTCTGTTTCTCTTGTTAGCGGGTCGCCGACACCGCCGCCACCCCATGTATTGAAGTATAGAATGTCACCGCT
>Ga0160423_10004710_pt1 | contig 11177 bp, 6 predicted proteins | sample CRUFie14St8metaG_FD_108191 | JGI IMG/M metagenome (GOLD analysis project Ga0160423, IMG submission 108191) | Marine microbial communities from the Costa Rica Dome - CRUD Field 142mm St8 metaG | ecosystem: Environmental > Aquatic > Marine > Oceanic > Photic zone | place: Costa Rica: the Eastern... | reverse complement strand
CTTTAAGGTCGTCTACTTCTTGAAGTACTTGCATTCCTTCGTCAACTAACTGAGTTAGCTTTGCTTTGTCCTCTGAACTTAGATTGTCTACTGACATGTAATTCACCTCCTTAAATTAAAAAAAGAGTGCCTCATTTCTGAAACACTCTTTTATAATACATTAAGTGACTACGAAAGTCAATACTTATTTTTGATTTAACTCGTAAATTCTTTGTGCTAAAGCATCAATTTTGTCCATATCAGAGTCTTTTAAATCAGACATTCTCTTTGGATCCGATTTTAGCTTGATGTTCTTACCACCAACTGTGATAGTATCACCAGCTTTTTTACCTGATTTGGCCGCTTTATCTAATTCTTTGTAGAATTCGTTGTATTCTGACATAGTGATTCTTGCGGATCTGTTTACTAATTCATTTGCATAATCATCTGAGTTGAATACTTTTTTCTTACCAAGTTGACCGCCTGTTGCTTTACTTAGTTGGTCTTTAGCCATATTAGCCATTCCCTTTAGGCCTTTCTTTAACATACCACCGCCTATTTTTGCGGCCTTTTGTGCCATTCTGCCTTTTTCTGTATCTGCTTGTTTCTTGCCGGTTACCTTGTCAATAGTACCTTTAACTGCTTTTGCAGTATCGATACCTTGTTTAACTTTACCAGCTATTTGACCTGCTTTTTTAATCATAGCCATTGGGTTTTCAGCAACTAGTTTGCCTTCTTTCATAGAACCCATGGCGAAGTCTGCAATCTTAAGCATACCAGCTTTTGTTTTTAGCATGTTGTTAATTTTTTCTTTGTTAGCATCGTTAACTTTATCGTAAACTTGTGTAACAGCCGATGCAGTAAATAAGTCTACTTTCATCTGACCATCATCAAATTTAACAGGCATATTTTGTTTGTCTGCTACGATTTTCTTTAGAGTATCCATTGCACCTTCACCTACAATAACTGGACCACTTTCCTTAGTATGTAAGTGTGCATCTATACCTGAAGTACCTTTTAATTTTTTCATTTGAGCATATTTTTTAGCCGCATCATATGAAGTTTTTGCTTTAACTTCTTCTTTGCCGTGCTTTGCATGAACAACTGTATATGTATGTTCTTCACCTTCTGCTACTTCACGCATTTCGTTTGTTGTTTCCATACTTGCCATGCCATCTTGTTGCATACCTTGTTCTGTAAAATCAACATTCATTTTAACTATTTTTGAAATTTCTTTTGCGAAACCTGAGTCTGTATAGATAGTCCAAGGACCATCATGTGTTACATCTACTTTTCTGTAACCATCATCTTTGTCACCATCTAAGAACCCACCTGGTTCAAATGGATTTTCAACTTCGATTTTAGATACTCTTACTGACTTTGGATTTTTGCCTTCTTTATCCCAAATACTATCACCTGCTAATTGTACTTCTCTTGAAGGAATTGACATTGTAGTTTCTGGTTCTTCTTTGATACCCATTTTCTTAGCTTCATCTTCTAGTTCAGCTTTTCTACGCATAACTTCTTTTTTAAGTTTTTCGTCTTTGTGAGTATTTGGATCCATTTGAATATCTTGAATAGCTTTCTTTTTCGCTTTGTAATCTTCTTTGTCCTTGAGAGATGTCGATGAAGATTCTTCTACGCTTTCTTCTGCTTCTTCTGGTTTGTTTGCCATCACTGCATCATAGTCTGCCATTTCTTGTTCATCTGGCATTTCTTCTGCACCTGGTGTTTCCATATCCATTGCTGGTTCTTCTGGAGCCATGTCCATATCACTTGGTGCTTCTGCGTCCATATCTGGATTATCCATTGCAGGAACTTCTGCTGGAACATCCATTGCAGGTTGACCTAATTCTAATGTGTGCATTCTAGCCATTAAACTATCTGACATACGTTCATATGCCTCGTATGATTTATTGTGTTGGCTAGAAAATGTTAGTGCTAAATCATGCACCGCATCACGGGCATTTTTACCACCTTCTAATTCTGTTTTGAGTTGTTCTGTAGAACGATTTAAATAATCTTCAAACTCATCATTTGAGATTACAAAGTTCTCTATAAGTTGTGTAAGTTTCATGTTGCATCTCTCTTTATCATAGGACTTTTAACAGGTTTGTTATATACAAGATTACCTACATCTGAACTATAACCCATCTTATATTCCTTTTGTTTCTTTTTCTTAGGCGTAATATATCCCATTGGATCAACTGCTTTTCTGGCATCTTTAGCCTTAGTTCCAGGCGTCATTGGAAATGACACACTCGCAAAACTACCAGCAAAATTTTCACCTAATATATCACGTATTTTCATATTACTATTTATCAAATAAATTCATTTTTATATATTTACAAGTTCGCCAAAATGAGGAAAATGTTCAGCAAATGATATTTTACGTCTATCTTCCAGTATTTTGAATTGAATTTCAGCGAATTTCTTAGTATTCTCTGGTACTTCGCTTTCTACTAATGATTTCATAGTACGCATGAGTGATACGTATCTTTCTTTATTTAAGAAATTACCTGGCATATTTCTAAAGTAATCTATTTGTTCATCTATTTTTTCTGCATGTTTTGGATCTAATGCTGATACTGCCAAGTGTTCTGGATTATCTACCCAGTTTCGATGCATTATAATGTCTTTATCAAATTCAAACTGTGTAATCTTTTCATTTAGATGAACTAAAAAATCTTTGAAGTAAGGTAAACTTAGACTATTATGGGCACAACCAAATCCTAATATAAGATTATCTATCTCTTTTGCTTGTTGAAAGAATAGATTTAAATTGTCGTCCCACTTATTAAAATCTAAACCCCACCTAATTAATTCACTCTTACGCCCTAATGCTTCTCCTGATAATTGCATTTCATATCTGATATTTGGAGTTCTTTTTACAAGTTCAATAAACTTGTCAAACTTGTGTCTAGGAAAGTTAAGATTAGTTGTAACTGTTATTACTACAATTTGTTCTTTTCTTTTTGTATCGTTAATATTAATCATAAAGTCTTCTATGAATTTATACATATGGTCTGTGAAGAATGGTTCACCACCTAGTAAACTAAAATTAACATGGTGTTTTCCTCTTAATGCTTTTAACCAATAATCATTTAATATAACTAATAGTTTATCAAACATAGCATCGTCTGTATCTGGAAATCTTTGACCAATTTCTTTTTGCCATCTTGTACTAGAACCTGCCCAACAATACGCACAAGCCATATTACATTTGTTTGTTAGTTCTATTTCGATAAACTTAAAGTTATCTAAAGACATCATGTCTTTATGAAACTGTATTCTTCTCTTAGGATGGGCTCTTGCTTTAGCATATTGTTTTAGTAATGGATAGTCATAACTTTTCATGTATTCTGTTCTTACACTATTACCGCCTGCTCTTTCTGTTTTCCAACATAGTTCACAATCTTTATTATGAGTACCACCACTTAAGTCGTACTTTCTTTGTTGTAATATAGGATGATTAAATAAAAAATCTTCTGTTAAAGTGTTATAGTTGAATGTAAGTTGTTTCATTTGTTCTTTTGTATAAACAGTTTTACAACACCACTTAACAGTTCTTTGAGGTAAGGATATAACAATATCGTTCCAAGTTTTGAAACACATTGTATTATGTAAGTTATGTAGGTTTGGATTTAGTTCTACTATCATTTTTTCTTTGTACGCAGTAATTTCTTAGGAAACCCATCTTTGTTTACATCATTGCCAAACTTTTTAGCTTGTTTAACAATCTCATTAGGTCCTACGTCAACTGTGGTATTTATGCCTGGTACAACACGACCAACTCCACCAGTCTCATTTACTGTTTTTGAAAAAACTTTTTTGATAGCATTAACTGTATTACTTGTAGTTGTAGTATGATGTTTAATTGCTATCCCACCAGCTGATTGCCATGCATTAACGTTCTTACCAAAATCGTCAATTAGTAAGTTAGGCGAACCGTCTGGTTTCTTTGCATACTTTGATTTGTTGTGGTCAATGATAACTTTCTCTGGTCTAAAGAACCCTAGATGTTTTCTAACCCACTCACGTTTGCCTGGATCAACATTAGGATCGTTAGCAAGAGGTGAACTTAAAATTCTATACTTACCTTTTACTGCTTTGATTGTCTGTAATAGTTCTTTATAACCAGACAATGTTGGTAAGTCTTCCCAAAAGTTTGGTGTATCAACAATCTTTTTTAATGCTTTAGGTATATCTCTTTTTGATATATCTCTGTATGATTTAACACCAACTAATCTAGCCCATTCATTGAAGAAATCAACTAATACTCCGTCCATATCTACATAAACATCTGGTGTAGTTTCTTCTGCTTCTGACATTGCTCCCATATAATCAGGTATCTTTGTCTTAACCCATGGACCTCTGTGCATAAATCTTGCACTCATCATGACATTTACACCACGTAATTCTTCTGGATCAAATATCATTACTTGATATTGTCTTTTTTCATTATCAACACCTACTACCTCTACATTCATTTCATCATACTTCTTACCTTTGTAAGTAATACCATGACCTGTCATAAATCTAGCAACTGCTTCAAGTACGATACTTTCTTGTACTGGAACTTTCTTTAGTAGTTCTTCTTTACTTAATTTGTATCCTGATTTCATCCACTTGTCTTGTAAATCAGTTAACATTTTTCCTAATAGAGGACCTGCTCTATACCCCATTGCAAGTAAATCTTTTCCGTTGACTGGAAACTCTGGTGCTTGAAACTTAACCATTGCATTATATACATCTTTCTTATCATGCATATTTGCCCATGCAAGTAAATGTGCTTTATCTATTCCTTTGATTACTAAGTCTTGTGCTTTTTTAACATCAATATTATCATTCTTATGCATCAATAAGAAATCTAGCATGTTCTTTTCTTCATTGCTCATTTTCCATTCTGATGCAATATCACTACTATCAAGTAGTTTTGCTAAAGCAATAATAGGTCCTGCTGAGTTAACAACATTAGCTGGATTAATATTATCAAGACCAATAACTTTTGCAACACCTGTCTTGACCATCCAAGTTAATGCTTCTTGGGCATTTGTACTAATTAAAAGTTTTGACATTTCTTGCCAAATTCTTTCAACTGATATTTGTCTTAACCCACCAGCATTATCACTGATTGCTTTAATTGTATTTTCATCCCATTTAGGGCTATCTAGTTTTGCTTGAAATCTAAAGTATCTTAATATACGTAAGAAGTCTTCTTTAATTCTTTCTGAAGGATCACCTACAAACTTTGAAACTTTATCTTGTAAGTCGTCCATGCCACCATTGTAATCATAAATCTTACCATCGATATCCATTGACATTGCATTATAAGTCAAGTCTCTACGTTTAGCATCTTCTTCCCATGAACGAACAAATTCAACATCTGCCCTTCTGCCATCAGTTTCTTTATCTGCACGTAGAGTTGTTATTTCAAATGGTTCTTTATCTATTATTGCAGTTAATGTTCCATGTTCTAATCCTGTAGGCTTGTGCTTGATGCCTGCTTTATCAAGCATAGTCATCATTTCAGTTGGAGTTGCATCTGTGGCAAAGTCAATATCTTTTGGTGTTTTACCTAATGCGATATCTCTTACTGCACCTCCTACAATTCTTACTTCATGTTGATTATCTTTGAATACTTTATCTAACTTACGAATAGCAGGAGTAATAATTGATTTTATATTTAATGCTTCTTCGTTTATACTTTCTGTTTTCTTTTTACCTGCACAATGAGCCTTTTGTGAAAAGCCTTTTGGGTTTGAGCAATTAATACTTTTCTTATATTTGGCACTCCACTTTTCGAATATATCACCTTCAAACAATTCATTGCCGTATAGATTTAAATATTCTTGTTCAAGTTCACGCCAATTAATTTTATTGTTTGTTTGCATTGCTAACATCATTGCATAATAACCAAGTGAGTGTCTAATTTTTCCACCAGTTTCTTTGTACTTTCTTTTAAGTATTTTATGCATCATTTGTGCCATATTGATATATGCTTTTTTGTTTATCAAATGACTTGTCTTACGAGCAATTACACCGAACGGTGTTTCTTCATTTACAACAGATTTTAGTTCATCTGGTAATAATGCGATAGCTTGTTTTCTTAAATTTTGATTACCCTTTGTCATAACTCTTAACAAGTCTGCCTTTTCAGCATGATATACTTTTGCAAACTTAGGGTCATTCTTACCTATGTCTCTACCATTGCTTATCAAGTCTGCATACTTAACTGTTTGAGCCTCTGCACTAACACCTGCTAGTTTGTCTCTATCGATTGCTTTACGTGTTTTTCTGTTACCATCTTCTGGCTTACTTACATCTGTAAGTTCAACAACTAGTTTAGCAATCTTAGGACCAAACTCTCTTGTTATATCCATTGGAGTAGTATTTGTGTCTTCAACCGTATCATGTAATAAAGCGGCCGCTTGTTGTTCTATAGTACCGCCTGCTTGTTTTACAATGTTTCTAACTTCATCTAAATGAACATAATAAGGATCACCAGTGTATTTTCTTTTATGGTCTTTGTGTGCCTGTTGAGCAAATTGTTCTGCTTTTGTTATTATATCCATTTCTTCATTCTCTGTGTATATGTCTTTAAAGTATACACGAGGATATTTTAATGTCAATGATAATAATTTATTTCCGTCTGCATTTGCACGTAAAATTGAAACTTTGTGTCCACTATTAAGAGCCGCTAACCATCTGTGATGACCATCGATAATATAACTGTCGCTACTTGCTAATAATGGTTTAGGGTTTATACCCTCACCCTTTTCTTTATTTCTTTGTAATTGCTTTTCTACACCTTGGTCAGAAAACTCTTTCTGCATAGGCTTTAAATCTTTTGCATCTACTATTTGTGGTCTTAGTGTTATGCCGTTATCTTTTAGATATTTCTTGTAATCTTCGTAATCATCTGATTTAACCTGAGGCATTTTGTCTCTTGTAATACCCATAGTATCACTAGCTTTTGGTTTATCTATTTTGAATTCATCCAATCGCATTGAAACAATCCTAATCTAATTATTTAATAAGGTCATTATCTCTGGACAAGCTGGCTAGATTTGCACCTGCCATTTTACCAAAGTCATCTTTCTTTAATTGCATTTGGTTTACAATCTTTTTAAAACCATCTTTAGTTTTAAGATATTTCTTAATTAAGTCTTTTTGTTCTGGTCTTGCAATATCATGATATGCCATTGTAAATCTTTTTGCAAGTTCAGGTGTAACTTTGATTTCTTCATCGTTAGCAAACTTAATTGGGAAAGGCATATTATCTTTACGTGCCGCCAAGTTGTCTAGTACTCTCAAAGGATCAGATTGTCTAACTGGTTGACCTTTTTTGTATTCTACAATTAAGTAAAAATCTTCGTCTTCTGACAATCCATCACCTACTGATGGTTGTTTCTTAGCAAGTTTCTTATCACCATATCCACCTAAATTAGATAGAGGTTTCTTGCTACTAATCTTGTAACCTTCGTCCATCTGACTTATAGTATCGATTAAATCATCTGCATAGAATTTTGAATCGTTCCATACTGCATAACGACCTAAGTCTGCACTATCATTGTCTGTTACAACTTTAGTTACTGGTTTCTTTTCTGTTCCATCTTTATTCCATCTTTGAGATACTAAAACTTCTTGACCTTTATATCCAAAAGTAATATCTCTACCACCTGGCATTTCTTTGTAGTTCATTAATGAAGCACCCATGTGGTCAGCAACTTCTTGATAGTACCACTGTTCTGTATCATCGTCCATTTCTTTTACATCAACTTTAGGATATGTGGAAGATGTTTGCATGTCAACTAGAGTAGCGGCCATATCACCCATCGCTAGGGATACATTGTCGCCTCTTTTGTACAAGTAAAACTTAACACCAGCTGGAATACCTTCTGCACTAATTTGTTGCATTGAAAATTTTGATAGATTGTATTTCTCTGACTTAGTACGTCTGCCCATTTTAAATGGTTTATACTTTTCACCACGTTTAAATGCTGAGTCATACCAAAGATACACAGTATCACCTGCTTTTAGTTCATTGAATACTGCAACTTTTTCTTCATCAGAAATTCTTCTCATTGGTGTAGGTGTTCCGTTTTCTTCTTCTTTTACTTTTTTCTTATTGTGCTTGTCTTTGATTGCACCAATTTCTTCTGCACTTGCACCTTTACCTGCCGCACTTTGTATTGCTTTCATACCTGCTTTACCATATTTCTTTACACCAGCTTTGTACATAATGCCACTTTCTTTAATTTTACCTTCACTATCTCCTACTTTTTTACCAGGAGCATTGTAAACTGTACCGCCTTTTTCTTTTTGCATTTTTCTCATTTTTTCTTTTGAGCCTTTAGCAACATACTTGCCATCGATAACAAGTCCGTACATTGTAGATTTTGGTATTGGCATTTCTTCTACTTTCTTAGTACCTGGATTGTCATGACCCCAACCTTTCTTTGCAAGTTTTTCATGATCCTTATCAGTAGCCCATTTAGCAGTATATTTCTTTTTATTGCCTTTGTACATATAATGAGGCTTAACTGGTTCTGGCTTTTCTTCTTTCTTATCATCTTTTTTAGCCTCAGTTTTAATACCTATGTCATTTAAAGCACCTTTTAAGTTTCCCTGTTTAGCCATTTTCCATGCATTTGGATATTGTTTTTTGAATTTGTCTACCATACCAGATCCAAACTTCATATCACTATCTGTAGGGTTTGCACCTCTTAGTTTTAGTGCGCCCTTTACAAAACCTTTTGCTAAGTCTTTACCAACAAGTGGTAAATCGTAGGCTTTAGCGGCTTTTGATATATATGGTTGTATTTTTTGTATTGCATCTGGATAAACTTTAGCGAATTGTTTTACACTTGATTTATTGTTTGGATTTAAATACTTTCTAGTAAGATAATTTCCCATTTGTGGATACCTATCTAACGCTGGTTTATAATAATCATTATACCAATCTTCAAATAGATTATCATCAAATTCACCCTTTTCATTAACTAAATTGAATGGTGAATTTTTTAGTTTAGGTTCAAAACGTCTACCACCACCTTTAGCAAGACGAGTAGGATTAATAGGTCCACCACCGCCCATGGATGGCATTTTACGTTTAGCTAGGTTGGCTCTTTTCTTTACTACATCTTTTTGACCTAAAGGATCTTTTACTAAATCTTTGCCTAACTTATTACCAATTGTACTACCAACAACCCCTGCCGCGGCTGTTGCCGCCATACCACCGATTGGTAATTTATCAATAGGTAGTTTTGGTTGTGGTTTCTTTGGATGTTTAATATCAGTATAGCTAGGGAAACTTGCGTCTTCAACCGGGAACTCTTTGTTTGAAGTCTTGAAGTTTTTCTTTCTCATAATTGATTTTGCTACCAAGTCTAGTTCTTGATTATCTCTATCCCATTTTAGTACAAAAGGAATATTGATATCGCTTTCTAAATCTTTCATTACTGCCTCAGAGTCAGGACCCATTTGTGCAATAGGTTTACCCCAACGTTTGTATTCTTTTTTGAACATATTAACTAGTTCAGGCATTGTAATTTGTTGTTGGTTTCTTTCATCATTGACACGGTCAATAAAATGTCTTGTGAATTCTACATCTATGCCCAGACTTTTAAAAAGAGCATCAAGTGCCTTTTCTAAAGAGTTCAACTGAGCAGGTGTAATCGGTTGTTCTACTTCAAATAGTTTCATTTTTTGTTCCCTTTCAAAAGATTGATTTCTTTTTGTAAGATATCAACTGCTTTTGTTAATTTCTCAATCTTATCATCTTGAGCCAAGTCAGCTACGTCACTGTCTTTTTCATTTTTCTCAACATCAGCCAATAAAGCCGATAACACATTATCCGCTTGTGGATATTTTGTTTTTAACATCATTAATGCTCTTGCAGTTTTAGGGTCAAAACCTTTTAGTAAATCTTCTGGTTTATCTGCTTTTTCTTTTTCATCCATTTTAGATAACTTAGCCGCAATAGCCATTTGTCTACGTTTTGCTTTTGACTTACCTTTAAACTGAGGTGCATCACTCTTGTAGAAATCTTTAACTACATCACCCATAGGTGTTCGCTTTGTAATCTTCTCACCCATTTGATGTATTAATTCTGCTTCAACTATTGATTCATATAAACCCTTTTCTTCCCAATCTTCACTGATTGTAGACTCTTGTAATTTAGATTTGAATAGTTGTACAACTTCTTGTGGTATATCTGAACGATTATATAAATCTTGTAAAATCTGTTGTAGTTTAGTTTCATCTGCACTCTTAATCATGTTACGAATCTGTGTAGCACTTTGCATTGGTTCACCTAATACTTTAAATTCAAATGTAGGAACCGTAGCAACATAAGAGTGGTCACGCAATGGTTTAGCATTCTCAATACCAGGCCACTTCTGCATGTGTGCAGGTTGACCTTTTCTCTCACCTCTTGTTAATAATGCTGGACCATTAGCTGGAAAGTTAAATCTTGGGTCTTCTGCCATATCTTTTTCTGATACCGCATAGACTATTATTGTTTTATCAGGATCAAATCTATCTGTGATTTCTGTAGCAACATAAGGTACTTTAGTTTGTACGATTGCATTTGGATCAACACCAGCTAGTTTCATCATCATTTTCTTTTCATCAAATGAAAATGGAGACTTATGTGCGTCTGTTTTGTTAGATGTTGCGATAAATACTTGGGCACCATTATATTGTTGTTTTAGGTACTTGTATACTTTGCCGTGTCCTATATGAAATGGATGAAAACGACCTGGATATATTACTACCAAGTTTGAGTTTTCATTCTCTAATAAGTCAAATAATCTCATGATTTAATCCTATAATTAACTGCTATGTGTATTTATCTTTTTTATAAAAAAAGACCCGCTCGGAAGCAGGTCAAGTTAAGTCACAAGGAGAGTTGTTATTAGGCGGCGTCTTTTGACATTGCTATTGCACGTTCTGACATCTGACGGATACAGAATTCGTAATTTTGTTGTGTAGGAGATAAACCGTTTTGCTTACACAATTTCTTTGCTTGAGGAGTCATAAAGCCTTTTGACTCAAGAATATCTAATGGTGATTCACCATTCTTATATCGTGTAGCATATTCTTCAACTGTGAAGTTTTTAGCTAGAAAGTTCTTGAAAGAACCTTGATAAAATACGTACTTGAAACGAGCAATGAAAAGTTCAACTGGCATT
>Ga0160423_10004709_pt1 | contig 11179 bp, 18 predicted proteins | sample CRUFie14St8metaG_FD_108191 | JGI IMG/M metagenome (GOLD analysis project Ga0160423, IMG submission 108191) | Marine microbial communities from the Costa Rica Dome - CRUD Field 142mm St8 metaG | ecosystem: Environmental > Aquatic > Marine > Oceanic > Photic zone | place: Costa Rica: the Eastern... | reverse complement strand
TTTAAAGCCTTGAAAAGGAAAAGAAAGCGGAAGTAAATGGACCCAATAAGTACCGGCCTAGCAGGGATGGCTTTGGTGCAAAAATCAGTAGAGTTTATAAAAAGTAATATTAGCACAGCTAACGATATACGCGACATTGCTGGCGCGATTGATGGATTGTTTGCTGGCGAAAAACAAGTTCAAAGAGAACGCTTTGGGAGTAAATCTGTTTTAGGGCAAACTAAAGATGCGGCGCATAGCGTGATAGATGCAAAGCTAGCTCAGGAGCAAATGGAAGAAATGTCTATATTAATCGATAATAGGTTTGGTTACGGGACGTGGCGCCAGATTGTTAACGAGCGAGCTAAGCGTTTGCAAGAAGAAAAACAGCGGATAAAAGAACAAAAAGCTGCGGCCCGCAGACGCAAAGAAGAATTTCAAGAAGCAGCTAAGATTGTAGGTTGGGTTGTTGGTGGCATATTGACATTTGTAGTTATTGGTATGATCTTAGCTATTAGCTTGAGAGGATAATATGGTAAACAAAACTACTAAATCACGGACGAAAGCTCGTAAGCCGAAGGCAAAGTCAAAGTCTAAAGTTAACGCGGCTGGTAATTACACTAAACCGACAATGCGTAAGCGGTTGTTTGAAAGTATTAAAGCTGGCGGAAAAGGCGGAAGGCCGGGTCAGTGGAGTGCGAGAAAAGCGCAAATGTTGGCTCGTGCTTACAAAAAGGCTGGTGGGGGCTATAGAGACTAATGGCTCTCCGTAAATCACAAAAAAGTCTCAAAAAATGGACTAAGCAAAAGTGGCGTACTAAGTCAGGCAAGCCCAGCACGCAAGGTCCAAAAGCTACGGGGGAGCGTTATCTCCCATCGAAAGCTATTAAACGCTTGTCAAAGAAGGAATACGCGGCAACTACCCGTAAAAAACGAGCTGACACTAAGGCCGGTAAACAGTTCTCTAAGCAACCGAAGAAGGTTGCTAAGAAAACTCGCAGATACCGGAAGAAATGACACGTGGGGTTTGGTTACTTGTTTTATCTTTATTTGTGTTCGCGGTGTTTATAACCACCATAGCGAATGCGAATGAGCAAACAGGTGATTTAAACCAGAATACAAGCGACAGCACGGTCGACAGTAACAACGTGTCAACAACAAATAATTATAATGGGGCTGGCGCAGCGTCGAAAGAGACGCCGCCACCATCTGCTATTGCGCCGTCTTACATTAGTAATGGTCCGGAATCGTGTTTGGTTGGTAGCTCGATCGGCACACAGGTTAACGTGTTTGGGTTGTCGGGTGGTTTTTATCGACAAGATGTAAATTGTAATCGCCGTCGAGACGCGAAGGTGCTAAAAGATTTAGGTATGAACATTGCGGCGGTAGCCCTAATGTGCAGAGATACAGATGTATGGCGGTCAATGTTCCAAAGCGGAACACCCTGCCCAATTACAATCAACGGAAAATTGGTTGTTGGGCGCGCCGCGTACTACACAATGAAAAAGGACCCAGGTTTGTTTATTCCTGATTACAAAAAAAATAAGGAGTATTACGACGTAACTTTAAAGTTGGAGCAAACCGATGAAGAAACAACTAATAGCGGCCTCTCTATTTCTGAGCGCTTCCGTACCAGCACTCGCAGAAACTGAAATAGATAGACTGTTAAATGTAAGCCAACAGCTTTCACAACAAATTAGAGACGCGGGTTTTGCCGTTAGCGGTGCTACACACGCTGCGATTCATGGTGAAGGTTTAGCTGAAGTTGGCTCGCTGACAGGGTTTCAAATTCAACCCGATCAAATGAATTCGTACAATCAAGCGCTCGACGACGTACGTAATGCTGTGTACTACAACACACAAATGTTTTTAGAAGAAGCCGCAGAAGAAGCGTTTGATAATCTTGCTGCTGCGGTTGATGTGTTTACTGTAGCCGCACAAGAAGTCGCAAAGGTTGAAGCAGTTGCTGAAGTAGCTGAGAATGTCGATACAGTTGATGAGCAGCTGCAGCTCCAAGAGTTTGTACAAAACGAAGACGTAGAGCTGACTCAACAAGAAGTTGCTGCATACAATCAAAGCCTGGAAGACGTAGAAGCGTCGTCCCAAGAAGCAGCTGCGTTTTTGATAGCTTCTAAAAGTGAGTTTGTAACTTCAGAAAGCGACAACTTTTCTGAGACTTACGATAACTCAGTTATGAACGCTACTGTTAGCTATACAGCAGTCAACGATACGCTTGAACTCGCGTGGGCTACTGGTTACTCGATTAGTTATCATGGATTTTTTCAACATGACTTTATGTCAACACAAGACTTGATGGGTGTTGGGTTAACGATCTATGAAAACAACGGCTACCACCAATGAGTTTGCAGGACACAGAGTTAAAGATTGGCGGCGTCAATCTCAAGGGCGTATGGATTGCAATCGTAATATCTATCGCTACTACCCTAGCTGGCGGTATATGGGCAGTCGCGGAGTTTTACGGGAGGATCGAGGCGGTAGAGTCGGCAGTTTCGGGGAATGGCGAAGCTAGCGAAAAACTGACAGCTCTTGGTGCTACGTTGGAAACTATTATGGAAAACCAAAAAGAACTGCTTGATATGCGTGATCGGATAGCAGAAGTAGAAAAGACTTCCGCGGAAAATGACATTCTTGTGAACAACTTTAAAGAAGTTGTGGATGGTATTACAACGCGGTTCGACAAAATTGACCGAGAAATTGATGATATTTGGCGTGGTTTGGATGCCGCATCGAACCCGCTTAACTGATAAATATTAGTTGCACTAATATTTTTGCAGTGCTATTTGTTGTTTGTCGTTAACTTTTATAGGAGTGCGGCATGCGACTTGTCGTGCATCAAAGCGGTGGATACGACGATGGCGCTGACGGGAAGTGCTTTATGCGAAACCCAGTTAAACCACCTGTAAGTGTAGGTCGTTGGGATGAGTACTTTCGCAAACAAAGAAACCCCGTCTTCTGGCGATTGTTAAAAATTATCAAACGCTAGAGACATCGTTGTTGAGTGTAAGAAAGGCCTGACTTCGGTCAGGGCAGTATCCTTTTGGCTAAGAAAACTGTATCTGTATGGGAAGCCCGAAAACCCAATCGACGCCGCCACAAAAAACGCGGTTTACATATTCGTAAAAAACTGGGCCCTAAGCATCATTTGCGAATTCGTTAAGCTACATACAAATGAGATAAACCCATAGTAAATGTATGTAATAAGTTTACTGGTATGTAGTTTCTATTTTTTCTTTGAGTTTGGTGATGTACCAGATGCATTTTTCTAGGTCTTGTATGCTAAAACCTTTGTAGTTGTAGCGCCATAAATATTTCATGGCATTACCTTTTAGGTATCCTTTAAACTCTTCTTCTGACATGCTGGCTTCGATGGCTTCAATGCACTCGATATTGCCTGTGTTATAGTGTGCTGGTTTGTTCACGAGGTCGTTCATTTTACTCTCCTTAATTTTACAGACTCGTCTACTTCTATTGGGTCTACCCCAAAATAGTCTGACAATTTTATCACAGCGGTTATGTTTGGTTTAAGTTTACCATTTATAAATTGGCTAAGTGTGCTTTGAGACCAACCAAGTTCCGCGGCAGCTTTTTTTTGTGTTACCCTTTTAGTTTTTTTATGGTCTTCCCACAAAATTTTTATGTTAGTCATAACAGTCTCCGTACGGGTCCGGTAAACAAATAGACTGTATGTACTCAGCTACTTCTTTCCGTGGTATGCAGTGCTCTACATAGTACTGCTTACTAATATTAGTGTTCCATTGTTTGTCTAAAAGAATAAGGGCTGTGTTTTCAGCACCCAAAACAAGGCACACATTATGATTATATTCAAATAAAAGATTGAGCCATTCAATTTGTAAAAGACTTAAACCGAGTCGGAGATTTGTTTTATTGCGTTTGGGAAGTTGTTTTATGTATTTGTATTCGGCCCAAAGAGAATCTTGCGGGCCCATATAAAATGCGTCTGGTACGCCACCGTTGTAACGGTCGTGTATTTTCCATTTGGTGACGTTGTTGTGCAGTGAACGGTGCACAGATCGAATGAAACTATGCTCGTTCACTGCACGTGCTCAACTACAGAGCGGTGTTCTCAAACTGCTCGAAGATTTCTTCGGCCAGTTTGTAGTCATCTGCCATGGTCCAACCGACAAAGTCGATGTCCAAGTTCATCCAAGTGTTGTTGCCAACAGTTACCGGTACAGATGTCAACTTCCACAGACCTGCGAAACGATCGCCGCCTTTGATGTTGATTTGACTGTTCCAGTTCTTACTGGGTTTTAGTTTGGATGCCGCAAAATCCATAAGTACTGGTGCGCTGAGCTCACCGGTCTCTGGGTTTTTGATTAGCAGAAGGTGTGTATGCGTCGGCCGTATGGCGTAGTCATCAGGCTTTTCGGTAGCTGCTATAGCTTCCTGTGCCTCTGCCTGGGTTTTGAATGTACCCAAGAGACCACCACCTTTTTCACGGTCTTTCCAAACAACAAACTCATCTTTGAATTTGATGTTGATGCAATACAGCTCTTCACCGTACAACTCACGAGTAAGTGTGTTCATAAACACACCGTCGCCTGCACCCTCGATGTGATTCGGGTGGTGCTTGTCGACCTCGTCTGACATTTTCTGCAGCTGTTTGATGCGCGGGATAGTTAAGCTGGACCCGTTAACGTCTTCGTTACCGCGACCATTACCCTTTGCAACGTGTGCAGGTACTTTATCGTCTGTTAAAGCTAAAGCTAGTTCACTCATATTTAGTTACCTTTCAATATAGTTAGTCAGTTAGAGTGTTCGGAAGTTGATGCGACGAATCTCGCGCGGCTGCAGACCAGGAACGTTCTCACCAAGTTTGAGAAGTTCACGATACGCAGTCGACGACACACGACGCTGGAGTAACGAGAAATCGTTTGTAGAGATGATATGCGCATATACAGCATCCCAATCAACTACATCAGGTACGGTTTCTTCGTTGATGGATACAGAAGCAACTTCAGTTGCCGTACGTGACAGACCTTCTGCATCCAGTTTTTTGAGAAGCGCTATGTCCACATCGGACTCCTGTGCTCTCAAATCTTTTAGCTGCGCATTGAGCGCAGTCATTTCATCTTTGATTGCTTTCTTTTCAGCAATCAAATCGTTTAGTGTTTTTTCAGGGGTTAGTTGTTCAGCAATTGCATTCATGCGACTTCCTTCATTGAGTTTAGATTTTTAAGAATCGTTAGTAGGTTCTCCATGCGGCCGAGTTTGCCTTGCAGCTTTTCGTACACGCCGGGTTCCCAGGTGTCTTCGGCTGCAATATGGATGACCTCAGTTCGTTTAGTTTGGCCAGCACGATAAATACGACGGTTGAACTGTTGGTAGTGTTCAGCGTTGTATGTAGGTGATGCCCAGATAACAGTCGTTGCGGTAGTCATGGTGAGACCATGACCTGCAGACTGCGGGTGTGCGAACACAACTTTTAGTTGCCCGGCTTGCATGCGGTCTACAATGTCTTTGCGTTTGTTGGCAGGAGTACTGCCATCAATGACACCGTATTTGATACCGCGTTTTTCAGCTTGAGCAACTAAGAAGTCACGTTCGTGGGACCAGTTGAACGCAACCAACGAGTGATTACGTTGTTCAACTAGTTCCATCACGAGGTTGTATCTGTCCTCGTGTAAGCCAACGACAGTGCCATCTTCGTCGTAAACTGCGCCTGTACAGAGCTGTAGAAGCTTTTTTGTCAGGGCCCCAGCATGTACGGCGTTGATGGTGGCCTCACCAGTCCACAACACATTGTCATCCGCTAGGTCCTTGTATGCTTTGAGCATAGTTGGGGATAGCTGTGTGGTGACTGTGTGGTAAGACTGCTCAGGCATGTCGATGCATTCCTCGAGCTCGTAACGGATGTTAATGTCCTTGATTGCAGCAGCAACCATGAGCTCAGCATCTGGCTTGTCTTTCCATTCGTTAGCAAACCCGTTGAACACAGGTGTACAAACATTACTCCTAAAGGAGTAAAACCGATGACCAAGCCGATGCCCATCATCTACGATAAGGGTCGGATGCCAGATGTCGCAGATTGTGTTGCTATTTGGTGTACCTGACATAGCAATGCGGTAGTCAAATAGCTTGGCAATCTTGAGCGCAGCTTTACTACGCTGGCTATCTTTGTTCTTGAACGCAGTAAACTCATCAATGCACAACGTGTTGAAGCCATCAAGTACGTGCTGGTTTTTGACCAGCCACTTAACAGCATCGTGGTTAGTGATGATGATTTGTGCGTCAGACTCGAATGCCTTTGCACGGTTGCGCGCGTATGCAACAGTGTAAGTCAGATCGGGTGTGAACTTTTCGATATCGTCGCCCCAGCTTGCTTGTAAGATAGACAACGGGGCTAGCACAAGCATGCGTCCTTCCGGGCGTTGCATGTACGCGTCTAGCACACTACGGGTTTTACCCGTGCCAGGGTCTGATGTGACAAGCACTCTGGGATTAGTGGCAATAAAATCAGTCGTTACTGACTGATGCTCAAATGGTTTTAGCATAGTTCATCCTTGTAGCAGAATATTAGTACAGCTAATATTTTTAGGCAAGGAAAAACCTACGCCGGGTTGACAGAAACCCACTGGTAAGTGGGAACGGGTACAGACAACTTGTTGGTGATCTGTACTGGGCGTGTGTTGAACACAAGCACTTCACGGACGATGGTCCGCTTAAGTGTGTACAGAACAACAGACACAACCAAGCCACCAATCATGGCAGCCATCATGCCGCTGTATGTACCGGCAAACGCCCACATCAAGAAGCCAGTAACAGCTACATCGATTGGGATGTCGTATGAAACGACGCGGCGAATACCGAATTTAAATATCAGAAACAACAGTCCGAGAGCGGACAGTAAACCAGCGATCCACATTGTATTTACTCCATAAAAATTTGATTAGTAAGATGATTTGCGCAGCTTCCAGCAGGAAGTACGCAGCTTTAAGTAGGTTGGTTATCAGTGTCATTCATGTACTTCCATAAGTAGTAAGTCAAAGCGCTAGTGGCTACTAGACCTAGTAAGCCGGTAAGCGCGAAAGAAAGGGCTTGTAGAGATACAGTTGCACCAACTAGCGCAAGTAATCCAGACAAACCGTAACGTGCAACTTTTTGCATAACAGTCTCCATTGGTTGTTGAAAAATAGTTGTTCCGCCGCAGCAAGACAGAGGGTACTTCTTCCCGCGACGGAACTTCGCGTATGCCTAGGGGTAACTAGGGATGACATTGTATCAGCAACTAAACGTCGACACCCCATTGGCATTCAGGGTGTTCACCTTTGCGGTATGAACACCAGCGACAGGCTGAGCTGCTGGGTGTAGGAGCAAACTCAGTTTCTGTCGTCATTTTTACACCACGTTCGTGGAAGCTTGGCATAAACTGCATTGCTTCTTTGCGGGTGTAATCTTGTGTAGCAGTTTCAGCTTTGTCCAGATACCAGAGTTCAGTACGTACGTACTCAAGGTCCGGATCCCTGGCGAATGCTGCAATTGCATACAACAAACACTGCTGGCTATGCGCAATTTCATTACCAAACCGTTTACCAGTTTTGTAATCAATTACACGAGCCGATGTTTTATCTTGCATTACATAGGCATCAAGTTTTATACGAGCCCATGTGTCGTTTGATAACCAACCGGTTGGTTTCCAGTCTGTAGTAAAACCCCACTCACCTTCAAGTTCTACAGTGCCGTCAAGATAACCAGCCCGTAGGTCTGCAAATTGTTTTTCAAATTTCATAAGTGAGTCAGGAAACTCTTCAATACGACCGTCTACATACTTTTCAGCTTCATCATGGATTTGTGACCCACGGTCAGCAGCTGGACTGGAAGGTTCGGGTATCCGTTTAACCCGGGAGATGTATGTACGATATGGACACTCTTCAAACACCTTGAGAGCCGAGTAAGACCAAGCAACGACTGGACCGAAGCTTGTTGGTTTACTAAGCGGCTTGAGAATATCAGGGCGCTCATCTTGAGTCATGACAACCATAAACAACTCCTTGTTGTTTAGTTCATAGTAGCTACACTAATAACTATTTGTTTAAAATCAAGCGCTTATCTTGATCATCAAAATGTTGTTTTATGGTTTCAGACAATTGTTCGTTGTCTGTGGTCCATTCAACTACAATGCCGCGTACTGCAGCTACGCTTCTATCAGCACCAGGCTGCCGTTTTTGTTGTGTACGTAATCCAAAACGATCAAGTCGTTTGTGGAACTCGCGGTTTGCAATCACCGGGTGTTGTTCTGTTTGTGTGTGATACACAGTACGGAGATGCTCAACTGGGATGACAGACATGCTGTGTTTGTCGGCGTCAGCAATCCAAGATTTTACAAAGCGTTGTGCACTTACGATCCGACCTGCGTTGAATGTATCGTCGAGACCAATGTCAAGTACATCTAAGAAGTACTGAAGGTTGCCGCGTTGCAGAGCTTCGCAGAACTCTTCGAATACAGACATTGTTACGGTCCGCATTTCGTCTTTAGCTGCGTTGTTCATGCAAGTGCGAGCCATACGTTTGTCTACAGTGAAAACTTTAAGGGCCCCTGCAAATGTATGTAGTTCGTTTTCTAACTCATCAATACCTTCGATAACCTCGGGCAACGCTGCTTCGAGCTTTGTTTCTTGGCGCGGGCTGACGTTGTATCGTCTGTCGCCAGGCTCAATCTTTACAGCGTCTGGCCTGTTCGTCAGGAAAATAAAGTTAGTGTATGACGGCAATTCAATTTGGTTGGCGCGCATCGCGCGGATTGTCATGGTGGGTTCAGTGATTTGGTTCTTGAGTTTGTCAGCCATTCGTAGACTACCACCATGAGCATCCGTCATACGGAACTCATCAACTACTAAGAACAGTGCGCTACGCATGTAGAGGTTAAACTGTTCTTCAATATTTTCGAGAGACTTCATTGGCACGTGGGCGTGTCCGAACAACGGCTTTAGGATTTTGTTAGCAAACAAACCTTTACCTGTGCCGGGTACGCCAGTGAATATCCATGCAGTCATCGACTTACGTCGTGTCTGATAAATGTACGCAAGCCAATTAATAAAGTGTTCTGTTTCTGCTGCACCTGAACCGAGCATGTGGTGAATAAGTTTGTATGTAAGCGGAACAACATCTGCGAGCTGAGCTGCAGTACCGTATGTAAGTTCGGGCGCTTTCTTACTGTTCAACATGTAGTCTGTCTTACGGTACATGTTTACGTAGTAGGGAGTTTCTTCCATTTGTACGGCTGGTGCGTCAGTGCACGGGTCGAATACAACGCGCGCGTCTGGAATGAAGTCTGGTTCTTGCCGGCCGTGACTGCGCATGAAAGACTGAATGCTAGTCTTTTGTGTAGGTGTTAGCGGGAAGTCATCAGTAAATTGATTAACGTTAGGATCAAATAAACCGTTGTAGTAAGTATCAGTGTAAAAATCCCGAAGAGCCACAGGCCGAGCAACATGACCACGATCAGCGAGTTCTTGGCTATAGGTATCAAATATTGAAGCATAGAACTCACGATCGGCTTTTTCGATTTCAAAAACAGGTTCATCTTTGAAATTAAACATGTAAGTCGGGTCATCAATATTGAACCAATACGCTCCACTGTCGCCTCCATTAATATTACAGCGTACGAATGGAAGGTTACTTGTGTCAATAATTTGAACAGACATTTGATCAGGATTGAGAAGTACATCCTGAACTTCCCCGGCGATCGTAGTTGTTTGTAGTCTTGCTTTTTTAGGCTTAAGACCATTGCGTTTACGCAAGTCATCTTTGAATTTAATGCCAGATTGATGGGTTGCTTCTGGACTAACTTCGTTAAGCAACGGTGCTAAATCGATTGCTGGTTGTTCGCGTTCTACAAGCACAAGTCTATCGTCTGTGGTCTGGAACGGATCAAGGCTTTCGTCTTCATAATCTGGTGGTGCAATGAAGATAAGCTTGCTGTTGTCAGCTACAGATGGATCAAGCGGGTACTTGAGCGCTTGTCCGTTAACTGACAACTCGAGCTGCGAAGAAAACATATCGACTGTGTAGTTAATGTGTTTGAGCCACAGCTTAATTGTTTTGACCGGCAGCGGGACCTGCAGTGCGATGTATATATGCATTGATACTCGGTCGCCCTTCATGCCCATCGAGCTGCTTGCCTGGGCGATGTATGTAACGTCCTGAAATTCTTTTGGCAGTTGCGTAATAACAGTATCAGCTACTCGTTGAATATCGTCTGCCACGAGCTGCGTTTTGTTTGTAAAACCAGGTACAGACATACTGTCGAGATCTAGAACGATGTATTCAGCATAGGCGTTACGGTCTGTGTGACTAGCCCGGCTTTCATCGCTTAGTTGTTTTTTGAGTTTACCTTTTATAAGAGAGTGGCCTTCGGCCGAGTGCTCGCGTAACAAGGAGGTAAAAGTACGCATGCCCTCAGCCGAAGGTGGAACGTCATAGTGATGGGAGTTCACTGCTTTGACGTTCGGATAGGATTTTGTCTCAGTTGCTGAGACGTGTTTTGTAAGTCGTATTCCATTACTTGACTCAATAAACACAAGTTGCATTGGTCCTCCAATCTACACCCAGAGGTGTTGCATTATTTTGCAGGATGTTTTGAGTGGTAAATCTCAATCCTGTCTACGTCGAGTGGTATCTCGTTGTTGCTGGAGAAAGCCAGTCGAACGCTGTTCTTATTTACTTTGCTGACTTTTACAGACATCAGGATGTTTCCGCCGTCATGTATGACGACTTCTTCATCTAACTTCCGTGTCAGTACTAGTCTGCTCATTTACTGTATGCCTTGTCATAGCCACCTTCGGCGGCCAGCGGTAAATCAGGAGCCCATTGTGGCGGAATGCACATGAGCTCAATCATTTGTTCCATAATAGTGTTAGCATCTGTTTCGGGAGCAACGCAAACAATTTCATCGTGCACGGTAAGTACAACCTTGCCGCCCAGTGGTTCGATGTATGTAGCGATACGAGCTATGCCGTCAGTAATAACAATTCGTGCGAGCGCTTGAATTATGTTCTCGGTTATGCGACCGCCCCACGTGAACTCTGTTTTGTTTCTGCTTACATACGAATACTTATTTATACCTGCGAACTTTAGTTGCGGATATGACAGAGCCATACCGTTTGGCAGCCCGATTGCATGTTTGTAGATATTGAACACACGGTATCTAAAGTTGAGT
>Ga0160423_10004708_pt1 | contig 11181 bp, 11 predicted proteins | sample CRUFie14St8metaG_FD_108191 | JGI IMG/M metagenome (GOLD analysis project Ga0160423, IMG submission 108191) | Marine microbial communities from the Costa Rica Dome - CRUD Field 142mm St8 metaG | ecosystem: Environmental > Aquatic > Marine > Oceanic > Photic zone | place: Costa Rica: the Eastern... | reverse complement strand
AGAAAAGCCAGGGGGAAGCTTCTCGGCTACTGGATCGGACCAGAACTTGTCGATGTTCTCCAGCACCTTGTCCTGTTGCGCCACTTTTACCGGGGGTGCAAGGCGTGCTGCAAAACGAAGCGTGGACTGGAGTGTCTTCTCTACGCCCGCGGGCATCGGCTTGCCCTTCGGAGCTGTAGTTCCGGCGCCAGACGCATTGGAGCTCATCTTGTCGCTGTTGGGCTGTCGGTGATGCGAGTCAAAATCGACACAAGATTGCGCCGATTTTGATGCGATATTGACGTGGCCTTTTGCAAAGACATTCCGGGGCAACCGTGTCATCTTAAATTCTGGCGCCGGAATGCCACGTCCTGATGTCTCTGTGTTTGGCACTACATCCGACAGGGTTGTAGTTCCGGCGCCAGAATATTAAATATAAGTTTGCTACGTCGCCCCAACATTTAAGGCGTTAAACTTCGTTCGGAAATTGGCATTACGTTGTGGTGAACCAGACGAAACGAGCTTTTCATCCAACTCCTTCCTGAATTAGTTCTGGCGCCGGAGTGTCTGGCGCCGCAGTGTCTGGCTTCAGAGTACTTGTTCCATGGCATTCGAAGAATCTTTAACTGCGTTTAAGGATGTTGTCAAGTACATAGTGATAACGTATTACGACGTGCCGGACGTGATGGTAGCTAATGCACTGCTTGATGCACCTCGTCTCACTAAGCCAGGAGGCGAGGTTTTTCTTGCCTTACAACATGACCAGGATATTTCCAAGCGTGTTTCCTTGGAACCAGCAAAGACACGGCGTGCATTGTATCGACTTTTGGCTGTTGGGATAGCAACACGGTTTGACAAGAAGAAAGCCAAAGACCACACTTTATTCAAAGGTTCGTCTTCAAGAAGCCAGGTGGTCGAGTATGAGGATGTTTCCGCGTTTTGGGGGGTGGACTTTGATTCCGCGGTCGATGTGTTGATGTTCAAGATGCATTTCATGAAGATCAAAGTCGAAGAGTTGGTAAAGCCAGCACAGATAGTCTATGTATGTGCTGTATGCAATCTCGAAGTCAAAGACACCGATATCGATCGCGCCATTGACATGAAGACGGGCCAACTGCTATGCCCCAGTCGGAACCTCAAGTGTGTTGGACAAGAGTTGAAGGAGGTCCATAAAGGTCCTTCAGCGGACGCCACTCAATCATACAAGAAGGCGCTGTTTGACAACATCAAGGACGTGACCAAGTTGATTTCTGCGACCAAAGGATACCAATCTCCTCTCTACTGCTTTAAAAGCGCACGACAGCTTTCCAGTGCCAGTAGTGCAGCAAGTAGCAGAAACACTATGGGAAACCAGGACGAGGCGCGACCAAAGGCACAATGTTTACCTCCGTGGTTTCTCTCTGCCGATGACAAGGCCAAGAGGAAGTCAGAGGAGGAAAATACGGACGAGGTTCCAGTTGTGTGTGATACTACCAACGAGTGCGCCCAAGGCGATGAATTGTACACGGACAAGAGAAACATGATGGATTATGGTTGTGACAGGACGGAAGGCGTAGCAGGCCCCGTGAACGACAACCACGACGATGACCAAGAAGATGGCGAAGAATATGATGACTACGTCTTTACGGTTAAGGGGATTCCAAAGATGCTGTCTCAGATCACATCTGAAGACCAAGATGACATGACCGACGAAGAATACAGCAATTTTTGCGCGGCGCACCAGGTGCACCACGCATGGATGTGGTCGTGACCAGTGGAGTGAAGAAATGCGCAATCTGATATTCAACGAAGCGCTTCCGTGAAATCGCGTCAGAGTTCGCATAGTGCGATAAGAATGCCTAATAAGCATTCTCATCAAATGCAGATTTGTTTATTCTAAGTACGGCATCTACGATCGGCGTTTGGTGTTAAGAATATTAGATCTACACCACCCGTCCTATGCAGACCTAAGGAGAGAAGAAATCACTACTCACAACTCGGTTCGTCACACTCATTTAGTGATCAGCCAAAGAGTATTCCAAAACTGCTTGCACTTCGTAAGTGATTGAACAAGGTTGAAGGTATTGCCAATCTGCGTCAAGTAGCCTATTGAGCTCAGCTACCATGTCCATGAACTGCAAGTCGGTGCCTTTACTTGCAGTTCCCGGGCTAGAGAACGCCATTACGAGGCCCATCGCGGCGTCTAGGACATCTACACTTCGCGCAGATCTGGTAGGTCGTAACAACACTTGGTTGCCCAGCCACTCGAAGCAGATTGAACACCCGTGGTTTTATATATATATTATATGCGGCTTCCCGCCGCCACATGTTATAGCATGTGCATAATTCTGAAGACTTGAGAACGGGGTGATCGGCCCTGTACTCAAATCTTTTTTCGGGGTTAATAATGTATCATACAGTTTTTACTCGAGGTACTATTCAATCTAGCGAGGAGCCGCACAACGAGAAGTACGACAAGAAGCACGCGGAGGGGGAGAACCGTCATCATCTGAAAAGCACTGCCACGATAGACGAGGCGCTCCGACGTGCACGCGAGTGCCCAACATTCTATCCTTTGCCCAAAGGCGTGAATGTCGACGACGATGGCAAGATTTGCATCCATATGCCCGGATGCGGTGGCCTCTTTCCATACGCCTATGGCATTTGTGGCGCGTTGCAGGACACTATCGATCTGCAGTCAGTGCGCTTTGCAACAACCAGTGGCTCAACACCAGCGACGGCAACAGTCCTGTACAATGCACCTGCTCACCCAACTCTTGAGCTGTTCGAGCGACGCAGAGTTGAGCTGCTCCGAAAGCACGGACCAACTATTTACACCACTAACAAGTTCATTCACATGGCCGAGGTGCACAACTACGAGATGGCCTGCGAATTCGGAAAGGACGGATGGTGCGATTATGCACTTGCCAACCATAGAGTGATGGTTGTCCGCGTCCCAACGAAAGAACGCATGTACATTGGCACATTCGACTCGCTTCGCGACTATGTGTCGACATGCGGGGCATCGTGCTCGTTTACTGGTACTCCCACAAAGTACTGCTCTCCGGACTGGTCACTCGGAGTCAAATGTGGCCCTTTTAGAGACGGTGATCTGGGTGGTTGGCCATCCGCGGCGTCCTTTGGAGAGCGCTTGTCGATCCCTCTGGAAGGCGGGGAGTCTTCTATGAGTACGTCTAGCTGCTTCCGCTGGTGGTATGTCGTCGCGGGGCTGCTGTCCGTCCGCCTGTCCTCGACCATGTACGATGAAGGATACAAAGACGCAATGAAGATCTTGGTGCCACCGCTTGTTCGACGCCTACCACCACCCAAGGCAACGCAATCACGGTCTGAGGGTACTGCAGCAGTCCGCGCTTGGATGAAGAAGCAGCTTACCGACTTCGTACAGCCGCGCGACATGGCCGAAGGAATGCTCTGAATCAATGTGATGCGTATGTTAAAGTAAGTAAGTTCGTCGAGGGATGCTTCAACCTGAACTGCGGATGCGGCGAGAAACGTATCTGCCAAAGCCGCGTATGCGCGGCGTCTAGAGATAGGGGGTGGATAAACACTGTATGTAAACGAACAGTTAGCTACACAAGTGTGTCCGTGGCGGGATAGATTGTCATGAGTATGCGCACGCGCTTGGCAACGACACCACACACGACCGATACGCGTCTGGACGCTGTCCTGCGCATCGGTCTTAAAACAAAGCCCATTGGCACAAGCACAAGCACTCGAGAATGCACTCAATACATACTTACACTCAGACAAAAGTTGGACAGCTACACAAGTTACGCATCCGACGTTATAAATCTGCTCAAATATATTCGCGATTGTGCTGATGAGGAGCTTTGGCCGAGAGTTGTAGAAGCTGTTAAGAGAAGTAGATTTCGTGATAATCAAGATGTGAACAATTTGTTGCAGACTCAAAACCCCACTGGGTGCTCCGACGTGAGCGTCGCGCTGTTCTCCAGCCTCTGCACGCGCGAGGACATCCTGCGCGTCGCGCGCGATCGCGTGTCGAGACGCCGCACCGGGATGTCGGAAGCCGACTCGGTTGTGGACTTCTGGAAAGAGGTGCTCGAAGTCGTGCAAGAGATGCAGAAGGTCAACAAGAAGCAGGCGTGCGCCAAGGTGCTGGACGATCTGGTTCTCGAGGCCAACAAAATCATCAAAAACGCCGAGAAACGCTGAATGTGCTTGCGTGGATGACCGTTTTGGCGCAAATTGACGAACTTCGTCGGGAGTATCGTGTCGTCGCAAGTAGCGACGCTTCTGCACTCCACTTCGACCTCGAAAGAATGGACGTGTTGAAGCCTTTGGTGATGAACGTGCGTGTGCCCAGGCGGACCAGAGAGGAACGTGAGGAAATTTCGAAGGATCCACAGAAGCGGAGGTCGCTCGCGTTCCTGTTCGCGGGGGAAACAGTCGAGCTCCAGTACTCAGAAGGGTTGTGGTCGGTTCAATAGATTTATGGAGACCCCTCGCGCCGACGCGTCGTCGATGCCCGATTTGAGCGACGATCCACTATTCATGTTGTGTACATTACAAAAGTTGTTCTCTGCCTCTTGTGAAATAAAGGTTATTTTATGCAAACTCCTTAGATACACACAGCCCATGAGACGGCCAGTGTACACGCCCAGAAATTGTCGCATGACCATTGCAATGGTGGTGCTCTGCGTCGTGCAGCTTTGCAAGTGCAATGTCATCACTTTGCCGAGCCACGGTACACCATGCCGGAGCACAATGGAAAAGGTCCTGCAAAATCAGCGCGTCCATAAAAATGGATGGGGCGCAATGTCTGACGAGAATATTGAGGAGCATGTCAGCCGCTGGTTCGACTTTCTCCTGCCGACGCTTCCTCCAAGAGATTCGGCACCAAAGATCGTCGACATTGGTTGTGGACTTGGCATGTACCACATACCCATGCATAACTACTTTGAAAGGCGCTCGAACCATTTCCTGGTTGATCAGTCCAAGTACGAGATCGGGCAGAAGGGATTCTCGCAGCATTCACAGCATGGCGGATTCCACAGCGTTCAAAAGATGCCCTTCTACACGTCGGAAGCGTGCGCATCTAAAATCGCGATGGCGAGTGGATTCACTGACAGTACGTGGCACTGGGTCAATGCTACCGTGCGCAATGTTCGCAAGCTTGGCACTGCGGACATCGTGATGAGTTACCTAAGCTGGGGCTTCCACTACCCTGTGGAAGTCTACGCAGACGCCGTGCACCATCTCCTTCAGAAAGGTGGTCGCCTGATCATCACCGTGAGGCTACGCAACAAGCAGGAGCAGGCGTTGAAAAACGCTGGCTTCGAGTGCCTAGAGAAAAACCGTCATGGGGGGCACCACGCGCTTCTTGTATGCACTGCGGTGAAAACCGCGGTGTAGGATGTGGTACTAATAGCGATCGAACCCACGACCCCCGGATTACTCCTCTTTTACGAGAGTAGAAGTCCGGCGCTCTAAATCTACTGAGCTAACAGGGCATGCCCCCAGCGAGGATCGAACCCAAAATTGGGGATTGCGGCGCCAGACACGTTTGCCCAAGGTGCGCAACGACAAACAACATGCCTACAACAACACAACCCGCTCGCCACGATCACCTGGCGCCGAAAAGCACACCCATTTCCCCAAAATTGAGATTGCAAAATCGTTTCCTCCTCATCCTACAAAAGGAGCTACAAGGACGCCAATGGTTTACAAATTCTACGATGGTCCATTTGTTGACAAGTCATGGGCTGAATGGCGCCAATGCGTAGAGTATGAGAACAAAGACGATCTGATATGTTGGTCAACGCAGTACAAGAGAACCGACGTGTTGTTCGTCAAGTATCTCATCATGCGTACGGTTTCACACATTATCCGTTCACATGCCGGTGTCGGGTCTAGTGATGGCCATGTCCACGACTTCATGGTGATGTTCACCCTCGACGAAAATTTCCCATGGCCATCGTCAGACGAAGAGATTCCGCTCATGCGCACGTACATCAAATGCATTTGGTGCCACCACCGTGTGCTGCCCAATTTCGACGAATTTCTTGCGGATTTCAACGAGGAGCGTAGAGTGTGTGATGTCGGCGCGGGGACATCCACTGCCAAGAACGCCAACAAAGGCAAAAACAAGCGCTTCAAAGTCGACGAAAATTGATGTCCGAGACTGTCTGTTGGCTGTGTGGAGGGGGCGAGGTGTTGCGTGCGAAAGATGGGTGCTGAGGGGTGTGTGTGTGGGCGAGATTCAATAGTCAGTTTTAAAACTTTTTTCCTTGCCCTACACGTCTACATGCTCGTCATCTGCAGGAACCATAAGCGCGTCCAAGACAGCATCTCGCGCCTTAACGTCCTGCAGGTATTTCGTTAAGTCACGAACCACGGCATCCACCATGTCTTTCGTTGCATCATGACCTTCGGTTGGTTCAACAACCTCACCCCCAACGGTGATGGGGTTTACGAACAACGATCCTATGCACGCGCCACTGTCCAAGCTGCCAAAGTCGAATGCACCTCCTAGAGGACACGACTGAGACATTTCGCGCGCAAATGAGATGACGTAGTTCATATGAGGAGATGGTGCGTCTCCTTCTGGGGCGTAAGAGATCTCGTCTATTTCTTTGACCTCCTCGTTAGTATCAATCGTCGAGAACTTTTCATCACCACTGAGTTCGACGACACTTTCGGGTTCTGCAGCACCAAAGATTGTTTCGTAGCGCAACTTCAGGTCCTTTGCTCTGGAGTACAACTCGTCACGCTTAGAGATGAGCTCGTTGAGATCGTCTCCAAGCTTGTCACTTGCCTTCATACTTTCGATCACCGAGGTAAGTTCATTAACAGCGTCCCTTAAGCGGTTGTACCGAGCATGCATTTTGATCGGATCCGGAAAGCTCGGTGGGAGTTGTGGCTCTGTAGACGAGGGTTTGACCATCTCAACGACCGTATCGACTAAAGGCTCCGAGTTCTCCTTTGTATCGCAGTTTGGACAGCAACTAGTGGGCTGCACACTAATCTCTAGTGCTTTCACCCGTTCTGTTGTTTCACTGAGCTCACTAACCGCCTTTACCTGGGCTTCTTTTGCATTATGAAGTTCTTGTTTGGCGGAAGCCACTTGTCTCTCGAGATCAACAACCTTTGACGACATTTCGGCATTTTGTTCCTGGAACGACACAACCTCATCCCCAAGTCGTTTGACATCTTGCTCACTGATAGCCAGTTGCTCCTTTAGCCTTTCCACCTCCTTCTGGCTCTTATCCGCAACTCCGTCTGCCGCCACAGCTGCCGCCACAGCTGCTTCAAATTTGGGTATCGATGCCTTTTGCACCTCCAGCGACTTTGAAGTCTTTGATAGTTCGTCTCTTAGCTGTGTTTCCACAGCACGAGCACTACCAAGCTGTGCGCTCATCGACTTCATTTTTTCTCCCACACTGCTTCGCTCGGCTATGAATGCAATCTGTGTTTGTTTAAGCTGTGTTTCGGCTGCGTTTGCTTTCTCTATGGACTTTTTCAATCGAATGTTCAGGTCTTCTACAACAGCTGTCAATCTCATGACATCTGCTCGACTGGCGTCGTTGGTGTGACCAAAGGGGTTTTTGAGTGGCGTGTTCATGGGGATACGTCCCGAATCCATCAAAGCGATTGCAGCTACCTTCTCTGAGGACTGCATTGGAGCAGTCTTCTTGAGCTGGCTAAAGTCAAACTTCAGGCCGGGTTTAGTGGCGCGTTTCGTAGAAAAGTCATTTCCGGTCAACGGAGTTTGAACCAAGACCAATGGTTTAGAAGCCGTCTCTTCCGCGACAACAGTACGAAGACTGAAGCGGTCTTCAACGGCGCGGACGGACATGCTTCCTTCCCTACTAAAGTCATCACCAAGACACTTTATGAGACTGATACAACACCCGACCAGACACTCGTACCCACCCTCTGCATCTTGTCCACGTGCTTACGCAGAGTTTGACGCGACAGTCTTGAAGGCCTGCGTGACGTACAGAGCAAAGACACTTAAGCGAAATTTAAGGCTAGTGTTACCGTGGTATAGTGCGTACCTCAATACGGCGTGCAAGTACGTCGTCAAGCATGTTTGCCTGAGAGCACAACACAAGTAAAAACAAAACTGTCAGATGTGAATCAACACATTCTGAGTATGTCAATTATTTGTTCGGTGAAGACAATATTACCTTGATGAGCTGGCTGTAGTGCGCGTTGTTGAGGAACGCGATCGGCTTCCACGCCGTCGGGCTAACGCCCAGGCTTGCGGCACTCTGCTCCGTGGGCGTCAGTTGGTCAAACTCGTGGCTGTGGACGTTGTGCGACGCGACGTCGGCAGCATCAGCCGCCTTCGTCTGCGCCTTGAGATCCTCAAGCTCCGAGCGCAGCTTTGCTACCTGCTTATCGGCATCAGTCGACTTGTTGCGGCGCGTGGACATTGTATCAAGATCTCGTCTTTCAACGGTAACACTACGGTCGATGTTTATCAATCTTGACACACACACACACATAATTCGACCCGTATGTGACCAATACCTTGCTCCAGTCTGCTCGAGATGCAGACACTCATGCGGTGTCCTTGGTGGTCGATATGCCCATCACGACATAGAAGTACGATTCCAGAATTGACTCGACGTTGATGTCTTGTTTCTTCTCTCCGCCCACCCGACTGCCCACGCTCACAGAGTTTCAAATCGGCAAGAATGCCGTCTTCTCAGTCATGATCTTCCATAGCTGGTAAGTGTCAAAGGTGTAGGTAATCTTGCGCTTTGAGCTTTCAGATCCATGTCGCTTTACCATTGTATTGTGCTCGTGGAGTTCGTCAAGTATGCGCCTGCTGAGTGGGTGTGCGCTCTTTAAGTCTTCTAACGTCAGCCTTAGAGCTCCTTGTGTAGGCTGCCATTTGTGCATGCGTGGTATGGTGCGAAGTATGTCAATGAATGCGTTGGGTCGTAGAGCAGAGGATATGCCTAGGCGTTCGCGGCGGTGCTGTATGAGAGGCAACAGGATGGCGAGTGCGTCCGTCGCGAACGAGGTGTAGGTCTTGTTGGGTGAGTACGTCATCAACGACTGTGTGCGCGCGGTGAGACACCCACAAAGGAATGCCAAGCTTTCGCCCCTGGTGTCGAACACCGTCTCCAACTCCTTGCACGAGAAGAAAGACAGATTACAGGTCGCCTTGTCCAGAATCCGGACAAAGTCGCCTTCCATGTCGTATAGCTTGCTCACAAAGTTTGACATCTTGAACCCCAGCTTGTTGAGGTCACGCTCATCTGCAATGCGCTTTGCTGCAAACCTAGCCATGAGAATTGCATCAAGCGCCACTGGGTTCACAATGTCTGCCGATAGCACACCTCCTTGAAAAACCCCCCTACTGGCCAGCTCCCACACCGCTCTGATGAGGCACTCTGATCTAGCTGCTGCTTCTGGGAGGCCACTGCGGCGCTCTGGCTGTTTGCACGCAAAGAATCGTGGAGTGTAGAGGAACTTCATGAACGGGATCATGAATTCGTTGACAGCTCTTCCTGACTCTCCCCTTGTGAGTATGCTGCGAAACTGAACAACCTTCTCTATCGGTTGCCAATTGAGTATCTCCTTGAGAGCCGCGCTGATTGCAGAGCATGCCTTGGTAGAGTTGTCCGCCCAGAAGGACGTGAGAGCTACACGACACTCCAGGTCAAGGTCCGCAGAGAATGCCCTTGAGAGGCGTTCCAAGTTGATCTCTTGGCTTCGGGACTCCAACTCTTTTGGCAGGCTGGTCATCATCTCTCGCAACTGATCGATGCCATTCTCAAGAATGTCGCGTGCATCCTCTCCGTATGGATCGCTGGCAAGTGTCAAAAGCAGGCGCGCCAAACTAGCATCCTTGCTCTTTTCAGCACCTGCGTGCTTCTTTGAATTGTCGTACACACGGTTCAGTAGCTCTGTAAGAGAACGAGACGAGAGACAATCGTCAAGCACATTCTCGTAGGACATCAATGTGAGCCGCTCGGCGATTGCAAATGCCAAGTAATTCTTGACATGCACGAGGCCTTGATCGTTTCCTGCTGCGTCTGTTCGGGAGATAGAAGAGCATTCGCAAAGAACGGGGTCGAGTTCATCGAGCCACTTTCTGGCAGCGGGGCAAACGTCGCTCATCAAGTGCTGGCCAATGTCTCCCACATCGATTGTGGTGCGCGTCGTGCCCTCTGAGATCAATTGGTCACCGCCATAGTAGGCCTCCTCGTGAGAAAAGTTTGTGATGTCCATGTTCTCTCCGCTACTTTCTATGGAGCATGAGCGCATGCGATTTGCAAGGTGCTCTGCCTTGACGCAAAAGTCGTACATGCGCATCAGGTTGTCCATCTGTCGAACGCGACCATCACCGGACAACGAGATCAAGTAGTGCAACTCCTTGCGCGATACCTCAACAAATGGCGTCTTTGTATCCACTTCGTCGTCGGTAATCTGCAGTATATCCGCGAGGTACGTGGCCACCGAGTCTACCATATTGGTCATCTTGGGAACGTCCTCCATCAAGCGTTTGCGCTCTTCTTGGGGCATCTGAGGACTGTTCTCGAGGAACATGTTTCGGCGCCAGAAAAATTGGTGTGGACTTCGGGTTTGGGTTAGGTGATCTTAACAATTCACACTGCACATCGTTTTGGGGGCAAATGTGCCGCGGTCACCTCTGGCGCCGGAATCACTCGCTGCGCTCACGTTTCATGCTTGATCAGGGTTTGCGCATGCCTCGTACAGCCAATGCGTCCATGCTCTTGAGCGTCTCCGTAGACGAGCATGTCCGCTTGAACTTACAATCGTCAACATTGGAGTAATTATACGACGTAATCCATGAATTATGGCGCGGGATTGATGTTTGCGATAGTGCGTTGCGCTTGATCAGGATTTGCGTTTGTGCTGGTGCTTTTACAGTGGGTACAATCACATTTTGATTACTCGTCATTCTGGGTAATTCGGACGTTTTTCGGGACACTCGGTGATTTTTACAATTTGTCCACAGTGATGGCCCCATGTGCACTAAACCTTCTTCAGGATGCTGTTTCGGACTTATCTTGGGGCAACTGTCGCCCCCAAATGTCGAAGTTTGGGGGTTGCGGCGCCAGAAAATTTTTGGCGGGAGAATCTACAGGGAATCTGAGGAGAAGCGAGATCCAGATTATGCGGAGGTGAATTCTGTCCGCGGTTTTTCGGAAAACTGTCCACCCCAGGGCCCAATCTGTCCACCTCCCAAAAGTCCGGAGT
>Ga0160423_10004706_pt1 | contig 11185 bp, 12 predicted proteins | sample CRUFie14St8metaG_FD_108191 | JGI IMG/M metagenome (GOLD analysis project Ga0160423, IMG submission 108191) | Marine microbial communities from the Costa Rica Dome - CRUD Field 142mm St8 metaG | ecosystem: Environmental > Aquatic > Marine > Oceanic > Photic zone | place: Costa Rica: the Eastern... | reverse complement strand
CGCCACAGGGGCGCCTGCCTGCCTTGCAAGGCGCCATCTTGGCAGCTCGACCTCCAATCTTGCAGATCTTTTTCGGTTAGAGACGCTACTTTTCTTCAGGAAAAGCTGGCCTAGCTTTGATGGGTGCGTTGTTGGTTGTTGTGTGTATGATGAATTGATCAATTGATTGATTGACGTTATGATGTTGGGCTCCTGCAGGAGGAGAGTGATCGAGTGTATAAGAGAACAAAAAAAAAGTGTGGGTTCAGGGGTTTTCACACATCATGCTCGGGCTCGCAGATGAACCCGAGCATGGGAACAGCTCTCGAAAGAGCATGACCGTGCTGCCAGCGCCCAGCTGGAGCACGAAAGTGCACTTCGTACTGGTACAAAACGGAGACAGGCAACAAAACGGAGACAAAAGCACGGAATATGCATATTTTGGCTTGAAATATAAACTCGGCTCTTCACTCCGCAATGCGATTTCCGGGTCCTTTTCTCATCCTTGGAAGAAAAATCTTTGGCAGGTGACAGACAGGCATAGGCACCACGGCGCGCTGTGGGAGAGAGAGAGAGAGGGAGAGGATGGTGTCCTCCGGATCCAGCTTCGGGGGGGTGTATCGCTCGGGCCTGGGCGATCTTCACCTCGGGTACCGGACCGTTGCGGTCGCTCTCGTCAGCGGACTCCTCATCGGTGCTCTTCTGGGCTTCGCCACGCACGGAGGGGACGGTGCTGAGGATGCCTACCACGCGAGCTTCGTGAGCGAGGCCGTGGCGGCCAAGGGGGCGCTGGCGAGGGTCAACGCAAGGCTTAGGCTGCTGAAAGACGCCTTCTTGGAAACGCACCCGGACAAAGAACGGGCGCTGGCGCTCTTAGAAGAGCTTGAAAGGAAGATGGAGACCACGGGAAACCAGGAGCACGGGTTGGTGCCCGCGAATGGTAAGCTAGAGTCGGTGTTCCGTGCTGTTCGGAGCCACGCGGGGGCGCTGACGGACGCTGCTTCTCTCACTTCTCTGGCGTTTTGCCGCGCATCGCTCCGAAGGGATAGGTGCCCAAGCTGCGTTCGCGGGGGACGCCGCCTGCGGGCCTGATGCCTTGCCAGTCGTGGACGACTCGAGCGACCTGGCGGCAAAGCTGCGGGAGGTCTCGATCAACAACGAGATTCTCGTCGCGGTGAGCAACAAGAACCTCGCCGCCTCGGGTTTCATGCTCGACATGTGGATCAGAAGTGTCCAGGCAAGGGGGGCGGCACGACCCCCCCAGTTTCCCCCCCCCCCCCCCCAACTACTCGTTTTCTCCCTGGTTTCTCGTCCGGCTGACATAACCCTCGCGCGCCTTCCCCTCGTTCCAGCGGCGTGCGCAACTACCTCGTGATGTGCCTCGACGACGAGACGGAGCGGTTCGTGCAGTCCCTTGGTGCGCCCGCCTTCAACATGAAAGAGATCATTCCAAAGGTATGGCCGCACAAACTCCTGGGGGCTCCCTCGATGAAAAAAAGCAAGTCGACCAGACGGAACCAGCCGAGCTGACCCACTCCCCTTCTCTTCATCTGTCGCCTGTGGTACGGAACGCCTCGCTTCCCGCATCAGAACCATGGCACGCACAACCACGCGGTCTCCGCGCTCAAGTTTCGGATACTTGAGCGTTGCCTCAAGCTCGGCTACAGCGTCCTGATGAGCGATGTGGACATCCTGGTTTTGGACGACCCCTTCAGGCACCTTATCAGGGACTCTGACGTGGAGTCCATGAGCGACGGGTACGATGACCAGACCGCTTACGGGTACAATGACGTGTACGATGATCCAAAGATGGGATGGTCTCGGTACGCTCACACCATGCGCATCTTTGTGTTCAACTCCGGCCTGTTTTACGTCAAGGCCACCCGCGGCGGCCTCAGGGCGATGGTCGGCACCGCGGAGTGGCTCGAGACCAAGGGTGGCTGGGACCAGGCCGTCTTCAACGAGGTCATCATGTTCCCTAGCTCTGTGCACCGCGGCAAGTCGCCCAACGTTTCCAGGAGGGTGATGGACATCCACAAGTTCTCGAACAGCAAGACCTTCTTCTGTTTCATGAGAAAGTTCCCGAACTTCAAGAAGAAGTCCAGGCCGGTCAAGCCGGTCCTTGTCCACGTGAACTACCATCCGGACAAGTTCGAGAGGCTCAAGGGAATAAGGGAGTTCTACATGAACGGCAACAGCAACGCGCTGGACCGCTTTCCCTGCGGGGAGAAGGAGTAGATGACGGGAGAGGTGGCGAGAGGTGGCGGGTAAATCGGGAGTGTGTAATTGTACGCCAATTTTTTTTTGTTTGTCTCGCCCCACAGTACGTACTCGGTTGGCCAGTACCATGTCACATGCTTGGTGGAGAAGAAAGAAACGGGATCGGATCAGGATCAAGATCAGCTGGCTGGGGAAGCTCCAGAAGATCCTTGAGACGATGGCTGCTCGCGTCGCGGGAGACTGTGCGAGAGGAGCGCTCTCGTCGACCCCCGCGTCGACGTGCCCGAGGAGGTCCAGGAGGGCGGGCGCGGCGGAGCGCGGCAAGAGACTCCTCGTGTCGCGGAGGGACATCCTCTCGGGTACTTCCGTCGCGATGGGACTGAAGGTCTCAAGGCCCTCCTCCAGCGCGCGAGCCGCGTCGGGAGCCGCGCCGGGAGAGGCCACCGTGGCCTACGAGGACGCCATGGTGTCGATTGGCTCGCAGCAGATCCCAGTGGCCGTTTGGGCGCCCTCGGCCGGAGTTGGCGGGAGCCCTCCGGGTACCACGAGCAAGGGTGTGGCGGGGTACCAGCACTCCATATCCATCGCGAAGATCGCCTCGGTGCTCTTCCGACTGGGCAGGCGGCTCCCCACGCTCTTCGATCAGAGCATGACCCTGGATCCGGCGCCCTGGGTCTTCCGCGGGGAGCTCACGGCGCCCGAGGGCGGATACACCAAGGCCGTCGTGCTCTGCCACGGGTGGGTTTGTGCCCACCACTCGTTTACTGGTTGATCCCCGCGATCGAACTGACCGAGACCCTCCATCCCTCCCGCCTCGCCCCAGCAGGTATCTCGGTGAGTCCCCAGTCCCTCTCCCTCTCCTCGCTTTGATCTGACGATCTCGCCGCCGCCGACGACACAACCCCCAAAGGCTCCCGGTACGACCTCGTGGACTTTGCGGAGGCCCTGGCGAGGGCTGGCTGGCTGGTCCTCTCGCCCGAGTTTGCCGAGGCGCTTTCAAATCCAGCGACTCTGCCAAAGGCCAGCGTGGACGGCGTGGGCGTGGGCGCCGACCGGTCCCAGATCATGGCCGCCGTCCTGGATGACGTCGCCCTCGGGAGGTTCGGCGTCCCGAGGGGCCGGGTCGCGCTTGTCGGCCACTCCGCGGGTGCGGGAACTGCGGTCACCACTGAGGGCGAGTTTCTTGCCCGCGTTGCCATCGGGGGATTCAGAAAGCCGCTTCAGCCCGACCTGGCGAGGATCCTGGCAGCACCCCTCCTCGTCGTCGCGAGCTCCAACGACAGCGTCATTGGGCTTGCCGGGATCCAGGCGGCGGTGTCCTCCCTGGGCGTTCCCACGAGGGAGTTCACCAGCGGATCCGACCTCGCTGTCGGATTGGGCGAGGCCGGGGAGGATGGCACCGCCTTCATCAAGTTCGAGGGCGAAGGTGCGCCGTGCCACATCTCTTTCCTCTCGTCCAGGACGAACATGGCGATGGTCGGCGTCCTCTCCCCGCTCCTGCCGGTGGCAAGGGCTCTCGGGGTTCCGCTCCTCGACTTTGACGTGTACGACCAGACGAGAGACTCGGACGCGGTCGCGGCAGACCTCGTTCCCGCCGTAATCGGTTGGCTGAACAAGGCCAAATGAATTGTAATAAAAAATTTCAGACCTCCTTTTTTCAGACTCTGGCGCCGTCGTACCGTCTTCAGAACGAGCAGGTGGGCCACTTCCAGGCACTTCCCGGAGGGCCGAAAGTGCCTAACTCGGACGGGTGAGAGTACGGGATGCGTTTGGCGCACATCAACCTCTCCTTTGCTCTCTGCAACCCTCTTGGAGCGGTAATCCTCACTGGGAAGGTGCTCAGCTATCCAGAAGAAAACTGGCGCAGTTCCGTAACTCATGGGGATATTTTTGATTTTTTGGGCGAAACCTCATCCGGCAGAGGAGATCTCTCTTTCTGGCCAAGCAGAAAGCTAGGCGAATGAAAAAATCGCCATCATGGCGCCTGCTGCTCCTATGACGATTCGAGGCGCGGCGCTCAGAGCGTGCGCGGGACCTCCTCCCTCCGCGGCGCGCGGACACCTAAAGAGCGGCTCCCGGCGCGGGGTTCCGTGCCCGCGAGGGAACGCCGTTCACTCCATCGCGACGCATCGTCGAGTGCCAGGGCCCCGCCTTGTTGACCGTGGGCCCACGGCCGCCCTCCTGGTCGCCACCGGAATCACCGCGCGGGCCGACCTCGCGACCGCCAGGGCATCCTCGAGCGGTGATGCCTCCGGCAGCAGCGGAGGTCCTCTCGGCGTGGACACGGACCTCAGGCTTTACCGCGCCAGAAAGAAGTGCAGGGACGGCGACCGCGAGAGGGCAAAGGACAGGAAGCGCTCGCTGTACAAGCAGAGCGAGGAGCTCTTTCGGGGGGTCATTGCATCGAGCCCGCGGAACGGTCGGGCCTACGTCGGCCTCGCCAAGGTGTTGGAGAGGCAACACAAAATCGAGCTGGCGAAGAAGGTGTGCGAGGATGCCTGCGCTGCGACCAAGGGTGAGAACGCGCACGTGTGGCAGGTGTGGGGGAGCCTCGAGGCGAGGCACGCGGGCGGGGACAGGCAGCGCGCCAGGCAGCTCTTCGACGCCGCCATCGCGGCGGACAAGACCCTGATTTCCGCGTACCACTCGTGGGCGATGCTCGAGCAGAGGGACGGCAACGCGGCAAAGGCGAGGCAGCTCCTGGTCAAGGCTCTGGCCACCGCGGAGCACGAGGCCCGTCCGGCCTCCCACGTCTACGTGGCGCTCGCCAGGCTGGCGGAGGGCGAGGGGGACGTCTCCGCGGCGAGGCAGTGGTACAAGCTCGGCGTGGCGAGCGGCAACTTCAGGGACTGCGGCCCCGCGCTCACGGCGTGGGCGATCTTGGAGGCAAAGCAGGGCAACGAGGGCGTGAGCAGAGACCTGTTTCAGAAGTCGCTTAAGGGCGCAAAGTCCAGGTTCGCTTGGCTCAGCCTCGGCACGTGGGAGCTCAGGTGGGGGAACGTGGATCAGGGCAGAGAGGTCCTGAGGGAGGCCTGCGAGCTCTTTCCCGCGGACGCCGCCATCGCCCAGGGCTACGCCAACGCGTTCACCAAGAGCTCGGAGAGCTGCGAGGCGGACATGGACCATGCAAGGGACCTCTTCGAGAGGGCCGTTGAAGTGGACGACAAGCACCAGCACGCGTACCACAACTGGGCGATGGGGGAGTGGCTCCTGGCGAAGGACGTGGACAGGGCGAGGGAGCTCTTCCAGCAGGGAATTTGGTCCGGGCCGACCTCGGCGCAGGCCGCCAAGTCCTTCTCGTCCTGGGCCCACATGGAGGCCGTGGAGGACAGGAACATCGAGCTGTCCAGGTCGCTTTACTCCTGTGCTGCGCGGCTCAAGCCGCGGAGCACAAAGCTCATCCTTAACTGGGCGAAGGATGAGCGTGCCTACGGGGATAGCGTGAGGGCCAACGAGCTGGAGAGGCTGGCGGGCGCGATCCTGGCGGAGCCCCGACAGGGCGTGTCCAAGCTGTCGCCCTCGGAGGTAGCGGCCGAGATCGACAGCCTGTCCATCGAGACGGCGCTAGCGGAGGGAGTGGAAGAGTTCATCGAGTTCATCGAAAAGTGGAACAAGTACTACAAGCAGAGGAGGAGGACGGCGGCGGCCAACACCTTGTGATAATTTTTTTTTGTACAACACCTGCGGCGCAAGACCGCCTCTTTCACGCTCCTGCCGCTAGCTCGTGGCCCCCGAGCAGCTGGAGCCGGAGCCCGCGGTGCACCCAAAACAGTGTTGTCCGAGGACGATGGGAGTGCTCAAGAGCTCCTCCAGGCTGTCGATGTCGAACACGGTGAGCCCCCCTCCGGACGACGCCTTTCCCTCTCCCCTGATGGGCAGGTCCAGCTGCTGGTTGAAGTCGCAGTCGAAGATCCTGCCGTCCCACCCCACGCTGAAGAGGTTGCGGCACATGAGGCCGTCCACGGCCTTTGGGTTGAAGTTGTCCACCAGCAGGTTCATGTATCTCTCCAGGTCACCCTGACGCATCAGGTAGTCCGCGTACCGCTTCACAGGCATGTTGTTCAGGCAGAGCAGCCTGGTGAACTCGATGCCGTAGCACTTGCCGAGCTCCGACTTGTAGGCCTCCTCCAGCTTCTTCTCCTCGGGCGCCAGAAACGCGCCGTTGGGGTTGTACACGAGATGGAGCTCCAAACCAGTCCCCTCCACCCCGTAGCCCAAGTCGTTGAGCTGCTTCAGGCCGTCGATGCTCCGCTCGAAGACGCCCTTCCCCCTCTGCTCGTCCACGTTGGACTCCGAGTAGCACGGCAGGGAAGCCACCACTTGGACCTTGTGGTCAGCAAGGAAGCGGCCGAGGTCCTCCTGGCCCGGCTCGCTCAGCACGGTGAGGTTGCACCGGTCCAGGACCTTGACGCCCATGGCGGTCGCGCCCTCGACGAGGTACCGAAAGGACTCGCAGAGCTCGGGTGCGCCGCCCGTGAGGTCGAGCGTCGTGACGGAGGGCGACGAGGGCAGGAGGGAGAGCACGCGGCGGGCGGTCTCCAGAGACATCATCTCCGTCCGCTGCGGCGAGGAGTCTGGGGGCGGAGAGGGAGAAAGGGAGAGGCGGGTCAGAGAGATGGTGGTGGTGGTGGGGGGGGCGCTCGAGGGGCTCGGGGGACGTACCGACGTGACAGTGTGAGCAGGCCTGGTTGCAGTACAGCCCGATGTTCAGTTGGAGGATCTCCGGGGCCTTCCTGTTGAAGGTCTTGCGGTCCACGAAGGACTCGAAGCTTCGGACGCCGCGCATGATGTCCTCCGACTGCCGGTCCCTGAGGACCCTCTTCTCGCTGCGGCGCGTCGTGGCGCGCATGCGGACGTCCCTCACCCTCATCGTGCACTTTTGCACTTTTGTGGATCAGCTCCTGCAGGATCCACGAAAACCAGCTTGAAAAAATGGAAATGGATTCAGGAGGGGGGGATGAGGATGAAGGCGCATTACAGACAGGACCTCCTGGAGGCTTCCGTTACAGAGGAGGCTGCTGGACCTCCACCTCCTGGAACTTGGGCTTATTACTTGAGAGTGTGTTGTAAGTGAAGATCCAGTTGAAGAGGAGAATCCGTCCTAGCCGCACAGCAGATCCGCCGACGGTCGAGTCGCTAAACCCGATCCTCTCCAGTGCCGCCTCTCCCGTCTTGACGTCCGCGGTTCCGGCCCTGGCCTCGAACTCGAGGCCCTCGAACTCGTTCTTCGCAAGGCCCTCGAAGGCGTGGCCGATGAGGCTGACTCTTGGAATCCACCTGAAGACCACGGGAACGTTCTCGGCCCTGCAGTAGTAACCGCCGAACACGATGAAGATCACCATGACGGCAGGTCCTAAGGCGTTGGCGGCCTCCGGGCTGGAAACCAGGGAGCCGACAGACATGCCGATGCCGGAGCTCACGAAGCTCTCCAAGCTCAGCAAGCTCAGGAATTTTGCAAACTTGCCAATTTTCCTGTGGAGCCCGCACATCGGGTAGACGGCGCATCCAAAGATGACGGGAAAGACAGCGGAGACTGGAAGCTCTGCCGCCACCTTCGCCAGTAGGTACTGGCCGACGTTGTAGTCGCCCTTGGTCCTCTCCCTGTCCACCACCATCTTCTCCCTCGTGAAGGCAGTGAGCGTTTTTGTGACGCTGGCCATCGCGGTGTTGATCGCGACAACCTGCAGAAGGCCCAATCTGTCTTGGATCCTGGACTGCTGGAGGCCCATGCGCCAGTAGATGGATCCGAAGACTAGGGCCGAGTTCAAGTTGGTGGTCAGCCTGAGGACATTGGTGGCCTTGTCGCGGATCACCTGGCGCAGCGACCTGACGTACAGCAGCCTGAACGTCCGCCACCACCCGCCTCTGGTCTCGCAGGACGCGGCAGACTGGCCCTTGCCGCCCGCATCCCTCGCGACCTCGCCCGCCAAGCTCGTCGCGGCGCCCTCGAAGCAGGCCACGAGATCGTCCACCCTTCCTCCCGAGGACTCGTCCTCCTCGTCAACGCTGATGATGTCCAAGAAGAACTCTGGCAAGTTGGTGCCCTCAGGGCACACGAGCCCGGCGGTCTCGAAGTGCTTCCTGGCGTACTCGATGGGCCCGGACCACACCGTCCTGTGAAGAGGGATCGATGGACAGGGAGTCAGCAAAAACAAAATACGCTTGGGAGTGTAATGGTCAGTAAGCCAACCCACCTGCCGCCCGTCAGCAGCACCACGTCGTCGAAGAGTGCGAAGATGGAGCCCTTGGGCTGGTGGATGGTGCAGATTACCGTCCTCCCAGCTCTCGCGAGGGACGCAAGGACTCTCATCACTTTCTCGGCCTGGAAGGAGTCCAACCCGGTGGTGGGCTCGTCACAGAAGATTGGAGCGTTGGAGTCCACCAGGAGCTCCAGCCCGATGCTCAGACGCTTCTTCTCTCCGCCCGAAATACCCCTGGTCTTCCTGTCCCCCACGATGGTGTCCGCGCAACCCGTCAGGCTCAGGGACTTGAGAACGTCCTGCACGCGCCTCTCCTTCTCCTCCTCCGAGGCCTCCTCCCCGAGTTTGAACTGTGCCGCCTGCAGGAGGGTCTCCCTCACGGTCATCATGCCGAAGAAGATGTCGTCCTGAGGAACGTAGGCCACGCCGGACGAGCCGCAAGAAACGACGCCCCTGAGCTTGATCTTCTTGCTCTTGGGCATCCGCCCCGCCAGGGCGGCGAGAAGGGTGGTCTTACCGCTCCCACTCGGCCCCATGACGGCCGTCAGGCGCCCGGGCCTGGCCACCCCAACCGCATTGCTGAGCAGCTTCCGACCCTTACCCTTGTTGCCCTTGTCCTCCAAGTCGCAGCAGAGGTTCGCCCACTGGACACTCGGCGAGGTGGGCGGCGATGCGTCATCATTGCCCCCGTTCTCGTTCTGTGCAGCCCCCCTCCTCCTCCTGCGCCGGTCTAGCCTCCCTCGAACGAATGTGGTCCCAACTCCGGCTACGGTAAGCCCCAAGGCCACCGGGGTCGTCGCCGGCAGTGCCGCGAGGGCCGCGCTCGCCAGGATCTGCGCCAGGAACCCCATCGCGAGCGAGTGATCGCGTGTTCTGCACCTCTCGTCGCGCAGAAGATGATTTTCTTATCGGGAAACAGAATTCGTCATTTTTTGGCGTTACACAGAGAGAGAGACAGAGTGAGAGGGAGAGTTTATTCACACAAAAACTTTTTTAATCCGACTTCATGTGGATGCGCTGTGCCATTCCGAGGTTGAGCTTCTTCAACCTCAAGATCCCGATCAGCTGCTCGGGAAGCTCCTCCTCGGAGTGCCCCTCGTTGAGGAAGGCCATGTCCACCACGACGGTCTTGGTGGCGCCGCTCACCAGCCGCACGATGTTCGCCGCCATCGCCGATGAGGCAATGTCAAAGTCAAGCTCCACGTAGTTGGACCCGCGGTGGTAGGCGATGCGGATCTTCTTGCCCAGAATGGCCGGGGTGTTTCCCACGGCCTTCTGGACCAGCCAGGACCCCTCAACGATTCCGGGAATGAGCTTGAACAGCTCGTTCCTTTCCTCATCTGTTCCGTCCAAGAACTGCCGCATCAGCCTGGCGAACGGCGAGTCAGCCTTCAGGCTCGCCTCCTCGTCCTTTGGCTCGAACGCTGCGACCACGGAGTAGTGCGGCGGCCCCGGAACCATAAGCTGCACGATGTAAAAGAACTTGTCCGGGTTTGTCTTGACGTAATCCATGCTGGGAGCGACGTGCTCCGTGGGGTGGGGGAACTCGAAGAGGTCCACGCGGTGCAAATCGAACATGGGGTCCTCGGCGGGGATCTTGGCCCTGTCCTCGAGGTACTTCTTTCCCCTGACCTTGAGCCCATCCGCCGACGCAGAGGACCAGTACTTGGGGTCCAGGCGGCTGTTCAGGCCCTCCGAGTCGCTGGGTTCCACGAAAGACTCCCTCCTCCCCACCGCACTGTCGCTGTCGTCGCCCGCCTTGGGCCTCTGGGAGAGCGCGAGGGTCGAGATCGCCGTGCTCGTCACCCGCTTCACGAGCTCCGCGGCCTTGTAACCGGCGGTCTCCTCCACCGCGACTGATGTCACGGCGAGGCGCAGAGGCTTGGAAACAAACCTCTCCTGCTCGGTCCTCTCGCGGATGGAGATGAACCAGTCCACCATCGACTGCAGGAAGAAGGAATCGGCGCTGATGATGATCCTGGGAATGCTGCCGGTCTCGAACCACCCTCCAGGCTCGAACCTCATCACCACCGTCATCAGGCACTCGTGGGAGTAATTGTTCTTCAGCCTGAAGTCCGGCTTGAGCGGCGCGATGGTCACCGCGGCGTTCATCTTGGCTGGAACGAGCCCGCCCTGCGCCTTGGCGTACTGCGCGACTTGGTGGTGGTTGGAAAAGAGAATGACAAAGGTGCCGTCACAGTCCTGTCTCCAGGTGGCCTCCACGAGTACGACCCGTGTCGGCATGACGTGCCTGAGCATCCCGCGGTAGGGGAACTGCACGTGAAGCACCCTCCTGTGCTCGTCCACCTTCTTGACGACCTTGAGGAAGGACAAGTTCGACTTGACGTGAGAGTAGCTCTCAAAGTTCCACACGCTGTCAAACACGGTCTGAGGGTCGCCGCGCATCACGCAGGAGATCATCCTCGCGCTCTCCTCCTTTGCCCTCAGGGCGTCGTCCTCGCTCTCCATGAACACGCGCACTTGGGCCGTCGAACCAAGCAAGATGAGAAAGATTAGGAAAGAACTTGGTCAGCTCCTCCACCAAAAGGGAGAAGAAGAAAAAGGGCCAAAGGCTCACCTCCGTTGATGTGCTTTATTGCGTACCAGGTACCCACTTCCTCGTCACCGTCCTGTTCGAGCCTCGGCGTGCCCTGCGGCGTGTACTCCCGGTTGACCTTCTTCAGCATCGACGAGTTGAGCCCGCCCGCCTCAACGAGGCGGTCGACCATGCCCTTGATAGTGTCATGCCACGCGATCGCGTCCACCTCACGCTCAAAGCCGATCTG
>Ga0160423_10004705_pt1 | contig 11187 bp, 10 predicted proteins | sample CRUFie14St8metaG_FD_108191 | JGI IMG/M metagenome (GOLD analysis project Ga0160423, IMG submission 108191) | Marine microbial communities from the Costa Rica Dome - CRUD Field 142mm St8 metaG | ecosystem: Environmental > Aquatic > Marine > Oceanic > Photic zone | place: Costa Rica: the Eastern... | reverse complement strand
TTACCATATCTCCTTCTTTCTGTATAAGAAGAAGCTCTATTTCATCAGCTAAAGGCTTACCTTGAACTTCGCAAATAAATCCAACATTTTTTTCATGGCATTCTTGTAAATAAGGCATAAAGTTTGAAAAATTACATTTCAAACACCTAAACACATCTACAAAAGATTCTGCGGCAATTTCGAATTCTTTTCCAAATAGAGCACCCATTTCTCCCTCTAAGTATACTTTACGAGTTGTCATCATATCTATAAACTCCTACAATATGCTTTATCCATAAAGGGTATAATGACTCTCTACAGGATAATCTATTTACTGCGTGATGAAAAAATACATCATTTCCTAAATATACCCCACAATGGTTAGGTACATCTGCTTCTATTTGAAAAATTAAAACATCATTTTTTTGAGGAGTATCTACTTTTACATGATTCCAGTTTTTGATGTTTTCTTCATTAAAATAATCTAGCCCTTTATCCCACCAATCATCTTCAAAAAGATCTCTTGGGGGAATACTAATTCCTTCGTTTGCTAGCCAATCTCTCATTGCTTCAAAGCAGTCTTGAACTCCAAAAGCATACTCTCTGCCAAGCAAAGGATTTACATTTACTTTAGGCTCTAATATATTTAGTTCCATTTCTGGGTAACTAAAAATATAATAAGGTATTCCTACTGCATTACAGTTGTTTTTATCACTTTCGCTAGGCTCATTTGTTCCGTCAGGATGATTGTGAACTATTCCTATAATATCCATAATAGATTTATACTTCATGTAGTCTTGCGAACACATGATAAAATCTGTATCTTCTTCTGCTACATTTTTACAGGGATAGTATTTCTTTTTTCCTTTTACTATACCTATTACACCACAGGCTTCTCTGGGGTATTGCTCTTCAAAATGATGTGTAATTTGTTCTATCACTTAAACTTTCTCGAACCTGGGAATCCTCCAAATGGAAGACTTATTGAAGTATTTAAATTAGTATCGCTATTATTACCTTGGAATCTAAGTTTACAACCAGTAAGAGTTTTTGAGCACACGTCTAATCTTTTCCAATAACTCTTATTTGTACTAGGATTTTTATTTGCGGGCACTGCTCTTACTGCCTCCCATATCTCTGTATGGCCTGCTATGATTGTTTTAACTTTAGAATTTATAGTGTATTCACTTGAACTGTTCCAAGTTGGAATAGAACTAATATTTTTTGTAATTAAATTATCTGTTTCGTCAAAAAATCTACCATTGCCATTCAAAGGCCAGTTACACCCACCTTCGTTACTTAGAGTTCCTCCTTGATATCTCCACACACAGTACCTTCCAATAACGACTCTTCCAGGAACTTTAACACCCTCAACATCCATAGGGCTTGCTAACTCAAACTCTACCATTATATTATCTTCCGAAGCGACTCTATCAATAATATAAGATTGTGTGGGAAACTCAACAGGAGGAGAGCTGGGATTTGAATCACCAGAATTATATGTATTTGATAGCAAAGTGCGTCTATAATCTATACGAGTATTTAAGAGGTCTTCATTTTTTTGCAGTCCTTCGTCAACTAGTATTGAAAATAAAGTGTCTTCATCACTTGATATAGTTCGAGTAAGAGTAGGGATATTTGCAATCCTTAATGAAGGTCGAGGGCTTACACCTGCTCCGTTTAATTCTACTCCGTCTATCATAATAGGAACAGCAAAATATTCTTTTAAAGGGTATGACCCTCCTGATATAGTTTTTTCAGGAAAATAAATACTTGTATTTCCTTCCTCTAGGCCATTAACTAAATATACCTTTGTACCGCTTGGAAGAGTTACATCAAATAACTCAACATAAGAGTCTGCTATTTCTTGTAACTGTACTGTATCTATTAAAGTTGTCATAATTAAGGCTCGTAAACTCTTCTTAATGCACACGATAGGCTATGATTTGTTGTCTGCCCGTAGCTTATATTGTAGTCATCGCATACTACTTTAATAGTGCTTGTAGTAAGAGCTCCACTACTAAACTTATCTGTAATTACAAAATTAAAATTCTTTCCCGCTTTAATATCAAAGAATCCCGCGATAAGATTAATATCTTCTGATTCTCTATTTTGAAAAGAAAGATTAAACTGGTCTTCCTTAGTATTTATTCCATCTAAAACTCGTTGCTCATACCCGTCTCCAAATTTTGCAGTGAGAACATTATGTTTAGAAGATCTACTCAGCCCTCGATCTGGCACTGCTTCGAAAGCACTATTTGTTCCCTGAGACTGTCCCTTAATAGTATCTACATCTCCTGCAGATATTGTAAAACTAAACGTTGCCATTATGCTACTCCATGCTTATTTAGAATACCGCCTGCTCGTTTCTGATTGTGAAGCTCTTTTTGTACTGCGGCAGCAATAATTTGTCCAAGATTTTCGCCCATTGCTCCATTTGAAGAAGACTGAGTTTGTCCATCAGTAGATACATTTACGGTAACATTATTTACGCTTTGGCCCCCATTTTTCATTTCAACAGGGATAGAGTTACCATTTGGTAAGGGAACTACAGCTTCTGTACCATGAAGAATTGCGGGGTATCCTGCTTCGCGACCTCTAGCTATACCACCTACAGAATAAGATTCAAACATTCCTCCGCGTCTTGCTACAGGGGCAGGCACAGGCAGTGCAGCACCCGAGCCAGGTAAAATCATATTCATTGCAGCCATTATAGCTTTTTGAACTAAAAGCTTTGCTATCATTTTTGCTATATCTGCAAGAATTGCCTTTGCCATATCCCCAAAAGCTTGTTTTGCACTTTTTGTTCCTTGTATTAAGGAGTCGAATGCAGACACCATATTATTTGTCAAACTATTTCCTGCTGCATTCGCAAGTTGATTTACATCATTTAAATCTTTTTTTGCATCTTTTAACCCTTCAAGTTTTTCTTTTAAGCTACCGATCTTTGCTGCTGAAGCGTTTTCTACATTTTGTAGCGCAGTTCCTTCTGCAGTAGTAAGCTCTGTCGCCAGCTCTCTCAGCTTAGCTGCACCTTTTTTATCGCTGCCTTCAACTTTTGATGCTTCTGCTTCAAGCTGTGCTCGCAGTAATGCATATTCAGCACTAATCATAGCTTTTTTCATGTCATTAATTTTTACTTGTGTTTCTTCTTCAAATTTAATTTGGGCCTGTAGTGCTGCAATTTCTTGGTCAAGCTTCATTTTACCTTCATCAACAAATTCGAAGAAAGGATTTCTTTCTGCTTCTCTAATTTTTGCAGAGTCTTGAGTTGCTTGCTCTTGTTGCTGTATTCTAAATTGCTCTCTTTGTACTGCTAGAATTTTTTCTCGAAGTTTTGCTTCTCTTTGTTTTTCTTTGAAAGTTGCTTGAGCAATTCTTAGCGTATCATTTTCAATATTTTTCTTTTCGTCTGCGAGTGCATTTCCTTCTTTGTCAAGTTGATCTATCAGTTCCTTCACGCCTTTTACGTGCCGAAAGTTTTCCAATAGTTCTATTACTGCGGTATTTTGAGTTATTTTTAATTGAACTGCTTCTGCTTCTAGATCACGAAGCTCTTTTGCGAGTACGGTGTTTTGTCCTGCAAATTGAACAATTTCTTGTTGCTTTTCTTTATTTTCTTTTAGATCTGCGTTTAACTCGGCTGTTAGTCTATCTGCTTCTGCTGCGGTGTTTCTAAACGCGCCCATTGCTGCTGTAAGAGCTGTAGCTTCCATTTGTGAATCGCTTAATTGAGAATTCATATCTAAACGATTAAATGTTTCTGCGTAAACTGCAGTATTCTTTAACTGCTCTGCAATCTCTTTTGCGCCTTTTCCGCCTTCCTGCATAAAGGCTCCATCTTCTCCAAAAAGAGTTATGCCTTCTTCTGGTATAGTAGATGCTATTGTGCTGAAGACGCCGAATAATGCTTCAGTACTGTCTTTTAGCCGAGTAAACTTTGTATCTGATTTGTCTAATAAACTCGTTAATTCACTATTTACTTCTGTCAAACGTGGAGCAAAATCTGCAAAAGAGTTTACAAACCTTTGATTAGGTTCTATAGCCTTGTTGATAGCTGCTACATAGGCTGCAACTTCTTGTTCTGATAAAAAAGTAGCATCCTTAGAGTTTAACTCGTTTATAATCCTATCTAATTCAGTTAAAGCTGCTCCTTGCTCTTTAAAAATTCCTGAAGCAGCTAATTGCTCTCTTCCTGACGCAGCCACAGTGATAAGATCCTCTAAAGGTACTTGTATAGGCTCTTTAGCAGCAGCCGTCAGAGCCTCTTTTGCTAGCTGTTTCATTCTTTTAACTATGTCTCTTTCTGAAATTAATGCTGTTTTTCCTCTTTCTGCTTGCAAAGATTTTAGTGCAGTATCTCTAGCTGCCATGTAGTCCCCCGAAAAAAACCGTGCGAAATCTTCTCGTGAAGCTGTTCTAACAGCATCTTGCTCTGCTTGTAAAGATTCTCCTCGAAGTTTTCTTTGTATTGTGATTAGTCCTTGAATTGCAGAGCTTACTTGTTGTACAATTCCGCTTTGTCCTTTTAGACGAGCAAAAGTTGCTTCTGTAGCAGTGCCTGAGCTAAGCATTGCAATCTGTACTTCTACTGCAGAAACTTGAATTTGAGCTAAATTATCTAAAATTTCATTCGTAGCTTTTTTAGTTTCTGAAACTTCAAAAGGATTACCAAACAATGCAGTCAATGTTTCCCAAGCTAAAGTTCCAAAAAATAAAATTTGACCCAATATAGGAATTGCATTTAGTAATGCTGTTCCAAAGAGTCGAGCAGCTGCGCCGCCCACCTTGAATGCTGCCCCAAGTTTCCCTATAGCGCCGGAAGCTTTACCTACTTCTCCGGCCATACGCGCAGAGGCAGCTCCTGCAATTTTAAATTGATCGCCCAAAGAGGCTCCTTCCATAAGTTTAAAAGCAGCTGCTTCTTTTCTTCCTATTCTACTTTTTGTTCCTATGTTTGCTGCAGTTCTTTTAGCTCCACTAACTCCAGAACCTGCCCCTATGCCTGAACTTTCTAGTTGTCTTAGTTTTGCAACTTCTATCTGCAATTGTTTAATTTGTGCAAGCTCTGCTTGTTTTTCTCGTATTAAAACTTGGTGTGCAGCCTTTTGGCTTCCCCGCAAAGATTTCTCTTCTGCTTTTAAAGTAGTTAAATTTTGTAATCTTCTTTTTGCCGATAAGTTTAAAGACTTTTCTGCTGTTTTTAATTGAGCAGCATTTGCGGCTCCTTTTCGTATAGAATCTTCTACATCCTTAAAGCCTTTTGGCGCGAACTCAACTTTTTTTAATTTTTTTGAAGCAACTTCAAAGTTTGATTGTATTTTTGAAGCAGCTATTCTAGCTTGTTTAGCTAAACCAGAAAACTCTGTTCTTGTTCTTTTTCCAAGATCTGATAAAGCAGGAGTTAACTGGCTGACTATTGTACTTGCAAAAATAGCTAAAACACCAACAAGAGCCATTGGTTTTTCTGATAAAAACTCTACAATAGGAATTAGTCCTCTGTTTAAAAACTCAAATACTGATTTAAGTAAATTGGAAAAAGTTGAAGCTAGCTTGTCAAAAGGGTTAGCATCAATAGATGCAGCAGCATCACCAAATTTCTTTAATCCTTGCTCTAGTACAGCATTTGCAAACGCTTGTTGTCTTTCAAATTGAGTAAGTTGATTTGCATTTTTACCTAAACTTGCTGCATAGTTTCGAGTTGCATCATCTAAGCGTACAATAATTCCTAGTTCGTCTAATATTTCTGGCTCTAGTTTTGCAGTACCTCTAACTAATCTATCTAAAGCATCAGGCAGCTCTCTGCCTAAAGAAATAGATGCTCCTTTTGCGATAGTTGTAAGTCCTTCTAGCTGAGATGCAGAAAATCCTTGTGCAGTGCCTACTGCTACTGTTCGTAGCGCTTGCTCACTATCAATTGCTGCTCCAGTAATATCTTTGAGGCCCTCTGCAACTAATGCAAGGTTTCTTCCTGCAGTATTACCTAGACTTATTAAAGAACTTTCCAGCTGCTCTACTTGGGCGGCGCGTCTAAAAGCATTAAAAGCAGCAGTTACAGCAAATATATTTGCAGCCAAAGTTGCATACGCGGGTACTAAGCTCCCTCCGATACCTTGAGCCATCTTTGAGAAATTTTTTGTAGCATTTGCAGACTGCTGAGAAGCACCTTTAAAGTTTCTATCTACGGTTCCCGTACTTTTTGCTGTACTTTTATTTGCTTTATCTACGTTGTTTAAAGCTGTGCGAAGCTTTTTTGCGGAGACAGTAGCTTTCTCCATCTTGCCATTAACTTCAATATCTATTTGTATTTTTTTAGCCATTAGCCTTGCACATTATGGGTGTATGATTTTCCACCGCTTGTTTTAGATCTCTGCTCTGCTTGTTTTCTTTTTCGGTCTGCTTTTTGCGCTCGATCTTCTACTAAAATATTTTCATACATTTTCATAATGTATAAAATTGTTCTAGGATTTTCTACTTCGTACAACTTAAAGAAGTAATTTATTCCGTCCCAATACTTTCCCATATATGTTCCGCTCATACCTTCCCAATGATCTGGTAATAAGCTAAACATAAAAAATGCCACTTGAACTTCTTCGGGAAAATCCGAAAGCTCGAGCGGCATTTTGGCAGGGTCTGGTTCTTGTCCTAATTGTTCACAGAGCATTAAATACTTCTTTACATCGAAGTTAGACTCTGCTTCTTTTACATAACGAGCTAGAAGAGATTTTATCTCTTCTATTTGTTCCCAGTAAAATTTTCGAGGTCACCTACTGTTTCAGTAACCCAACTATCAAATACATTAGAGTTCTTCATAAGAAGCTCTGCATTTTCTTGTGTATAGGGAAGCTCATCTTCAGGATCATAGGCCGAGACATCTACCAAAAGAAGCTCTTCTAGGTATGAAAACTTCAAGCCAGACCATGTTTTAATAACTGCTTTACTATACTCAACTAAAAACTTTTCTTCGTCTAATATTTCTTCAGGTTGACGAGTTTTTTTGTCAAACTTTGTGCTAACACATTTTTTACGTAATTTTAACAGCTCTTCTCGAGCCAAGTAGCAGAGAGAAACTTTCATCCCAGAATATCCTGGAAAGTCAATTGAAACTGTTTTGCTAGGAGTCATAAGACTCGCTAAAGAAATAGGTGAATCGCTCATTTTGTGTCCTTTAAGAGTGTAAATTTATATCTTGTAATTATAGGTGAAAGGAGGTGAGATGTCAAGATTTATTTTTTGTAGGAGTAAAGAAAAGGGGCCGAAGCCCCTTAATAAATCATTATTTTTATTATGCTGGGTTAGCACCCGCAAATTTAACAGTTACTTCATCAGTTCCGCCAATTGTAGAAGGCAGAGCCTGGAACGTCGTCTCGAGTGAAATTACATCTTCTACACCGTGTGCAGGAATTTCAAAGTGAGCTGTTGGGAAGTTAAATTGATATACAGGAACAGTAGAGCTAGTAGCAACTCCACCTAATTTAAATGTAAGATCAAAAGAGTTTACAACTTTACTACGTGCTGCTGTAGATGTTAGATCATTAAAGAAGTCTGTAGAAGTACCTGTATTAGTACCAGAATCAAGACCTAAATAACAACTGAATGCGCCACTAACAGAGCGGGCACCAGTAACGTGACCAATTGGCAGGTTTACTGAACCTAGAGTTTCTGGAGTAAGGAATGAAATATTATTTGAAATAGTAATATTTCCGCCTATAAGCGTTAGCGTATAGACACCGCTACCAGAACCTGGGAATGTAGTTGTATCCCCTGCAGTAATTGCTAATTGAGTTAATCGGTTACGAATAAAGTTATTTGTAGCAGCAATTCCTTCAAATACTGTACGTGTAGGCTTTGAAGCCTCTGTAAGGGTTCTACCAAAACCTGACCAAGCAATTGTAGCAATACCGTCTACATCAAAATCAATTGATGCTTCGTTTACTACTGCTTCGTCACACTTGTACACAACAGGATTTGAACCGCCATCATCAAGCGAGAAATAAATGTTGCAAGTTCCAAGAGTTGCTTTATTTGATCCTGAAAAAGACAAAGAAGTTAACCCAGTGCCTGCAGTAGTGTTGGGTGATGCTGTAGAACTAAATGTGAATCCTGAAAGAGCTGTTGCCTGAGAGGCGCCTGGAGCAGTATAAGTACCAGGACCTGCCATCAAAGCCCATAGAACTTCCTCTACTGCGTGGTGCTTATCAGTACCATCTTTTTCTGCATTACCTGCTGCATTGCTGCCTTCTGAAAGGAAAGGACGAGCATAAGTGCTAAAAGACCACTCAACAGGAGCCAAGGAGTCGTTAAATACTTTTCGTCCGCGCTTACTCGTGCCTGCGGTATCTTCCATCTCTGAAAGAGTAACCTCAGTTGAGTTATTTGCTTGTGAGAAGCTAAAGCCATCTAGTACAGGAATCTCCCATACATTAGACCCGATCTCAATATACATTTTACTGTCTCTACTGAAATATAAAGTATCGACTGCCATAGTTTATCTCCTATGTAACTTGAAAAGACTTGGACGTGAACATTTGTTCGTGCCAGTATTTTCTAATAACGAACCTCTATTTCGATTTCACCGACTCCTAGAGGATCGAGCACACCTTCATCAGTAACAATACTAACAACGGTAATTTGTTGAGCATTATACTCATTATTCATTGCATCATAATACTTTAGCCTTGAGTTATCTTCGACAACTGTTTCAACATCCTCCATTAAAAGATTTAAAGCTTCTGTAGAGTCAGTGTCGTCAGAAACATAGCATCGTATTGTAATACTTAAATATCTATCTTTATACCCACCTGCTTGGTAATCTCTAGTTTCTGTTCCAGCATTTAAATGAATTGCTGGAAAATCTTGAACTTCATCCCAAAATTTTAAGCGAGTTTCTACATTATTTGCGACATCTGTTAAAAAAGCGCCAGAGCCGTCAATATCTTTCAGTTTTGTTGCAAGAGCATTTAATATATTGGATCGTCTTGATGTATAATCTCTATTTGCCATTACACTCTCCTAGTGTAGAAACGTCCAATTGCAAACTCTGCCGCAACTTCTCTAATTGATTTATCAATCAACCTTCTTGGATCAAGCTCTGAGCTTCCTTGCCTATAGCCGGGCTCAAAAGTTTGATACGGATTCTTCATGTATCTATATCCAATGCTTGGGTAACCCTTCGGAGTTTTAGTTATATCTGTAATTTCTACTGAAGAAGCAAATCTTCCTGTTCTATACTCTAACGCTGGGCTTCCCATATTTTTTACAACTACATCTGAAATTCGTTGATTCATTAAAGCCATTAATCGTAAAGGCTCCGAAGCAGGCCCGCGCTCTATCTTAGAGTTTCTTGCGGTTATCTTTTTTCTGCTGCCTGTTCTTAAACTACCTGCTTTTATAGATTTAGGCTTATTAGTATTTTTAATTTTAGAGTTTTTGTTTTTTGGATTTTCAACTCTGTATTTTACTGCTTTTGCACCTTTTTTCTTTAAAGGTTCTATTATTTGTTCGTTAATAAAGTTTTGAGTTAATCTTTGATCAAAAGGCTGACTACTTTCGCCTTCTGCAAATTGAACTCCTTTAAGCTCAAGTTCAGCTTCTAAAGCATTTTCTATCGCGGGCCGTAAAGCTTTCCAGTCTGTAGATTCTTGTCCGGGTGCATTTGCAAGAGTTTGTCCTATTCTACCAGAAACTTGAATACCTCTTTTAGTGTAGCTATCATTTAGTTTCCAATCAAACTCTACTTGATCTAGCATTCTTTCTATAATTTTTAGTGCCGCGTCTCTTGCAGCACTGTCCCCCGAAGGAGTTAGATTACTTAAATCTTTTAGTATCTGAGTACCAACAGTTCTTCCAACATGTAAGAACTGAGTTCTTCTAGTAAAACTTTTTCTTGCGCGTCCTTTTACTAAATTTTTAAATAATGTATCAGCAGAGTTAGTCTCTAAAATATTTAAAATTGTTGTTTTTACTTTTATAGCTTGGTTTGATGGTTGTAATACTTGAATTTCGCCATTTACCATGGCTGCTTGGTAAGTAACTTCTGTAACCTGTTTATTATACTCTGCTATAAAATTCTTAAATATAAACTGTGCTATTTGACGAGCTTCTGACCGTAGCTTAGACATACTTTCTGTATTTCTATTTGCAACATTTTCTGCCGCTGCAGCTCTACTAATATCTTCCGCATTTGTAGAAACAAGTCTTTTCTTTTCTGCAGTTACAGACTTTGACATTCTAATTGCAACATAATTGTACATTAGAATATTATAAATGTCATCGACACTTATACCAATTAAGTGCAAGCCTGCACTATCTACTCGTTGTCTTGCTTTTTTATTAATAGTGCGCTTTCTTGCACTCCCATAGGCTTCTAGTAATAATTTGTCGATTAATTTAGATGCCATTAAAAGTTTTTATACATATCAAGTACTCGCTTAATATGGTCTGGGAACGCAACGCTATCTCGTACACTTGATGTGCTTTGGTTCTGTATGCTCGCTCCGCCAAGAGTTCTTCGTTCTTTATGCTCATCCTTCAAGTAGTATGTAATCAAATCTACTACTGCAAGTTTTAAGTCTGACGGACACGCAGAATATCCTGCTGTATATGTAACTTTTACTGCTCCCGCACCACGGGGCCAGTGCTTATAGGTAGATCCCGTTACATACAGTACACTATCCGTCGTCGTGTCTAGATAATATTCTGTAGTTGGCACGGTGGTGTAACTTTCTGTAACGGAATCTCTTTTTTCTACTGAAACAATTGTATTGACTGGAGACTCTGTAAGTTGTACAATATGAGTATGCCAATCAATATTAAAAGTTTCTATTTTATTTGTTGAGTAAAAATCAATAATAGAATTACCACAATAAGTTTTTACTAATTGACTCACTGAAGGTACTAAAGTAGCAAGACGCAAGTCTTCTTTAGGACTTGCAATTCCTTCTGCTTCTTTATATTCTGCAAGAGTAATTAAATCTGCCATAATAAATCAATTAGTAAAAACTTGGGGAGGAGAACCTCCCCAGTTTATTTAACTAGCTATTAAGCTACTGAGTCGATCTTAATGCAAGGCTGATCTGCTGAAGCACCAGCTACAAGCTGTTCGAAACCAAGTGATTGAGTAGCAACGATTACTCGACGCTGATTCATCACTTCGTAGTCTTGCTCAACTGTAACACCGCGCAATCGTGGCATTACATAGTTACGAGT
>Ga0160423_10004704_pt1 | contig 11188 bp, 7 predicted proteins | sample CRUFie14St8metaG_FD_108191 | JGI IMG/M metagenome (GOLD analysis project Ga0160423, IMG submission 108191) | Marine microbial communities from the Costa Rica Dome - CRUD Field 142mm St8 metaG | ecosystem: Environmental > Aquatic > Marine > Oceanic > Photic zone | place: Costa Rica: the Eastern... | reverse complement strand
CCAACGGTAACGCCAACGCCAACGGTAACGCCAACGCCAACGGTAACGCCAACGCCAACAGTAACGCCAACGGTAACGCCAACGCCAACACCAGTAGATATATGTGAAGAAGAATGTGAATGCTTACCAGGAGTATTCAAGTATGATAACACATTCTGGCAAACATTACCACCTTCTCCTTGGTCTTATAATTATATGTACTATTCATATGATGTAAATACAGGTGCATATCAACCAGTAGCAACACCTGGTTTGACGGAAAGATACAGAAGCTTGTCCAATACAGACACTTTTGGAATTGGTCCGCATATATTAGCATGCCAATTATGGAATTCAGCACATATGCACGAATGGACATTCAAGATGCTTTTAGAAGAAGAGAATCCTAGTAATTGGGAATTTCCTAATCACACAACCAATCCATATTATGATCCAGACTGGATAGAACCACCAGCCGCCATTCACACAGACAAATATGGAGTAGCAACCGGAGGAACTCAACAAGAACCTGTCATGACAGACAGATTTCTTCCAGAAAGCAGAGGATTAATGATACCCAACTTAGGAATAGTCTACGGATTGTGTTTAGGAGCTACAGGCGAAGGAAGCACAAGAGGTAATGGTAGATTGAGACAACCGATTTCATATGGGGTAGGTTTCAATTACCGTGACAGAGTATGTAGGCTAAATTCAAGTTGGTGTGCTTCATATGGCCTAGATTTTGATCAGAATAGAGTAAACAATTTAGGAAATTGCTATATGACACCTGGTCAGGAAATTTCGGAAATACTATTTGGTACACATATCACAAGATCATTCAGACAATTTGGAAGGTGGGTGGAAAATCAATAATTACTCAATTTTTTCCCGCCTTTAAATAAAATGTTCAAAAGCAAATTCATTTTTATTGTGTTCGTATTAATACTTTATATTTTAGTATTTTGGATTTTAGATGTTGTCACTAATAACGCATATTATACAATAAACCTTTCGGAAATACTATTTGGTACACATGTCACAAAATCATTAAGACAATTTGGAAGGCGGGTGGAAAATCAATAATTACTCAATTTTTTCCCGCTTATAAATAAAATGTTCAAAAGCATATTCATTTTTATTGTGTTCGTATTAGTATTCTGGATTTTAGATGTTGTCACTAATAACGCATATTATACAATAAATCTTAGATGCAAATTTAATAATACACCAACAACTAAAACATGCGAAGGAGGGATTAGACGTCCTCCTATCCAAATAAATCAACATCGGGAAATTCATTGTCCGGTAAGCCAAAACGTCGAAAATGATACATGCAATGCATTTCAATATGACCATACAAGACAAGTATTATGGCCTCCACCAGCATTCTTATCATACGACTCTACAAACTCAATATTCAATGCAAATCCGAATGCTCTACCAGATTGCGAAATGACAAATCAGGCTGAAAGCACACAAAGATGTTGTAAATTACAAAATAATACTACTTCGAAAATCGTAAATTGCAAACAACGATGCGAAAGTATTGGCATGTTTGGTAGCAATAGAAGCTGTATTCCAGGTACAGATACAACAACTTGGAAAGATGTACCAATACAACAAACTGTAGATCAAAGATATTTAGAAAATCTTCCACCAATCAATATAGCTACACCAAATATACAACCAACCGAAGATTATTACTGCATTTGCTCAAATACAAATAATTCCACATCCAATGATCTTATAGAATCCGTAATTGGTAATGAAAACACAGAACAAATTATTTATCCTACTCGAAATCCGAATATGATAAAGTATGCAATAATTTTAGTTGTAATTCTTTTATTATTCTCAGGTGTGGACGCTTATAAAATCATGAAAAAAAAATCTAAACAAACAATGATATGGTGTTTTTTCGATATAGCCATCATAATAGGATTACTATCGACATATTTTATAGATAAAAAGTTCAATGGAGGAAGATGTTTCAATTTTCTATCAGGAGAAGCAACTGCTACTCAATTATGGTCCTGTAATAATCCTGCATACTATTCAACCATGTATGATTTAATGAATCAACTAAATGATGCACGAAATTCCGAAGCAATAAATCGTGAAACTTTGAATCGAGAAACTGAAGCAAATTTAAGTTGCAATACACGCATGCATATTACTGGTGGACAAAATATACAATATGTTTGTCCACTTAATACATTATGCGACACAAATTCAGAAGGAATGGTCGTTCGTAATTGCCTATGTAAAAACGGTTCTTGGATTGCACCCAACGACTGGGTAACCCCCTCTAATTCATGTGAAGTCGAAACATCTGATCAACAAGATGTTATGAATAGATGCACTGTAGCAAATCAAAATCAAAAAAATTCTATAAACTACAAAGGAAGAAGATGTTTCTGCAATGCCGATGGCACGATAAGCAGTTTAGATCAATATACTGGTCAAACCTCACGACAAAGTAATACTATTGGGGAAAGATTCTTTTGTCCACCCATGGGACATGCGATAGATGAAGAAAATGGAACCACATCAGTCTTGTCAGAAGCATGTTGGTGCAACCAAAATCGTAATAACATAGGACAAGTATTTAGCACTGGACATCGTTTTAATTGCGAATGCTCAAGCACACCATCAGACGGAAGCACAACCGCATGGATTCTAACAGATAAACCTGCTACACCGAATTTCACAGATTGGGATGCATCAGCTACTGAAAATTGTGGAAATCAGATATGTAATTTCACAGAATCCACCAGTCAATACCTAAATCCTCAACTTTATTACGAATCAAACTGTACCCAAGCAGGAATACCGACTGCTGTTGAAAGCTCGTAAAAAATAAAAAGTGTACATAATAATGTTGAAAACACAAATACTTAGAAGTTGTATTTGTATCGTTATATTTACTTGCCTAACGCTTCTTTGGATTGTAAAAATAAATGATGAAGGAATGGACAGACCAAGCGCAGACTTTAATTCATGTGAGAATCCAAGCACAAGTCAGAGAGCAAGAGAATTAGAAAATAGAATAACACAATCTGCATCAATACTGACACAATTACGAAACGATATTTCACACCAAAGATTTGAACAGCGAATATGTGAAAACACGCAAACCAATTCTTTACCCGATACAATTACTAGTCGATGTCCAGATGACACTTTGTGCGATGATGACTCAGACGGTTTGGATATACGAGGTTGTTTATGCAAGAATGGCACATGGTTAAACCCAATAGAATGGACTCGTTCGCCAGGACAATGTGTGCTGGAAGGATCGGATATATCTTACATCAATGACAAATGCACCCAGGCACAATTAAGAGGAGATACAACCGTAAATTACAAGGGATACAAATGTGCATTTACACAAAATGGATCCAACTTTGACCTAAGTTTACCGTCAATCAATACTGGATCAAGAGTGGGATCGACGAATCGTATTTCATGTCCTGATCCAACACTAGCATCAGACCAAAGCATGCAAGTTCTATCTCTTACTGATACTACATGTGGATGCAATGAAAATTACAATGTGGTTGGTAAAGTATATGGAACTGGCGGACGATTTAATTGCGAATGTTCTAGCATCAATGGAAATATGACTGGTTATAGACTCACCGATAAACCTCCAAATCAATACAGACACTGGGAACCAAATACGACAAGTGCAAGCTGTGGTAGCGGGCAAATGTGTAATTTTAGTCACAATTTCCCAGGTAATCAGTTCAGTGACAATATAGAATCTTACCATCTTTTGAATCCCAAATTATACTATGAATCACTTTGCACACAAGGAGGACCTTTCCTACCTACATCACAGCCAATTACTTTTCCAAATTTACCAACAAACGCATCATTTCCAGTCTCATTTTCTAATCCGATTAGAAGCACCAATCAAGGTCAACATGTTTATGGACTCATATATGGTAATTCTCAACTTACCTTTGAACATGTCACAACTATACCCAGTTGGACATCGCAACCATTTTACATGGATCTTAGTCAGATACACTGTGATACACCATGCGATTGCCCTGTCGGTCCAGATTGTGTGGCACCATTGAGACCATGTACTTGTCCTGGACAAATCGCAATAACTAATAAAAATAACATGTTTATGGATTTCTTAGACACAAGCAAACTATATTACATAAACATGACAAATTTTGGATATTTAGAATGGTCGGATAATATTTCTCACAGAGATGGTCAAAACAGAATAGAATACGTGACACGAACAATTTCAGGAGACGTTAAAAACTTCACTTTGCAAGATGAAATTAACAGAAGCGGAAAATGGCGAGATGCAGACTTTTCACCTATACTCAGCTATTCTTCAAGCAGACCAAGCTTGGAAAAAGGATTATTTTATGTACTGCCTATCTCAGAAACAAACTTTGTGTTAATACACGCATGGCTCACACATAAACAGGATACATTCAATTCAGATTTAGCATGTCCATTTTATTATTTAACTGCATCAGGATTGCAAGGATCCAGACAATATCATACTATTCATCATATTTCAAGCTTCGATTTCATAACTCAGCCTGGTGGAAATGGAAGCACGTCAAATTTTCCTACACACTACAAAATAAAATACAATCTTTTCTGGCCAAGTTGGAATTCTTTCTATCAAGATGCTTATGGAACTACAAATGTCTACTTGAATTCAGTATCCCAACTCAGTCAAAATTACATATCGCATCAAAATGCGATATTAGATCAAATACATCCATGGACAAGTAGTCGAACTCGAGAAGAATCAAGGTGGTATCAACCAGCAACACCAAAATCTATGTTTATTAATGGAATATGGACTCCAGGAGCACCAAATCCTGGGTTGAGTGCAGATTCTACGACTTGGATATTTGGTAACGAAAATAGACAAAACGACACATCGTTTCAATCCTCTGTAAGGATTGGAAGCAGATACCTTAATCCACCTACATATGCTTCAGAAAACGCTCCATTAACACTTGCTGATACACCATTTCTTTGGAATTTCGTAAAAGTGTCACCAACTACTTACGAAATAAGAGCACCTGGAGGCCAAGCTATATTCCACTCTGGCTATAGCTCAGCAGGAGGAGAATGGAATCATCATCCAGAAACTGGTCATACAACTGTAAATTTGAGATCTGAACTTAATTATGGTAATCCTAATAGTTTCAGTATGCGAATTCAGTGGATATTAGAAGATGTAACACCACCACCACCACCAACACAACCACCAACACAACCACCAACACAACCAGCACAACCAATATCAGGATGCACGAATTCCTCTGCAACCAATTATAATTCAGCCGCAACAGTTGATGATGGAAGTTGCATAATAAATGGATGCACAATCCCGACGGCTTCAAATTATAACTCAAATGCAACTCAAGACGACGGAAGTTGTATAATACCCGGATGTACAGATTCTTCCTCTCCAAACCACAATCCAAACGCTACACAAGACGATGGATCTTGCATATATCGAGGATGCACTGACAATAGAGCCACAAATTATAACGCAAATGCAAATCAAAACGATGGAAGTTGCATAATAGAAGGATGTACAAATCCAGGGGCTCAAAATTATGAGTCTTATGCAACGCTTGATGATGGATCTTGTGTAATACCTGGAACTGGACAAACTTGCACCACAAATCTTTCCCCAGATAATGAATGCGAACAATATTGGCCTTATGCTTCATTATGCTGTACTGATGGTGTAGGTGGAGGCGAATGTTTAACTTCATCAGAATACACAAATAGAATGAGAAGTGGTGGATGTTTACCGAATTACTACCAACCTACACAAGTTCACAACGGTGATCCTGCAAATACAGGATCTACATGGGTAGGTTGGTCCAGTAGACGAGAATGCCATAATATGGGAAATAATGAACACTGTACATGCGATGCCGGGTATGTGCCGGTATTAGGAACAGCTACTGCAGGAAATCAACCAAGCATGGTTATGTGTGCAAATGCTTATTATTATCAAGTCCTTAATAGGCCTACATTGGGAGCACACACGGCTGTGTCATGCGCAAATGGTGAGACACCAACCAGGTGGTCTGATGGTTGGCAAGGTTGGAAATGTCCGTAATTAAAAATATTTTTCGGAAAAAAAAATCAAACGCGCGAATCACTTTTTTTCTTTTCATATTTGAAAATAAATATGCGTGTCAAGAAGAGAAACGGATTGTCCGAGCCAGTTATGTTTGAGAAGATTACTGCGCGAATCAAGAAATTATGTTACGGGCTTGATCCAAGCGTAGATGCGTTATTCATAGCCCAAAAAGTCATCACTGGTCTATATGATAACGTTTCTGTATCAGAAATTGATGATTTAGCCGCAGAAACTGCAGCTTTTTTAAGCACACATCATCCAGATTTCTCGAAACTAGCTGCAAGAATCTCCGTATCGAATCTACATAAAAATACCGAAAAGACATTCTCCAAAGTTATTGAAAAATTATATAGACATGTACACAACGACGCAGCAGCACCTCTTATAGCAGACGACATTTATGAAATCATATTAAAGAATGAAGATGACATAAATGCTGCAATCGTATATGACAGAGATTTTAACTATGACTATTTTGGATTCAAAACACTTGAAAAATCTTATCTCATGAGAATAAACAATGAAGTCGTAGAAAGACCACAACAAATGTGGATGAGAGTCTCCATTGGAATTCATAAACACGATATAGATGCAGCCATAGAAACCTACAAATTATTGTCTCAAGGATGGTTTACTCATGCAACTCCAACTCTATTTAATGCAGGAACACCAAATCCACAAATGTCATCATGCTTCTTAACATGCATGATGGATGATTCTATCGATGGAATATTCGAATCACTGAAAATGTGCGCAAAAATTTCAAAAGGTGCAGGTGGAATCGGTTTATCAATCAGCAATATACGTGGCAAAGGAGCTTACATCAAGGGAAGTGGCGGAGAAAGTAATGGCCTAATTCCAATGTTGAGAGTATTTAACGACACTGCCAGATATGTGGATCAAGGAGGAGGAAAACGAAAAGGCGCGTTCGCAGTATACATTGAACCATGGCATGCAGATATAGAAGATATCTTAGAACTAAAGAAGAATACAGGAAAAGAAGAACATAGAGCACGAGATTTGTTTTATGGATTATGGATTCCAGATATTTTCATGAAACGCGTCGAAAAAGAAGAAAAATGGTCATTATTCTGTCCATCAAAATGTCCAGATCTTATCGACTCATATGGAGATGACTTTGAAAACAAATACATTGAATATGAAAAGTTGGGATTCTATACAGAACAGATTGAAGCAAGAAAACTTTGGTTCCAAATTCTAGATGCACAAATGGAAACAGGAAATCCCTATATGTTGTACAAAGACCATGCAAACAAAAAGTCGAATCATAATCACATGGGGACAATTCGATGCTCTAATCTCTGTACTGAAATCATCGAATATACATCACCAGAAGAAACAGCCGTTTGCAACCTAGCCTCGATCGCTTTGCCGAAATATGTTGACGAAAAAACATTCGATCACAAAAAACTATTTCAAGTCACATATGTAATCACAAAGAATTTGAACAAAATTATTGATCACAACTTCTATCCAGTTCCTCAAGCACAATATTCAAACTTTAGAAACAGACCAATCGGTATCGGAGTACAAGGACTAGCAGATACCTTCGCTTTGATGAGATACCCATTCGACTCAGAAGAAGCCAAAATACTTAACAAGGAAATATTTGAAACCATATATTTTGCAAGTTTGACAGCTTCTTGTGATCTCGCAGAAAAAGACGGATCCTATGATACTTATGTTGGATCACTAGTTCATCAAGGGTTTTTACAATTCGACATGTGGAATGTGACACCAACATCACGTTGGGATTGGGATGCATTGAGATTGAAGATTGCCAAACACGGAATCAGAAACTCATTACTCATAGCACCAATGCCAACCGCATCCACAGCACAAATATTAGGAAACAATGAATGCTTTGAACCATTTACAACAAACATTTACACAAGACGAGTTCTAGCTGGTGAATTTCCTGTCGTTAATAAATATTTGCTCAAAGATTTGATGGACATCAATCTATGGACACCTGAAATAAGAACGGAAATCATAAGAAACAATGGATCTATTCAAAACATCATGAAAATACCAGAAGATATTAGAAAACTATACAAAACCGTATGGGAAATTTCACAAAGATCAATCATTAACATGGCTGCAGATAGAGGAGCATTCATCGATCAAAGTCAAAGTCTAAACTTGTTTGTAAATGAACCAAACTATGCAAAACTAACTTCGATGCACTTTCATACCTGGAACAAAGGACTCAAAACTGGAATGTACTATCTACGCACCAAAGCAGCATCAGAAACTATAAAATTCACGCTCGATAAAAAGGAGAAAAGCAACGAGGAAGAAGTTATGACATGCAACAGAAACGGAGATTGTCTGAGTTGCGGAGCTTAAAATATATTACACACACATAATATAAAATGATTTTCGATCATACTGATATCATTGAATACATATTTTCATTCTTAAATGTATACGAACAGATAGAGTGTAGTAGAGTTTCTAAATGTATATATGCTCAATTTAAAAAAAATATTTTACTCGTTTACGGACCGCCAATAACATTATATCTAAAAACATTCGGAATTAAACTACGTAGTGAAAAACAATTGTATAAAAAATGCTCACAATTTTGCGCCATTAAAAAACATGAAAAACACTACACACGAAAAAAAAATTATCTAATTGAATATGTAGAAAAGTATTTAGTCACTTCACCTCACTGAGCAGCATTCTCTTCACTGTAATACCTCGATAAACGAGCTCCATCACTCTCTCTTAAAGGAAGCACAGGAGATTTACAACAAAAAATGTAACACAATATATCACACATCGTGCACATCTTTCTCCAGTTCTTCATTTTTTATCTGCGATTTCAAAAAGTCCAGCCAAGTTGCTCGAAATATTAGAAACATAAATAATAAATATATACCCTCGTTAAAAACTATATCATATGATTCCGGCATTCCTATAATATCTGGAACAATCACTGCACTAATCGGTGGACCATTTAAAGCTCTATCGAGACAGGCAGAAAAACCTGGTGTAATACACGGAGCTGCAATACGAAACGCATGAAATGGAAGTCTCATTTTCTTTAAAAAAAGGTTACTTTTTACAACTTTTGAACATTCACACAAGATGAAGTTTATAATTGTTCAATACAATATTTGATGGTCGCCTTAATTTAGGAATGACATGAAAAATGAAATAAAACACACCAATACATGAAAACATATTCATATACTTCTTGAAGTTCTTCTCAAATTTGTCAACCACCTTAGATTCTTGCACAACTGCTAAATCATATGTCTGATATAACAACGGATCAATGTACACAATGTACGATTCGCAAAGACATGGTAAAAGAAACCAAAACAAATTCATTTTTACTAACTACAAAAGTTTTTTCAATCATCTTTTATCGCAGTTTCATTCTTATGCAACAACATATCCTCCACTTCACGCACCATCTCTTGAAACTTTATTGATTTCACATCATGAACATTATGAGTCTTGCACCAAGTTGGAAAATTATATAATATAGACTTGTCACCATAACGGCTTGTTATCTCCTTGATACTCTGCTGAGTCGAACGCTGAAGTTCTGTATTCTTGTCCACACGCTTCCATTTCTTTTCACCACTAGCATCACAAATAACTTCCAACTCGTCATCCACAATACGAATATTACCTGGCCCATTGCCGAAATGCTTCAACTCCAAATATGCTGCAGGACACAATGTAAATTGACTATTCAATACCAAATGTTTTAAATCATTCATTGCTTTAGGAAGCTCCTCTTTACCATATACTGTAATGTGCTGAAGATTTATTTGAATGTTATTCGTCACATTCTGCGTCACATGCTGAGTCACATGTTGAATTGCACCAGATTCTGGTACTTCTACCTCTGTACAAATTCGCTTAGAATTATCCATAATGTCACCTCCTGTGCGCTTCAACGATTCATTTTCACGTCGCAATTCTGATATCTCCAACCTGAATGCATTTCTCTCATTCGGAATGTTTCTTAATTCATTTCGTAAACTCAACACTTCTGCTTGCAACTTTTCTATAATCGGTTTTGCTGTACATTTCTCTATATGATATGACAAACGGTCTGCACGAATTTCATATCCACAAATACACTTAGCTTGCTTTCTCATTTATATCAAAACACATTTTTTTTGTAATTTGATCCCACAAAAAAATTCAAAAAGAATGTCAGAAGAAAAAAACGGCTGGGTCTACATATTAAAAGAGCGCGAATTCGTTAAAACGAATGAAAATGTTGTCAAAATCGGAAGAACAGCAAACAAAAAAACAAGAATGAAAAAATATCCAAAAGGTAGCGAAGTTCTAGAATGCATTGAAGTGGACAATACGATTCTCACAGAAAATAATTTAAAACATGTATTTCAAGAAAAGTTTACCATAAGGAATGATATTGGAAAAGAATACTTTGAAGGAGACATACATGAGATGTTACAAGTATTTAAGGAAACTGCTATCATACAAACTAACATAAACACAGATAATACAGGAAAATATAAACAACGTATGGTACAATGCAAATGTGGCTATAAATGTCGTTCAGATTGTATGAAACACCACGAAAAGATTTGCACAGCAAAATCAATAATAGAAGAATTAGAAATAAAAGTTAATGACATGCAAAAATGGGAAAATCAAATATTGAAATTGAATATAAAGTTGCAAATGGAAATTAATGATCTAAAACGTAAGCTTATAAAACGCAAAAAAATGCGCATTGTAAAAATAGTATTGTAGAAAGCTGAATTTATTGAACTATTTTAAATTGTCCAAAATTGGACAATTTTGTCCAAAATTGGACCGTTTTCAAAATTGGGAAAAAAACAACTTTTCTGAGATTATTTTTTTTGTTTTGAAAAAAAAAATTTTAATTTTAATTTTGAAAAAAAAATCTGGAGAGTAATTTTTTTATGATATTTTCTAAATTTGAAAAATTGTCCAAAATTGGACAATTTTGTCCAAAATTGGACCGTTTTCAAAATTAGGAAAAAAACAACTTTTCTGAGATTATTTTTTTTTTGTTTT
>Ga0160423_10004703_pt1 | contig 11189 bp, 24 predicted proteins | sample CRUFie14St8metaG_FD_108191 | JGI IMG/M metagenome (GOLD analysis project Ga0160423, IMG submission 108191) | Marine microbial communities from the Costa Rica Dome - CRUD Field 142mm St8 metaG | ecosystem: Environmental > Aquatic > Marine > Oceanic > Photic zone | place: Costa Rica: the Eastern... | reverse complement strand
TTTTTTAAAAAAGTCAAAATGTCGGATTCGGTGATAGATCCTATCACACGCAGCCTATTCAGGCTGCATCCTGTACGATTGTTGATTTATCTTTTGCGTTTCTTGCGATCATTGATGATTGCTTTTGTTAGGTTGTTAGATACCCATACAATGAATATCCAAATGGGTGCTGCAATAACTGATAGTATTAGTGTAGGATTAAGTCCAAGTATCATCCACATCATGACTAGTCCACCACCAATAGATAAATACATCAATACAAATGTACCAATGTACTCTGATCTATCTTGAAATTTTAGTCCAGCTACTCCGTTGATTACTGACATGAATACCTTTCTGATCATTCTGAAAAGGTAATCTATTAATCCAATAGTTTGCCTGTGCATATCTACCTCCTTTGTACATTACATAGACTGTGATAATTAGTATTAGTATCATTCGGTGATTCCACCATTCCTCTCTGTTGGGGGGGGTACTATACCCCCTCACCTACCAATGTGTTGATGTCTGCATTTAGAATACTTTCTGCAAATTCTTCATGCTCCTCATCTGTTGGTTGTCTTAGTGTAGATGGTGTTGCTTTGTTTTTGTTCTTGTTTTCCAAAGCCTTTTCCCATGTTTCACCATAGATTAGTTCAAACTTTCTTGACCATACATCATATCTGTTTGTCCAATAATCTGCTAGGTCAGACCATCCTCTGAATGTTGCCACTCTGTCATAGTCTTGTTGTGCACCAATTTCTGTTACAGTATCTACACGATCATCTTTAGCTTTAGTCAATGCTCTTTTAGCTTGATCTGCTCTGCTACTGGCATTGTTCATGCCTGTTCTAGCACCTAGACATTCATACATGATACTGTCTTTGCACCATCCTTGCATGAATGGTGAATGCAATACTGGATACATTAGATTGAACACATTGTTCATATCAGTTATTGCTGCATCATTGATTTCTATTAGTTCTTCTGGTTTTACTCTCCATTCAGTCATTATACTACCTCCAAATCTGTATTGAGATCTTTGATATCATTCTCTTTATCTTCCTGTAATGATATCCATTGAGCTTCTGCTCTGTATGCTTCTGCTAGTTCAAAGTCTTTCTGCTGTTCAGCATATGCTGCTTTGTCTAGCATTTCATTGATCTTAGCTTGATAGTCCATTACTGTACCTCCTTCATCCTGATACCTATATCCATAGTATAGTCCTTGTTATCATCATCTTGTGTTTCTATTGTGATTCCCCATGAATCTCTAGATCCACCTTCTGATACTATTACTCCGTCTATATCCTTATCATCTAGTGTTACATCCTCGTACCACATCTTGATTTGATATTTCTTTTCTATCATCTCCTTGATATCTTCTGCTATCCTAGACATGATTGTATATGAATTATATTTGTTCATTTTGAACTCCTTTCTGATTTGAGTGCAAATCGAAAGGATTTGATAGTTCTTGTCAGGTGCGATTAGATGATCGTCTTACAATAGGATAAATAAAAAGCCAGGCATCTTGTTGCACCACTACCCCTCGTGGGTTGACTAGAACTATCAACATCCTTTTTCATAATCGAAAATCCTAGAGAGAGTCCTTCGATCCACCATATTCTTTTACAATTTTTTACTTGACATGGTTACGGAGAGGTTGGTATCTATCGTTATGGCAAGAACACAGTTAGGCAAGAAAGACGGACTTACATACAAACAAAGGCAGTTAGTTGATACCCTCGTAGCTAGTAATTGCACCATAACCGAAGCATCACAAAAGGCTGGATATGCAAAGGGAGAAGCTGGTAGAGTTATAGCTAGTCGGACACTACGATTGCCAAAGGTACAAGCATACCTTATGCAAGAAGTATCCAACAAGTTAGGTCTAGGTTCTATCCACGCATCCTCAACATTACTACACCTTATACAAAATGGTAAGTCTGAGTATGTTAGACTAGAAGCATCAAAGGATCTACTGGATCGAATAGGCATGAAAGCACCAGACAAGGTACAGCATAATCTGTCAGGTAATGTATCAATCAAAATAGATCTAGACTAGACGCATGGGGGGTTGGAAAACAGGGCGAAGCATAAGTGATAACTACCTTTACTCACACCATAGTTGAAAAAAGCACTTCAAAAAAATATTTTTTATAGTAAGGTTCGATCATGGCAGATCCTAGACTAAAGAGAGCTGGAGTTAGTGGTTTTAATAAACCTAAAAGAACTCCTGGTCATAAGACTAAATCTCATATAGTGGTGGCTAAGTCAGGTGGACAAATAAAAACAATTAGATTTGGACAACAAGGAAAGAAGGTAGGTTCTGTTTCAGGAACAGCTGGGAAAGCAAAGAAGGGTGAATCAAGTAGAATGAAAGCAAAAAGAAAATCATTTAAAGCAAGACACGCAAAGAATATAGCGAGAGGACCAATGTCAGCAGCATATTGGGCAAACAAGGTGAAGTGGTGAGCACAGTTAATAAAGCTGGTAATTATACCAAACCAACAATGCGTAAACGTATATTTCAAAGAATAAAATCTGGTGGAAAAGGTGGTAAGCCTGGACAATGGTCTGCTAGAAAAGCACAGATGTTAGCTGTTGCTTATAAGAAAGCTGGAGGTGGCTATAAATAATGGGAAAAGGAACAAAACACTATTTTAAGAATGGTAAAGAGTACAAAGGTGCAGTTCATAAAATGGGTAAAGGTGTAATACATACTGGCAAAACACATAGTAGTAGTAGTAAGCCAGTAGTACATTTTAAAGATCTTAGTCCTACTGCTAAGAAAAAAGCAAAAGGTTAATGGCATTAGCAAAATCACAACGTAGTCTGAAAGCATGGACAAAGCAGAAGTGGAGAACTAAATCTGGTAAACCTAGTGGTAAAACTGGAGAAAGGTATTTACCTGAAGCAGCTATCAAATCATTGACTGCTAGTGAATATGCAGCTACAACTAGAGCTAAGAGAAAAGGCAGTAGGAAAGGTAAACAATTTGTTAAGCAACCTAAGTCTATTGCAGCAAAAACAAGAGCATATAGGAGAGTAACATGAAAGGTATGATGAAACCTAAAAAAACTAAGAAGGCAAAGAAACAGGCAGCTACAGCTATGTCTATGAAGAAAGCTGGTAAGAAGCCTAAAAAATCTATGATGGGTGGATACTAAAATGCCTATGGGTAAAGGAACTTATGGTTCACAAAAAGGCAGACCATCAAAAAAGTTAAAAGGCAAACAAAAGAATCTACCTGATTTTCTGAAGAAGAAAATTATGGCTAGTAAAAAGAAAAAGTAAGGAGCTAATATGTTAGAACCAGTACTTGATCGTTGGGATCGTTTAAACAAAAAAGGTAAAGGTATTGTTATTGCTATTTTAGTTATTGCTATAATAGCTATTGCTAAAGCTGTATGACACAGCAATACGCACAAGACCTCATATCTTTTCAAGATAGAATGAAACTAAGAAAGATTGTTAAGAAAGTTCATTTTGCACACTATCCTAAAGATCTTATTACAGATAGAGAAGCAGATATGTTTATTGAATCATTACTTCCAGAAACTATTTATAAGTTAATCAAAGCTGGTACTGATTCTAATGTTGTGTGAGTGGATTAAATTATAAAGCACCTGGAGAAGTTATTAAATCCTTTATGAAGGATAATAGCTTCTTTAGAGGTGTTAGAGGTCCAGTAGGATCAGGCAAATCAGTTTCTTGTTGTATAGAAGTATTTAGGAGGGCTGCTAAACAAGAACCATCTCCAGATGGTAAACGAAAATCTAGATGGGCAGTAATTAGAAATACTAACCCTCAGTTAAAAACTACTACCATGAAAACATGGTTAGATTGGTTTCCAGAAAATACCTTCGGTAATTTTACTTATTCAGTTCCTTTTACACATCACATCCGAATCAATGATATAGAATTAGAAGTTATATTCTTAGCATTAGATAGACCAGAAGATGTAAAGAAACTATTATCATTAGAATTGACAGGGGTATGGATTAATGAAGCTAGAGAAATACCTAAGTCTATTGTAGATGCGTGTACTATGCGTGTTGGAAGATATCCAGCAGTAAAAGATGGTGGACCTACATGGTATGGTGTGATAGCAGATACTAACGCACCTGATGAAGATCATTGGTGGTCTATTATGTCAGGAGAAGTACCACCACCAGATCATTTATCACAAGAAGAATCAGTTATGTTAGTGAAACCAGATAACTGGAAATTTTTTGTACAACCTCCAGGTATGTTAGAAAAAAAGGAAGATGATAAAATTAAAGGTTATGAGCTTAATGATAGAGCAGAAAATATCAAAAATGTTACACCAGATTACTATCCAAATATCATACGAGGAAAGTCTAAATCTTGGATTGATGTTTACGTTTTAAATAGATTAGGAACTATAGAAGATGGAAAGTTAGTCTATGGTTCATTTAGAGAAGATACCCATATAGCTAGTGAAGAAATAGAGTTTGCAGATACTACAGTATACATTGGACTAGACTTTGGACTAACACCATCAGCTGTATTTGGACAACGACTACCTGATGGTAGATGGATAATTAATCATGAGTTAGTTTGTTTTGATATTGGTACAGTTAAGTTTAGTGAAATGTTAAAGCATGAAATAATAAAGCATTGTGCTGATAAAGATTTAAAAATATTTGGTGATCCAGCTGGTGATTTTAGGGCGCAGACTGATGAAACTACTCCTTTTCAGATACTTAGACAGCAAGGTATCCAAGCCTTTCCAGCTCCATCAAATGATGTATCTCTACGGATAGAATCTGTAGAAGCTGCATTGAATAGGATGGTTGATGGTAAATCAGGGTTTTTACTATCACCATCCTGTAAACAACTAAGAAAAGGGTTTCTTGGAGGATATCACTACAGAAGAATCCAAACCTCTGGAGAAAAATATGAAGATCGTCCTAATAAAAATAAATACTCTCATGTCCATGATGCACTACAATATTTGATGCTAGGTGCTGGAGAAGGAAGATCTTTGACAGTAGGACCGCAAAAACAAGGAGTTACAAATGTTTACAAAACTTGGAATTTGTATGAAAGAGGATTAATAAATAAGCGAGGTAAATGGGATATTTTCCGAAGGAATGGCTAGTATTTTTTTATGATCCACCTCTAGAATCATGGTATCATATATTCAGAAAAGGAGGAATGGCTCATTGTGGAATGTTTGCTTTTGACCATACAAAAAATGTATGGATTACAATAGAACACATCCATAAAAGACTAGATGTCAAGATTTTATCAGGAGAAGAAATATCTTATGTTATTGATTACATTATGAATAACAAAGGTGTCATACTAAGATGCCCATTACAAAGAGAAAAATTTAAATTATTTCAAGGTGCATGGTTTAGAGAAAATAGTTGCGTAACTGTCATAATGAGGGTATTAGGTATTAATAGGTTGATTATAACACCTCATGGGTTATATAAATACTTAGTAAATAATGGATGTAAGAAATGGGAATATTTAGAACACCAAAATATAGAAAATCAGCAGCAGAAATAGCTATGGAAGAACAGATGGAGGAAGATCGTAAAAAAGCTGAAGAAGAAAAAAAACGATTAAAAGCAGAAGAAAAAAGATACAAAAAAAGATTTGGTAAAGGAATGATAGGTGTCAGATCATTATTCTCAAAAGCTGGAGGTGGAGGTTTTTTTAGTGATGGAGAAAAAAGTTAATGGGTTCTCAAAACGCAGCTTCAAATAGAAGTGTTGCTTCTGGAATGGAGCAATCAAAAAAAGATACTAAAGCGATAGGTTTATCACAAGCAGCAGATAAGTATGCTCAAAATAAATTAGGTATTACTGGTCCTAATGTAATGAATACACCAGCTGGTACACTAGTTACAAAAGGATTTACATCTTCAACTGTTCCAAATCAAATGTATGGTTCTGCATACAATCAAGCTAGGAATGAATATTTAGCATCTAAAGGTTTAGGAACTATGAGAGATGATGGTCAGTTTACAGCTGGAGTTCAAACAGATAAAGGTTTAGTTTTTACTTCTGAAGCTAGAGATGTTTACAATAGAACTAAAAATATAAATATACCTTTATCAAAACAAATGTTTGAAAGTCAGCAAAGGTTTACAGCTGGTGTAGCAGCAGTAGCAGCACTCGCTGGTATTCCTGTAATGCCAGGTGTTTTATATATGAAATCAAGAGAACCTTATCAAGATTATCTAAGTAAAAATAAACAAATGTTTTCTTATTCATCTGGTTCAAATCAAACAACAAAAGATTCTAATCAAAGATCTGATCAGACAACAGAAATGGGAAATCAAAATCCTAATGAATTTAGAGCAGAAAATGAAGCTGCAAGAAAAAAATATTTAGCTAGTTTAAAAAGTGGAGAGTTAGCTAAAGGAGATAGAAAGTTTATACAAACATCAAGTAAAGGATTTGGAAACACTTTCTTAGTTTAATGGAATATAATAATTATAGATCAGCAGCAAATACATCTACTGAAATGTCTGCTAAAATGTTTTTAAAAAAATATGCAGAATCAAGTGCATTAAAAGAAGTTTGGAGATCTAAGTTTGAAGAAGCATATGAATATACTATGCCAGGTAGAGAATCATTTTATGAAGAATCACCAGGTCAAAAAAGAACAGATAGAATATTTGATGAAACAGCAGTAGTAGGTATACAAGAATTTGCAAGTAGATTACAAGCTGGTATTACCCCTACATTTGGTAGATGGATAAACCTTAAATCTGGTATTGAAATACCAGCAAATGTTGCTCCTGAAATAGATGAGCAATTAGATTCAATCACACAATATGTATTTGAAGTTTTACATAACTCTAATTTTAATCAAGAAGTTCATGAAGCATTTATGGATTGTGCTATTGGAACTGGATGTTTACTTGTTAATGAAGGTACATCATCAGAACCTATTGTATTTAATGCAATACCATTACCTCATGTTACTTTAAATAGTGGACCAAATAATAAAATAGATTGTGTATACAGAAAAAGACAAATTAGATTAGGAGATATCAAAGTATTATATCCTAATGCAGAACTTGATGAAGTTACTTTAAATAAATTAACTAATAATCCTGATCAAAAGATTTCTGTTATTGAAGGAACAATGCGTAATTATGCTGATCCTAATAAAGAAGTTTATGATTATATTGTTTGTATATCAGAACATGAATCTATTATTGTACAAGAACAATACAAAGGTGCTGGTTCTAATCCTTTTATTACATTTAGATGGAATAAAGCAAGTGGAGAAGTTTATGGTCGTGGTCCTGTATTTAATGCTATGGCTGCAATTAAAACAACAAACTTAACAGTAGAATTAATATTAGAAAATGCACAGATGAATATATCTGGTATCTATCAGTTAGAAGATGATGGTGTAATTAATACAGATAATATTTCCTTAGTACCTGGAACAATTATTCCAGTAGCTCCAGGATCTAGAGGATTACAACCAATACAAGGTGCTGGAAGATTTGATGTTGCCCAATTAGTATTAGAAGATATGAGAAATAATATTAGAAAAGCATTATACATGGATACTCTTGGTCCAACTAGAGGTACACCAATGTCTGCTACTGAAGTTGCAGAAAGAATGGCAGATCTTTCAAGACAGATTGGATCATCATTTGGTAGATTACAATCAGAGTTTATACAACCATTGATTAAAAGAGTTATTTATATATTAAAAAAACAAGGAAGAATTGAAATACCTAGTATTGATAATAAAGAAATTAAAATTATTCCAGAATCACCACTATCAAGGGCACAGAATGAACAAGATATTGCTGATGTAAATAGATTTAATGCTACTCTAGGTCAAACTTTTGGACCAGAAGTTCTTAACTTAATTGTTAAACAAGAAGAAGTAGCTAGATATTTAGCAGAGAAAATGAATTTACCTGAAAAGTTAATTCGAGATGCTGCTGAACAACAACAAGTAATACAACAAATGCAACAACTACAACAAATGCAAGGAGGACAAGTTGGCTTGGGAGCAGATACGCAACAAACCTGAAGGTTTTTACCATTCAATAGACGGATTTACTAGATCAAAAGCAGCAGAAATAGAATTAAATGCTGATATTGCTGGATTATTTAATACAGAACTAGGAAAAAAGGTTTTAAATTACTTAAAATCTATTACAGTAGATGCTGTAGCTGGTAGAGATATTACAAATGACCAGCTTAGACATTTAGAGGGGATGAGATATTTATATTTTATACTCAAGAAAAGAATAGAAACACATAAGGAGAACTAATGTCAGAAGAAGTAACACAAACTGAAACTCAAGAATCAGTACAAGAGCCAGTACAAGCTACAGAAAAAGAACAAGAAGTATCTAGACCTGAGTATGTACCTGAGAAGTTTTGGGATAACGATAGAAACGAAATTAAAGTAGAAGAATTATCTGCATCATACAACTCTTTAGAAAAAAAGTTAGGTATGAGAACAGATGAGCTTTCTAAACAAATAAGAACAGATATAGAACAAGAAGCAAAAACATCTATACCTGAAAAATATGAGATTGTTTTACCTGAAATACCAGAAGAAGTTAATATAGAGGTCAATGAAGATCAAGAGCTGTTAAAAGAATGGTCAAATATTTGTAAAGAAAATAATTTATCACAAGATGTATTTAACAGAGGAGTAAATGCTTTTGTTAATAATGAGATAGCTGGGCTTCCTAATCTAAAAAGTGAAATGGAAGAACTCGGCGATAATGCTAAGTCTAGATTAGAAGCAGCAGAACTATGGACAAAGAAGTATTTATCTAATGAAGCATATGATGCTATGAGTAAACTAGCTTCAACAGCTGAAGGTGTCAAAGCTATAGAAGAAATAATGAATATTACTAAAAGTAAACCATTACCTAATGCTAATACTGTAGTAGATGCTGAACTTGAAGAAACAGATTTAAGATCTATGATGAATGATCCTAGATACTATGATCCATCTAAAAGAGATGAAGCATATTACAATAGAGTAACTAAGCTATACGAAAAAAAGTATGGCTAAAAAGAAAGATTTTCCTTTTAAAAAGTATATTTTTAAATGGGAAGATCCTACTGGTCATAGTGAATGGATGTCAAAAAATGACATGGATTCCATAAAACCAGCTATTATTACTACAGAAGCATATCTATATTCTAAAGATAAAAGCTATGTAAAGACATTTGCATCATATATAGAGGAATCTGATGGCTCATACACTTTTGGAGATGTCAATGTTTTTATTGCTTCTGGTCTTGTAAAAATGACAAAAATATAATATATCTCACATAACAAGCCGAAATAAACTGGAAGATGCCCAGTTTGGATAACATAACAAAGTTTATAACGACAACTTGATTATTAAATAACAATACTCGAAAGGAAACTTATTATGAGTGCGACTATAGACCAAGCCTTTATAAAGCAGTTCGAAGCAGAAGTGCATATGGCTTATCAAAGAATGGGCAGTAAGCTCAAGAACATGGTCCGTAATGTAAGCAACGTAAAAGGTAGTACTGTTCAGTTCCAAAAAGTAGCAAAAGGTTCTGCTTCAACAAAAGCAAGACATGCCGAAGTTGTCGCTATGAACTCTGTTCACTCAAATGTAACTGCAACATTAAACGACTTTTATGCTGCTGATTATGTGGATCGTTTAGACGAACTAAAAGTAAACATTGATGAAAGAAACATTGTTGCACAAAATGCAGCATATGCTTTAGGTAGAAAAACCGATTCTATTATCACTGATACATTTGATGCTAACGCAACTGCATTAGCACATAACTCAGCTGGATCAACATCTGGTATGAACTTAGACAAAGCACAAAATGTGTTTGAGATCTTCCAAGAAAATGATGTTCCAGACGATGGTCAAAGGTATTGGATTGTTGGTGGAAAACAATGGTCAGATCTTTTAGACATTGATCAGTTTTCAAGAGCTGAATATGTTGGTGAAGCAGACTTACCATTTGGCGGTACATTAACTGCTAAAAGATGGATTACTTTTATGTGGATGGCATTTAGTGGCTTACACAAAGATGGATCAAATGATAGATTCACACTTGCTTTCCATAAATCATCTTTAGGATTAGGTGTAGGTTCTGATGTAAGAACAGAAGTAAACTACATACCTGAAAAGGTAGCACACCTAACAACATCATATATGTCAATGGGTGCAGTACTTATTGATGGTGATGGTGTAAGAATCCAGAAATGTAGGGAGGCATAATCATGGCATACGAAACAACTAATCCTGTGAAAAAGATATCTCAAATGGGAGATTCTAATTCACTTTGGTATTATACTGATGGTGATGCTATTGGTACTATTGATGATGCAGATTATTTTTTATCAGCAACAGGCGATTTAAATGCTGGTGATGTAATCATTGTAAACAGTGGTGGATCAAATGGTGTAGTAGATATTTTAATCGTATCAGCTGCAACATCCTCTACAGTAACAACTGCATTATTATCATAATGATATTGGGGGGATTTATTCCCCCCTTTAACTATGGCAGATACTAAAGTAGATATATGTGCAAGAGCTATCATAATGATTGGAGCTTCTCCGATATCATCTTTTGATGATGGTTCTACAGAAGCCTTAGTAGCTTCTAATATGTATGAAAACATACTGAAGTCTTGTTTATCAAGACATAGATGGAAGTTTGCCACAGAACAAAAACAACTTTCTTTATTAGCTGATGCACCTACTGGAAGATATGAGTTTGCTTATCAGCTACCAGCAAGTCCTGAACTATTAGTTTTAAATACAATTACTGTAAATGATAATCCAATACAATATGCTAGATATGGAGATAAGATATTTGTTAATACTTATGGATCTACCAATACACTTATAGCAGATTATATATTTAGACAAGTAGAAGCAGAGTTTCCTGAATACTTTAAATTAGCTTTACAATATAAATTAGCAGCGATATTTGCTGGATCTGTAGCTAGAGATGCACAGATGATACAACAGTTTGAAACACTTGGTGAAAACCAAATGAGAATAGCAAAGAACATAGATAGTCAAGAAGTTACAAATAGTGTTCTAAATACAAAAAGGTTTATACAGGATAGATTAACTACTGGGGGATATTAATGGCTAATGTTCTCAGAACTGTATATACCAACTTTTCAAGTGGTGAACTTAATCCATTATTAAATGCACGAACTG
>Ga0160423_10004702_pt1 | contig 11190 bp, 12 predicted proteins | sample CRUFie14St8metaG_FD_108191 | JGI IMG/M metagenome (GOLD analysis project Ga0160423, IMG submission 108191) | Marine microbial communities from the Costa Rica Dome - CRUD Field 142mm St8 metaG | ecosystem: Environmental > Aquatic > Marine > Oceanic > Photic zone | place: Costa Rica: the Eastern... | reverse complement strand
GTTGCTGTTCCTGCTCCATAATTTTGAGGATTACCCCAACGATATAATATATCTCCCCCCATCCCAGAATTTCCTCCGTTATGGCTCGCTGACTCATTGATTGTAGTACTATGGTCAATCACATAAATTTCGTGTAACTTATGTGAACTGAAAACAATTTGATCAAGCTCTGGGCAATAATCAATCCCATTAGCGTGAATCCAGTCTCCACTACCTCCAAATGGACCTCCGCTTGGTAATGTTCCAATATTCACATCTATAAGTTCTGGATGAGACGAACAATCTATATAAAAATTGTCTTTTGTAGAATCTACATCTTGACAAAGATGATCCCAAGCATGCCATTCCCAAACTACATTCCCACCATTAATTCCTTGAGGTTCAAGTTCGATAATTTCTAAGGGCCACATTTCTCCATTTACATTTTGACGCCCAGCTTGAATAGCTTCTGTATTACTTTTTCGCTCCCAAGAAATAATTAACACATTGTAATTTCCATTTCCTTGATCTATTGGAATACACTCGTGGTGCTGTTGATGATTAGAGTCAGACCAAGTGTAGTCCCATAAAACATTTCCGTTCCAATCTATACGCTGCATTCCGCCACCTGTTGCTCCTCCCATCATGGTTGGGCTACTAACTCTATACGGACGAATAATACTTCCATCAGGAAGAAGATAAGCTGTGCTGGCTGGCCTAGCGCTACAATCCCAAGTATGATATACCGCCCCGTCAGTATCTACCAAATAGGTAGTGGTGCTTTGTAATGGAGAAAACATAAAATAAACTGAAAACTCTCCTGTGGCTTGGGAATAAGATGTATTAAAAAGCAACGTTATTATTGCGGTTAATAGAATGTTGGCTAATCTCATAAATTGATTTATTTTCTAAAAAACTTTTTCTATTTGAATGGTTTAAGTACAAAGTTAAGAAAATGATGGGGCTTGTTAAATATAGTTCTTAACTCATTAAAAACTTAAACTGCTCAATACTTGTTCCCAACGCTTTACAACATGTTTCCAATCATACTTTTCTGCTAGTAGTATTGACTGGCTTGATGCTTGACGCAGACGATTTGGATCTTGCAATAGTAAATTAATTATTTGCTTCATTTCTTCATTCTTATCAACTACAAAGCCTCCTTCCATCCATTCTTTTGCTCCATAATCTGAAAAAAGCAAACTAGGAATACCTGCTGCCGCACATTCTAAAACTACTTTTGGGAAGCCTTCGTTTCTAGAGGGTAAAATATGAAGATCTACAGTTTTAAGAATTTCGTTTAGCTCGTGATGTGTGCATTGTCCATGACAAACAACATTGTTTAGATGTTGACTTTCTTTTTTCGGGTCAACCAACCCTACCCCACTTCCTACCACATGAAAAGTGATATTTGGAAATGCCGTAGCTAACTGTAAATAAACTCTCCAACCTTTATAGTACAAGTTATTCCCTATTAAAATTACTGATTGAAGTTCTTTTTTAATATTGCTATCAAAAGAAGTTGAATCCACTCCCAAAGGCAATAAACCATCGAAACTTATATCATGTAAATCTGCATTTTTATTAGAAATAAATTTACTTATTGCGAAAAGCTTGTTAAATCCCTTGTAGTGTCTCAAGTATGCTATTTTATTTCCGAAATTTTTTAGCTGTTTATCCCAGTTTGCGCCCTCGTCTACACTTTCCATAGTGCTAAAACTTGGCTTTTTAAATAACCAACATAAAAATCGACACCATCTTGACAATTCTGTTTTGGGCAGATATACTACGTCCGCCCATAAAATACCTCTAAAGTAGGAGTTATACTTGTTAAGCCGATGTGGCCAGCGTACTTTAAAAATTTTAATTGAACCAGAAAGGGAAGATAATTCTCCTGTTTGTAACTCCATTGCACTACATGTAAATTTTTTCGAATCTATATTTAGCGCTAGAGCTCTGCAATTTAGGTTTTGCGCATTTATACTATTTACATATGCACCTAAAAAAACCTTTTGCCTTTTAGCCATGCAGTAAAAATAATAAAAAGCTAAGATTTAGATATAATACTCTTTTTTTGTGATTCGTAAATCCAAATCGTTAACCCGAGCATAAATAAGCAATAAACAAAATCTTCAATAGGAATTGTGATTATTCTGATCATAGTATTTTGTAAATTATTATACATTACAATTGGTTCATCTGTTAATGCTCCTGTCAATATTCCGTTAACAATAAAAAAAGGGATTAGACTCACTATAAAAGTACGATATGTTACTGCTATTAGTTGAGTATTTTTTCGTTGTAGCAATAACAAAAATAGACCTGTAAGTATAAAACAAACACAGGTATACATTTTACTCCAACATACAACTCCGATAACAATTAACATTAATGCAAACCAATAATTCCACCTATGCATATTTATGCTGATGTTTTTTAGTGGAAAGAAATAATTTAATACTTCATGAATGAATATACATGAGTAAGGAACACAAACAAAAAACATCCATTCTTCAATGGGTAAACTCAAAAGCTTGTACCCCAAAATATACCTATCATTAAATGACCATACCGAAAGAGTTGTAAAAATAACATCCCACGTAATAAAAATCATCATCATAAGTGTTGTGGCCAATGCTAAAGCCTTCCAGTTTTTATAGAAACTTATCTTCTTTTCAAAACTTCTAATAAATGGGTAACTTATACTTAATAGCATTAAAAGTAAATAGTAGTACCTTGTGTCTAACCAATCTATCATAATAATAAGGCTCCAAAAAAAATGAATTGCGAGATTAGTATAGTAAATGCAAGTGGAAAGGGTATTTGTATGCTCTTTTTATTCAACAAAACCTGCATCAATATAGAAACAAGAAGCCACATAAAATAATTTTGTAGTGGAACTTTGTTTTGAGACCAGTCCCAAAATTCATACTTCATAGCCACAGGTTCAATAAAATAATCTAATCCTACCATAAAGAAAGCAGCACAAAAAACTTGGAAGAAAGTATTTTGAGTAATACGGTTAGCACACCCTCTTGCTCCTATTGCAAGTACAAACCAATTTACGCCAATAATTAAAGGAACGTTATGCCATTTAATACCCAGTGTAGAACCATATTCATAATTTCCAAAAAGAAGGCCTGTTTTGACGCCTAGAAACTCTACACCAAAGCCTATAGAAAAAAGAAGAATGAAAATAGAAATAAAGGGTCTCCATGGAAGGTAAAAAAAGCATATCAGGAGAGTGAAAAGCAGATTATATGGAGTTAATGATTTAAAATAAGGCAAAAGAAACTCTGAGCGAAACCCAACAATACCTATTAAATTGACAATTAATAATAGTGCTAATCCAATATTTTCTTTATGATTTTTCATGAGATCAATTTGTCTACAATTTTAGCCGATGATAAAGCCAATGGAATCCCGCCTCCAGGATGAACGCTACCACCACAAAAATATAAGCCTTGAATATTTTTAGAAAAGTTTGGATGTCTAAAAAAAGCTGCTTTTCGTTTGTTAGAAGCTGTTCCGTATAATGATCCTTTATAAGAGCCTGTTTTTGACTCAATACTTCGTGGATCTAATATATTCTCGAAAACAATATGTTGCTCAATTGTGGTGCCCAAAATTCTATTTAGCTTATCTATTATATTTTTCCTAGCTCTAGAAACAATAGTTTCCCAATCCTGACCATAATTTGAAGGGGTATTAATCATAACAAACCAATTTTCACAATTTTTTGGAGCATCATTTTTTTCTTCTTTACTAGTAATATTTACATAGATAGTCGTATCATCAGGCACATTTTTTTCGCAAGAAATCTCATTGAATTCGTCCTTGTAATTTTTTGAAAAAAAGATATTATGAAGGTTCAAGTCATTAAATTGCCTATTAATACCCCAGTAAAAAATGATTGCTGAAGTTGAACGTTCCTGTTGTTTTAATTCCTGGGCTACTTTTTTGTTTTTTAATAGCCATTTATAAACAAAATAAATATCCTGGTTGCAAATAACTATATCTGATTCGTAAAATTCATTTTTGGTATAAACTCCATTAACTTTCTGGTTTTCATGAGAAATACTTTCTACGCTTGTGTTAGTATGTATATGCACGCCCATTTCTCTGCACAGGCGTTCTAATAAATTTGCGATAGATCGCATTCCTTTTTCAGGAAAGTACACCCCTTGATTTATCTCAAGATGTGGAATTAAGTTTAAAATTGCAGGAGCTTTAAATGGGTCTGATCCATTATATGTAGCATAACGATTGAAGATTTGTTCAGTTTTCGTATCGTTGAAACGCTTTTTATTTCGTTTACTCATAGATGTGAATAGATCAAGAAAAGGTATTTTGCATATGGCAATAAACGATTTAAAATTAAGATATGTAGAAAGCTTGTGTAATGAATTCTCTAAAAATAACCTTCGAGTAGAATTATAAAGAAAAGCGCTTTTTTTTAAGTGACTAATAACCTTTGAGGAATCAATATTAGTCTTTTTAGAAAGTTCTTTTGCTAAAAGCTTTGAATCTGAATAGCCGATAATCATAGTTTGGTCTTCAAAAAAATATCGGCATGTTTCATTGAGCTTATTATAATGAAAATACTCATTTGGTTCTTTGTTGCACAAAAGAATAAGTTCTTCTAATAGGTGGGGCTGAGTGAAAAGTGATGGACCCGTATCAAAGCGATAACCTTGTTCTTTAATTTGTCCCATTTTACCACCTAATTGTTCGCTCTTTTCAAATAATGATACATTATATCCTCTAACAGCCATTCGAATAGCGACTGCAAGTCCTCCTATTCCCCCGCCGACAATACTAACTTTTTTCATTATTCAAACAACGTTTATAACGTTCTATGGATTCAATTCTAGTTAATTTTAAATCGACAATAGGCTCTGTGTTTTTAGCATAACTATCAAAATCATCAATATGTTTTTTGCAATAAATCAAATTAGGATCGTACTGTTTCTGTTGAGTTATAGGGTTGAAGATACGAAAATAGGGAGCTGCATCACATCCTGTTCCTGCTACCCATTGCCAATTTCCGTTATTAGAAGCTAAATCAAAATCCATGAGTTTTTCTGCGAAATATTGTTCGCCAAGTCGCCAGTCTATACCCATATTTTTCACTAAAAAAGAAGCCGTTAACATTCGTACTCTGCCGTGCATATAGCCGGTATTGTTTAGTTGTCGCATCCCGGCATCAATGATTGGAAAACCGGTACGGCCTTCTTTCCAGAGATTGATTTTTTCTTCAGAATTCCATTCTATTCCATTATATTTTTTTTTAAATGGATGTGAAACAACATGAGGGTTGTGCCATAATATTTGTGAGAAAAAAGAATTCCAGATAAGTTCTTTTAATAAACATTCTGAATATTCATAGGCTACTTTTGTTAACTCCCTAATACTTAAAAAACCAAATCTCATGTAAACTGAAATTTGAGTGGTATTGTGCGTTGGTAGATTACGAATATTTTCGTAATCTTTAATTGAGTTTGATGAAAGTTTAGAAGAAAAAAGTGAATAAGTTGTTTTAGAAAAACCTATTTCAGAAATAGACTCAATAGAGTCTAATTTTTTGGCAGAAATTTTGTTTAGATGACGTTTTGATTCATAAGGTTTTAACTGACTCTCATTGAAATTAGTCATCCATTTTTTCATGTAGGGTGTATATACACTGTAGGGTTTACCCTCTTGGCTTAATATTTGATTTTTGTGAAAAATCAGATGGTCCTTAAATGAATAAAAATCGATGCCTTTTTCTTGGCAAAGCTCTTTTATTCTTGCATCTCTACTTATTGCATATGGTTCATAATCCTCATTACAAAACACAGCTTCGACATCAAATGTTCTTAATATTTTATTGAAAACATGTTCTGGGTTTCCGTACTGGATGTTTATTTTTTTAGGCCCGATTTCAGTATTAAGTTTTTGTAATCGATCAAATATCAAGCTTACACGCCTATCATTTTTATCCAATCGATCTAAGATATGGGAATCAAAAATAAAAATAGGAATTACCTCTTCAGAATACATCAAGGCTTTAAAAAGGGCATGATTGTCATGCCATCTTAAATCTCTTCTAAACCAAAATACACTGAATTTTTTAGCCATTTAGATATTCTTATTTGCTTAAAAATTGCTTTAAAAGCAGCAAATTTAAGAGCGGTACTTTTCTTTAAAATACTTCCATGGGACCAATAACATGCCAAATGATTCTCCTCCGTCTTTACCAATTTCTTTATGGTGCATTTTATGCCCTTTTCTTAATGCTTTCAAATATCTCCAATTTATATTTTTGAACCATTTGAAACGCTGGTGAATAATGACATCGTGAACAATAAAATAACATATACCGTAGAATAAAATTCCTAAACCAACAAAAAACAGTTCACTGAATTTTTGTTCTATCCCAAAAAATATAAGAATTGAACTTGGTACAGCAAAAATGACAAAAAAAAGATCGTTTTTTTCGAACCAATTAGAGTATTTGGGCTGGTGATGATCTTTATGTAAGTACCACAAAAAACCGTGCATAACATATTTATGAGTAACCCACGTTATAGCCTCCATTAGTATAACGGTTGTTAAAATGATACATATATTGATTAAAATTGACACTAGGAATTAATTTTCGACTAAAGAATAGGCTAAATCAAACACCTTCTTATAAGTTAGTTTAAACCATGGAGAAAAGATTTCAGGTTGCTGTAAAGTCATTTTCTCTAATTTTTTTTGGTCAAGATACTTATAGTCGCAAACTTCAGAGCTATTTATAGACGGTTTTTCATTGCTAAAGCCAAAAAAAACATGATCTAATTCGTGTTCAATAAGTCCATTGTTAAAGTCTGCTTTATATAAAAATTTAAAACCATAGTTTAGAGTTGCTTTTAATCCCATTTCTTCGAACAACCTACGTTTAGCAGCTTCTATTGCTGTTTCGTTTTTTCTAGGGTGACTACAAGCTGTATTGCTCCAAATACCTGGCGTATGATATTTGCTTAAAGCTCGACGCTGAATTAACATTTCTTCTCTTTCATTAAAAATAAATACCGATATTGCTCTATGCAGCACACCTTTCTGGTGTGCTTCAATCTTCTCCATATAACCTATGGATTTATCTTCAGGGTTAACTAGGATTACGTGATCTTTCATTATTAAATTGTTTTAATAAAGTTGTAATGTAAAATTGCAGATTCTCGTTTTCTTCGAAAAGATGTGATTTAATAAACTTTAAATCACTGCTTAAATCTGAATTATATTTTAAAAAATAAGGGCTGTTTTTTTGCAAGACATATCTTAATAATCTAATCTCAATATTTTTTTGATTTGCACTTACGATACTGTCTATTTGTTTCGTTTTTGTTTTAAAAACTTTGTATTTCTCAAAGGGTTTCATAGAATAATCTAACATCATCAGTTTACCAGTATAGTTATAAGCTAAAATAACAGGGTGATTTAAATGATTCTTGGTCATATTTATTAATTTTTCAACCTCACAAACACCCTCTACACTCTTAAAGCATGAACGTATTTCAATAAGCTTCTTTTCTTGACAAAAACATGTTATCGAAACAAAAATTGTTAGTATAAATAAATAGTTCCTCAAATTAATTTGAATTGATGCATTACTATGGATTCAACCAGTAATGCAAGTTTATTGCTGTTTGGTATTCTTATGCGCTCGTCTAAGACTCTTGAGGATGGAATTGCTTTAATTTTTAAAAATAAATTATAATAATATCGGTAAGCTAAAAAAACGCCTCCCCTTGATGAATATGGAAGCTTTTTAATCCCTGCAAGACCCTTTTGAAAATCTTTTTCGATATCAATTTCAATTTTTCTTTTTTCTGTTTCATCAAATTTACACATGTTCACACCAGGGAAATAAGTTCTGCCTAAACCCTCAAAATCACTATTAGCGTCTCTTAAAAAATTAACTTTCTGAAAAGCGGACCCTAACTTCATGGCAAATGGCTTCAATTTTTTAAACTCATGTTTGTCTCCGTGAACAAAAACTTTTAAACACATTAGTCCTACAACTTCTGCAGATCCAAGGATGTATAAATTATACTTTTCTTCATCATATACTTGATCCTCTAAGTCCATTTCCATACTATTCAAAAATGTTTCGATAAGTTCCCATTCAATTTGATAACGATGCACTGTTTCCTGGAAACTATTAAGTATTGGATTTAGGCTGATTTTTTCTTCAATCGCATTTATCGTGTCTTTCTTGAACCTTTTAAATAATTTTATTTTATCATAATCGTGAAAAGTGTCAACAATTTCATCAGCTAATCTTACAAATCCGTATATGTTGTAAATGGGCTTGTGAAGCTCTTTATTTAGTGCTTTGATACCTAAAGAAAAGCTAGTGCTATACATTTTAGTAGTATACTTACTACATGCGTACGAGACGTTGTCGAAAATAGATTTCATATTAAATAATTTTTTTTGAGATGTAATCGGCAACCACTTGGCCCGAAATAATTGAAGGGGGAACCCCTGGTCCTGGCACTGTTAATTGTCCAGTGTAAAATAAGTTGCTGATTTTTTTATTGATAATTTTAGGTTTAAGATTTGCAGTTTGCATGAGCGTATTAGCTAGTCCATAAGCATTGCCTTTATAAGCATTATAGTCTTGCTTAAAGTCTTCTACACAATAACTTCTTTTAAATTCTATATGTTTCGAGATATCTTGCTCGCAATATTTTTCAAGTCTTTTAATCATTATTTCAAAGTATTTTTCCCTCATGCTTGTGTCGTCTTTCAAACCAGGAGCCAGAGGCATAAGAAGAAAAAGGTTTTCTTTTCCTTTTGGAGCTACATTTTCATCTGTTTTCGATGGACAACAAGAATAGAACAAAGGCTTAGTAGGCCAAGAAGGATTATAATATATCTCTTTAATATGAGCTTCAATATCTTCATCAAAAAATAAATTGTGATGTTGTAATTTTTTAAGTTTACAGTTTATTCCCAAATAAAATAGTAATGACGAAGGAGAAAATGTTTTTTTCTGCCAATATTTTTCAGAGTAATTTTTATATTTTTTTTCAAGTAGTTTTCCATCAACATGATTGTAATCCGCAGACGCAATAATATAGTCAAATGTGAACTCTCCTTTTGATGTTAATATGGATGTAGCTTTACTATTGTTTACATTTATATGTTGAACATTAGCATTAGTTATGAATTGAACGCCTTGATCTTTACATAAGTTAACAAATCCTTCAATTACCTTTCCAAAGCCCCCATTTGGATAAAAGGTTCCTGTTTTAATTCCAGAATAAGCCATTAAACTATATAAGGCTGGTGTTTCTTCTGGTGCCGTTCCAAGAAACAAGACTGGAAATTCTAGTAATGCTTTTAAATCAGGATTTGTAAAATGTTTTGCAACATGCTTTTTGTATGAATTAAAAATTTGTAGCTTAAATAGGTTTATGAAAATATCTTTTTTGCAAACTTCTTTTAATGATAATCCGGGTTCATAAACTAATTTATTGACACCAAAATCATATTTAAAAGCTGCTTCATCCATAAATTTTTCGAGTTTTTTTGCACTACCCTTCTCTTTTTCTTCAAATAAGCTTAAAATAGACTCCCAATTTGCTGGAATAGACATGGTGTTTTCATTATCAAAGATAATTTGAAAACCTGGGTCAAGTTGACTGAGACTGTAAAAGTCAGATGATTTTTTGTTGAATCTATTAAAAAATTTATCAAAAACATCAGGCATCCAGTACCAGCTTGGGCCCATATCAAATGTGTAACCTTCGGCTTTAAACTGACGTGCTCTCCCACCAACCTCATTATTTTTTTCATAAACTGTCACACTGTGACCTTTTTGAGAAAGTACTGCTGCAGCACTTAATCCTGCAAACCCACTACCTATTATAGCAATATCACTCATCTACTTAATCTCTTTTATAAACTCGTAGAATTCATTTCTAGTTTTTGCTGAATCAATAAAATCACCAGTTAATTTTGATGTTTTCATTTTAGTCCCTGAGTGACCAACTCCTCTGCATTGCACACAATTATGAGTAGCTTCTATCATTACTGCAACTCCTTTATTTGATTTTATAATACTATTTATAGAATCATGAATTCGAACTGTTAAATTTTCTTGAATTGCTCCTCTTCGTCCGTAGTGTTCAACTATTCTATTAATTTTACTTAGACCTATTATTTGTTGATTAATTTTTGGAATGTAAGCAACATGAACTCTTCCCATTATGGTTTGGTGATGATGAGAGCACATTGAAATAAGAGGAATGTTACCTTGAAAAATCATACCATCATACTCCAAATTAGGAAAAGTTGTTATTTTAGGTAAAGCATTATATCTGCCGGCCCACAAATCATTCACATAAGCTTTCGCAACTCTAGTGGGTGTTTCTTTTGAATTAGGATCGTTTTTCCAATCACAACCAAGTGCTTCCAAAAATTCTCCAAATTTTTGAGCCGCATTATTAATCATTTCAATCTTTTGTTCTTCACTTAGCGGTCCTCTAATATTAACACCATCAGCATATCCTATATTTCTTAATTCAGGGTTTATTTCTATTATCCCAGCTGATGGAGAATACGGATCCATATTTTTAATTTTATTATTGGCCATAATATTCAACATAATTATTTTCTGTTTCTTCAAGCTTTACTTTTTGAAGTTTACAGTCTAAGTTTTTTATATGTGGTTCAAGTTCTTCAAATATCTTTATTGCGATATTTTCAGCAGATGTAATAGTATCTTTCATAAAATCAACTTCAAGATTAAGATTAAAATGATCTAGTTTATTAATCACCCTATCTTTTATTATCTCACTTAATTTCTTTAAATCAATTACATATCCAGTTTCTTCAAGCACTAATCCGGAAACTGTAACAAATAATATATAGTTATGTCCGTGCCAATTTTTATTTGAACATTTTCCAAATGTTTTTTCATTTTTTTCATCTGTCCAATTTGGATTGAATAAACGGTGTGAAGCGCTGAAACGCTCTCTTCGAGTTACTGAAACTGTTTTCAAAACTGTATTGAATTTGTATAATTAAGTAAATTCAAAATTATACAAAAAAAACTAAGAAGCAATATTTTTGTATAATTTTTAAGATTAATATCTATACAATTCATATTTTTGTAATAAAAAAATGAAAGTTTTAATTATTGGCGCAAATAGCGATATTTCAAGAAATCTTATT
>Ga0160423_10004700_pt1 | contig 11191 bp, 9 predicted proteins | sample CRUFie14St8metaG_FD_108191 | JGI IMG/M metagenome (GOLD analysis project Ga0160423, IMG submission 108191) | Marine microbial communities from the Costa Rica Dome - CRUD Field 142mm St8 metaG | ecosystem: Environmental > Aquatic > Marine > Oceanic > Photic zone | place: Costa Rica: the Eastern... | reverse complement strand
GTCCTTGTCGAGCTGTAGATACCCTCCTGGGGCCTCACCTTTGGCATCGCCCAGAAAAGAGATAATAATTTCCGAACCTAAACAATGAACAGTATGGGGACCGGATAAATTGGCTTTTGCCTTGATGTCTGCTCCATCTATTATTTTGTGAAGTCGAGGAGCCCGCGGATCAGTTGCCGTATCAACAATGTGTAGTTTGTTTGATCGAACACCAGGAAGAATAAGAAACTTACGCGACATTGAGCTATCATCGTGACAGCTTGAGCATGCATTCCATCCCATGTGGTGTAGCTCATCACCTATACCAGGCATTTCAAGTCTGTGAATAACTTGGCTATACGTAGGACTTCCAGGGTCTACGTCTACAGTCGCTAGATAATCCGGTTTTTGAATACCTGTTCCCGTATAAATTGCGATTGTATATAGTAACTTTTCATTAGGGGCTTTAATTGCTTCTTGTGGGCTTGCATAGCCTGGTCCACAACATTCCATAAATTATACTCCCAAGCGATCTGCGATTGAGGTTATTCGATACATCTCACGCATGACCGGTTTCTCTATTAATTTTCCATCGATGACAACAAGTCCTGTATCTGCGGCTTCAAATTCATTAATGATTCTGCGCGCACGGGCAATTTGTTCTTCTGTTGGTGTGAAGACCTCGTTCAGTGTCGCGATTTGCTTGGGATGGATTGAGCCTTTTCCAGTAAATCCTAAATCCCGGACTCGTTGCGCTTCTATGCGCATTCCATCTGGATCATCCAAGTCGAGATAGGGCACATCTAGAATATCAAGTTCGGCTAGTGCGGCTGCATGAGCTACTCGTGAACGAGCGTAAAACAATGTCTCAAATGTATTTGGACAACGTAGTTCCGCAGCCATATCAACACCTCCAAAAAACAAAGCGTCTATTCTGTCTGAACACTTTGCTATAGCATAAGCAGCCTCAAGTCCCTCATTAGTTTCGATAATGACGTGAAGTCGTGAACTGTGCCCAGCTTCAGTAAGCAACTGATCCAGTATCACCACTTCATCGGGGGTTCGTACTTTTGGCATCATCAAAGCAGGAGGTGGTGTTTTTGTTGCAAGGATCGCATTTACATCTTCAATACCAAAGCGCTCTCGCATGGAATTAATCCTCACCATTCTTTCAACGCCGTCATCTGCTTGTGGCTGTTCAAATAAAGCAAGGGCATTTTTTCGAGCTTCTGCTTTATCTTTTGGAGCAATCCCATCTTCTAATTCCACACAGACAATGTCTGCACCACTTGCCAAAGCTTTAAGAAACATGTCTGGTCGCAAGCCTGGTGTGAAAATAAAACTACGGCGAGGGCGAATAATGCGGTTTGTCATGTTAGAGTCCTTTCAGGTTATGGCGTAGTTTCTTGTTTAGCTAAACGGCTAGCTTCAATAAATTCTGGGTCATCTTCAGTTCGATATTGAGGTAAATTGTCATGTATAATATCCCAAGGAATCTTACTCTCTATACCCAAGTGACATCCATTTGGCTGCCAGTTCTGAGGATTATCAAGTGTTCCAATGAAAACAGCATCTAAAGATTGGTAGTTAAAAATTATGGGGCTGCCGCAGTCAGGGCAAAAGCCTCGCCGTGCGATATCTGAGGATTGGTAATATTTTGGAGATCCTTTTGTAAATTTTAAATTCCCTTTATCAAAAGCCATAAAAATAGCAGATGTATTGCCGTAAGCTCTTTGACACATGCGGCAATGACATACTGAAATCCATTTGGGTTTAATCAGTGCCTTAAATCGTATTTTTTTGCACAGGCATCCGCCTAATATTGGCTTTTCCATTACTAACTATGCCCTAATTTTATAAATTGTGTGTAGCGCATCAGCGTTCTCTCAGTTAATGCCATGTAATGTTTTTGTTTCAAGATAGTCTTCCAGCCCCATTAGTCCGCCTTCACGGCCATTACCCGATTGTTTATAGCCACCAAAGGGAGTGCCATAATTAATGCCACCACCATTTATGTGAATGGCACCAGCATGCAGGCGGGATGAAATGCGTTCTGCGCGAGTAGCACTTCCAGTTTGTATATAAGCCGCCAAGCCGTAGGGGCTATCATTGGCAATCGAAATTGCCTCCGTCTCATCTTTAAAGGGGATTATTACCAAGACAGGCCCAAATATTTCTTCTTGTGCAATTGCCATTTCATTGGATACATCAGCAAAGACTGTTGGCTTCACATACCAACCAGTTTTATAACCTTCGGGTTTACCAAGACCACCTGTTAAAAGAGTGGCACCTTCATCAAGTCCTTTTTGGATCATTGTCTGTACGCGTTCGAACTGAATTTGATCAAACAGTGGGCCAATATGATCACCCTCTTGAGCAGGATCACCAACAGTAATTGAATTTGCCGCACTCTTTGCAATTTTTAGAACCTCTTCATAACACGAACGCTCAACCAGAAGCCGTGTTGGTGCATCACAGGATTGCCCAGTATTAAACATGCATTCGTCTATCGAGGCAGTAACGCGCTCCTCAAGATCGCAATCGGCAAATATGAGATTTGGTGACTTACCACCAAGTTCGAGAGTCACTCTTTTAACTGTTTCAGCGGCATCTTGCGTGACTGCCCTGCCGGCACGGGTAGAACCGGTAAAAGACATCATTTGTATATCAGGGTGGCGAGACATCGCCGAACCAACCGTTTCTCCTAAACCATGTATTAGATTGAATACTCCCGGCGGGTAGCCGGCCTCATGAATGATCTCAGAATAAATCATTGCGGAAATTGGTGTATGTTCAGAGGGTTTCAAAATGCAAGTGCAGCCAGTTGCTAGCGCTGGAATAACTTTCAAAGCGATCTGATTTATTGGCCAATTCCAGGGCGTAATCAGCCCACAAACTCCAATAGGTTCACGGATCAATATATCACTATTTGACAATTGGCATCGCTCTTCTAACATTTCAAGTGCTTCAATATACCCTTGAAGATGTCCAATCGCAGCATCAGCCTGCGCATCTCGTGCCATAGTTATGGGGGCGCCCATCTCCATGCGCATTGCCTGCGCAAGATCCTCAAACCGCTTCTCTGTTACGCTCTTCAGCTTATTTAAAAGCGCCAAGCGATCAGCCTTGCTGATCAATGAGAAACTGTTAAAGGCGGATTTAGCTGCGGCAACAGCGTTGTCCACGTCAGCAGTATTTCCCAAGGCAACAGTACCAATTTGCTCCTCTGTGGCTGGATTTAAAACTGGCATAATATCGTCTGAAATTGGGTTTACCCACTCCCCAGCGATGTAAAATTTTGAAAGATTTTTCATTTGATTTTATTCCACTTTGACCAGGCGTACTTTTCATATTGCTTGTCAACTGGCGTACGCGCCAAATGGTTGATGTAATTACTAATCGTTTTTTGGGCTAAGCCGAGTACAACTTCCAACATATTTTGATGAGTGTAACCTGCGCTGAGGAACTTTGAGATTTCAGCGTCACTTGCGTTACCATGGTTTCGTAACATCAGCAAAGTAAAATCACGTAAAGCTTCAAGGCGAGCTGTTGGGAGAGCTGTTTCATTTCGCAGAGCATCTGAAACCGCCTTATCAATCTTCATCGCCTTGGCCATGTAAGTGTGCGCTGGAACACAGAAGTGACATTGATTTTCAACATTTATGGTCTGCCAAATCACAGTTTTTTCTTCATTAGTAAAGCTTGATGCCATGAATGCCTTGTGCAGCATCGCATAAGCGGTCAGAGTTTCTGGAGACTCAGCCGTTACTGAATAAAAACCGTTTGGCCCTGACTGTTCAAGCAATTGCCTCAGAAGTGGTTTGCTTTTCTCTGGAGCTGTTTCAAGGTTGTGCTTTGGGAATGTATTAGGCATTATTTGGCTCCTTTCCCTCGTTTAGCGAGCTTTGTTCAATGAGGTTTTTACCAAAAGACACATTTCGGCTAAGCTGGCGGCTCTTGGGTTTGTTCTTGCAGCGCTATCGAGTAATGCTTTCCTAGCAATACGTTCCTCACAACCCTTTGGGACACTGATTTCACTCAGGGATCGAGGTATGTCAATTTCATCAAGACGTCGCTCAATCTCTGTAATAAAGTCCTCAACAGATAAGTCCTCAAGCTCCATGGCCTCACCCATACGCTTCACTTTGTCTTCCATACCAGGCAAATTAAACCTCAGGACTACAGGGAGAATAATTGCATTAGTTAGACCGTGTTGTGTATTGTACTCTGCGCCGATCATGTGTGAAATTGCATGAACGTGTCCAAGCCCTTTGAGAAAAGCAATTCCTGCAAGGCAAGATCCAACCAACATTGCACCTCGCGCAACTAGATTATCTGGTTCTCTCACTGCCACGGGCAACCATTTACTTATTAAATTCAAGCTTTCCAGAGCGAGACCATCACAAAGGGGATGAAAACCTGGAACACAATAGGCCTCAATCGCGTGCACCATGGCGTCAGCTCCCGTCCAGGCGGTAAGGTTGGCAGGTAGGCTAACGGTCAATTCTGGGTCTAGCAGAGCTAAAGATGGTTTTAATTGTGGATGGCAGATACAGAATTTCATGCCTTTGCCTGTATGAGTGACCATTGCCGTACTTTCGGTTTCGGCGCCTGTTCCTGCTGTTGTGGGAATGGTGATCAGTGTTGGAAATGCTTTATCAGGGCTTATAGCTACGGGCTCGGCTTCCCATTCAAAATCCCAAAGATCTATTTCATTTTTGGCTGTTAGGCAGATCGCTTTACCACCATCCATAGCACTGCCACCTCCAATTGCGATGATCGCATCGTGATTTCCAGACCGAAATGCCTCGCGCCCAGCGCCTATTTCATCGTCACGCGGATTTGGTGAGATATCCGAGAATATGCCTGATGCAAGTCCCGCTCTGGCCAAGTAATCATACAGTTGCGAAATGAACTGCAAGTCGCTGCTACCTTTGTCTGTCACGATCAACGGGTTGGAAAGCCCCATCGCTGCGCAGCGTTGGCCGATTTCGGACAGCCGACCTGGCCCATACGCAATTGGTATTGGAAACATCCAATCTTGCGGTTCTAAAATTTCAGGGTTAGACATGATATGTTGTGCTTTATTGGATCTTACTGTGGTCGTTCAGGGATACTGCGATCCACGCCACGTACGATGTTTTTCTCTTGGTCGAAGAATGGCGGTTGGACGACCTCACCCTCGTGCACGCTGCCGTCGGGCAAGCGCATCGACAGCGAACGACCTATCCAATCGCCGGGTGCATTGAAACGTACATAGCCCACACCAAGCCCAAGCGTAGGTGAGGGAATGCCAGCGGTGATGTGACCGACCTCGATGTCTTTATCCAACACGACGCTGCCCGCTGCCGGTGTGTCAGTGGCACAAGTCAGGCCAAACAGGCAACACCGCGTGTCTTTTCCAACTAGTGCTTCGCGTCCGATGAAATCACCTTTATCCATGTTGATGAAGGGCGCCAGACCCGCTTCAAATGGCGTCATATCTGGCGTTAAATCGGTGCCATTGCCAAGGATACCACCCTCAATCCTGCGAATGGTTAAGGCACGTGTCGACGAAAACTCCATACCGTGAGGTGCTCCGCAAGCCATCAAGTGATCCCACAGAGCAATATGATCAGTGTTGGCCCCGTCGGTGTAGACTTCAAACCCAAGTTCATTGGTAAAACCGGTGCGAGAGATATAGAGACGCTGACCTCCCAATTCGAAAAACCCAGAACGGAAATACTTCATGGTCTCGTCGATAGTGCCGCCAGAGGCCGCGTTCATGATATCAAAAGAGGCCGGGCCTTGAATTTGAAGAACACGGCTGTGTGGGTCTGAAATAGTGACATCAAAGCCGCCACTGTGAGCCAACAGCCACATTTCAAATGGGCCATCCGCCTGAACATACCAGAAACGGTTTTTACCCATCCGAAACATTACGCCATCCATGAAGACGCCACCATGGGGTGTGCAAGCAATGGCGTAATATCCGCGCCCTTCGGTCATAGTTGCCACTTTGCGGGCAAAGATCTTTTCAAGGAACGGCACAGCGTCAGGTCCGGATATTTCAACAGGTTTTTCAGGTACGTCGAAAATCAGCGCCTTCTGTCGTAAGCACCAATATTTATGAAGGTAATCCTCGCCTATAAAAATCGGAAAATAACGGCCTGCATAAACGCCGCGGATCATCTCTGGACAATCGGTGCGTTCGATAAAGGGCGATTCCTCAAAGCGCCGGGCGCTTATAGATACATTATTAAAAAGATCAGAAGCTTCTTGAAGGTTGCTCACGATGTATCCTTTTCTTTCTTTTTTCTAAAGGGACGTAGAATTATTTTATTGTCAGGCCTAATGCTTCGCTTCTTTTCTCGCTTATTGTTTTAGTAATTCGGTCAACAATCATAGCAATGATTGCCATAGAAATTCCGGCAATTAAGCCCTTGCCCATGTTACCATCTGTTAAACCTATAAATACAATCTGTTCCAGCCCATTTGTACCTATCAATGCTGCGATAACTAACATCGCAATCCCGTACATAATTGTTTGGTTTAATCCCAACATGATAACTGGCATTGCGAGTGGTATTTTTACAAGAAAAAGTAATTGCATTCTCGTCGAGCCCATCATTTTAGAAGCCTCGATAACCTCACTAGGTAAATTTCTAATGCCATGTTCGGCATAACGCACAGAAGGTACTATGGCATAAATTATAATTGCTAAAAGCGCTGTAAAATCACCAATCTTAAACAGCATCACAAATGGAATTAAAATCACAAATAGCGGAATAGTTTGCAAAGTATCGTTTATGGGCCTGACGATAGCTGAAACAACAGAGCTATGTGCTGCCCAAACGCCTAAAGATGTGCCTGTGATAAAACAAAATACGACAGCAATCCCACATAGATAAACTGAAATCATAGCTTCAGGCCACATTCCAACAACAACGATAAAACTAAGCCCAAAAAATGTGCCTAGCGCGAGTTTGTGCCCGCCTATTTGCCAAGCAAAAAAGCTATATATTATGAGAAGTGGTGGCCAGGGCATCTGTGTTAACCCAAAGTACATGAAGATCATGATCAAAAGTGTGAATACAAAAAAATCATTTTTTTTGTTTTTCAACAGCCAAAGGGACAGCATTAAAAGAGAGCCAAAGTAAAATATTTTGTGAACCATTTCTAGCTGAAAACCCCAAGTAAATGGGCTAACGGCTTGCTGGAGCCCAATTTTGGTCGGTAACATAATAAAAAATAATGTATAATTTTTTATTTGCTTAATTTCAGCCCTAAACGTTTCGACAAAAGTATCAAATAAATCGTTGATATGGCTCGCTAACCATATACTCAAATCATATGGCCAATCATCCAGGGCCTCAAAAAGCCTTGCAAATATAAATAGGATTGCACTCCCAGCTAGTGCAAAACTTAAATAACTAATCTTGATATTTTTTGGAGGTCTAAGATCCTTTTTTTCTTGATCAGACTTCTGGGCGAAACCGGAGGTTATTCTATCGATAATTATAGCCATTAAAGCGATAACCACTCCTACAACTAAACTCTGTCCAACCTCAGCTTTTCTTATGTAGTACAAAACTTCCCAACCAATATCGGCTGTTCCCCCAATAATTGCAGCAATAATCACCATGCTGAGGGCTGCCATTGTTGATTGATTAATTCCTAGAAGGATTTGTTTTTTACATGAAGGCAGCATTGCTTGCCAAAAAAGTTGTTTGGGATCTGCACCAGACATAATCGCAGACTCAATAATATTATCAGGAACTCTTTTTAGCCCTAGTATTGTATTTCGTACCATAGGAGGAAATGAATATAATATACTAGCAATCAGACCAACCACCGTTCCAAAGCCAAATAAAAGCAGAATTGGCAGAAGATATGCAAAGGTCGGAACGGTTTGGAATATATCAAGGATTGGCATAATAATTTTTTCTGCCCGTTTTGAAAAATATCCCCAAACTCCCAGTCCAAAGCCAATGAATACTGCCAATGGAACAGATATAATTACTAGTGAAAGGGTATTCATACTTTCTTCCCAATACCCTATTAGAACCATGTAAAAAGTAGCGCATAGTGTAAACAAGGCTAATCTAATACCTGCAGACAAATAAGCTGTGAGGGTGACTAAAAAAATTACTACTATCCAGGGCAAACTGTGTAAGAGCCATTGCGCAGCGTTTATAGGTAAACTCAAAACCCAAGAAATATTTAAGAAAAACCAGCCAAATTTACTAACAAATTTTTCCATCAAAAAATTTATCCAATCCGAAAATGGTATAATCAACTCTTTCGGATACTTCGTTGACCAACTCCATTCTTCCTTAAAAATTAAAAAAATTACAGTTATTAGAATTATCCCGATCCAACTCAAGGTTTTATTTTTAAGGATTGCAGATCTCATAAGATTTTCTTTTCTATTTAATTTTCTGCCGTTGCTAAAGCAGCAACAAAACTCTGCGCAGTCGCCATACCAATCTTTTTCCCACTACGGTCAATAACTACAACACCAGTTGATTTTTTTGAAAGTAAATGGAGCATCTTAGCCACAGGCATATCAAGTGGTACTTGTTCAGCTGTTTCTGAGATCTTTTTACCCTTGTCTATAATATCAGAAGCCTGCAAAACGCTTTCCCATGGAATATCTTTGGTAAATTCTCTGACATAATTGTCTTTTGGGCTTAAAATAAGATCTACCGGTTTTCCAATTTGTACTATTTGCCCATCTCTCATTAGGGCTATTCTATCAGCAATCCTTAATGCCTCTTGAAAGTCATGAGTTATAAACACTACAGACTTTTTTTGAATTGACTGTATCCGTAAAAACTCATCTTGCATTTGCTTCCTGATCAAAGGATCCAATGCGGAAAAGGGTTCATCCAAAAACCAGACATCAGGTTCGACGGCGAGTGATCTGGCTATTCCAACCCTCTGTTGCTGACCACCTGATAATTCTTTAATGAAATTATTTTCTCTACCGGCTAAGCCTACTAAATCAATTACTCTTTCTGCCTTCTTAATTCGTTCTTTTTCTTTTAAACCTTGCAACTTTAAAGGAAATGCAATGTTTTCAATAACATTCAAATGTGGCAAAAGTCCAAAATTTTGAAAGACCATGCCCATTTTATGTCTTCTTATATCAATTAATTCCTTCTCACTTTTTTCTAATAGGTTCTCTTCATCCAGAAAAATTTGACCGGCGGTTGGTTTGATTAAACGTGAGAGGCAGCGGACAATAGTAGATTTGCCAGAACCCGATAATCCCATTATTACAAAAATTTCGCCAATATGAACGTCGAAGCTCACATCTGCATTTGCCACTATGTGACCATGATCTGATAGCTCTTTACTTAAAGCTGAAGGGTCTTTTTCCGTGTGAGAGTCATTTGAAAAAAAATGATCGGGGTTGTCGCCATAAACTTTCCAAACGTTCTGGCACGACATTTTTACTTTTTTTGATACGCTTTGAATATTCTTCATCTATACATCACAAATTAAAATAATCTGAGGGACACGCAGGTCCCTCAGATTATTTGTTGACAGAAAAAGAGAATTAATTCATCCAATTTTGCCAAATATTTTTATTTTCTGAGATCCACTCAGCGGCAACTTCTTCCACTTTTCTACCTTTTTCGTCAACTTCTAAGATGGCAGCGTTTTCATCTGCATTCGTCAGCTGCATAGCTTTAAACATTTTGAAGGCAGCAGGCCACTTATCTTCAAATCCTTTCGAAACTATTTTTTGGACTTTAGCTTGTTCGAAGCCACATGCAGTTTCTTTTTCTTGAGATTCTTCGACGCACTTACCTTCGATTGGGTTCCACTCAACCCAATTAAAATCATATGCTGCGAACAGCCAATGAGGTTGCCAAAACATCATAATGACAGGTTCCTCCGCAGCTAACGCTGACTTCAATTCTGCCACCATAGCCCCTTCACTACCGCCTGGAATTGGTTCAAATGGCATCTCTATACTTGCGATTATATCTCTAGAACGAGTTCCCCAACTAGCAGGATATGTTATTAATCGGCCTTTTGGGAAAGTTTCAGCTGAGCCAAACGCTTGAGCACATTCATAAAGTGCCTTATAATCTGGTAACCCTGGGCATCTTTCATCCATGTATGGTGGGTAAATCCAACCCTCTTTAGGTGACAGCCCCAATTCTCCAACTACGACAATGTCTCCTTTTTCCACCAAACCATCATACAAGTCGCCAACATTATTTGTCCAAACTTCGGTAGACAGATTTATATTGCCGGAGGCAATGGCGGGATGCTGCGTGATAGCATCAGAAACAACTATCTCTACATTATAACCCATTTCCTTTAGTAGGCCTGCTGCTACGTGTGTTGAAAAGTGCTGACCTGTCCAATCTTGAATTGTTACTTTAATTGGATCATCGCTTTCAGGGATATTACCCGCGAAAAGTGCTTGACCAGATACTATAAAGGCTGTTGCAGCAATGCTGAATAGCTTTGAAATTTTTAACATTTTTTCCTCCCTAAAAATGTACGGTGATTCACTTTGAGCTTCGCTCATTTATCTTTCTAACTGTACATAAAACTTACCATTAGACAAATATTTGTGTCAATGGTTGTTTCTATCGGTTATTACTAATAATATCGAAGTAAAACAGAACGATACTACTGGAGTTGCCTGAATGCGCACAAACACGATCCGAGAGATCAGACGCGGTGAACTTTCTAGAGCAGCCTTTGAGGCGGTTATTAGATATGGCTTACGGAAGACCACACTGGAAAAGGTAGGAAGTATCGCAGGTGTTTCTAAAGGTGTTGTACTTCACCATTTCAAAGATAAAGGCGCGTTGCTCGAGGCGGTTTTCCGTAGATCGAATATGTTGTTAAGTGGATCTGTCGTTGAGCTTTATCGTTACGCAAAAACTCCTTATGAGCGACTTTGGGCAATTATATTTGCCAACTTTTGTGATAGCATATTTAATCGGCCAGTGTGCCAAGCTTGGGTATCTTTAATCTCTGAAGTGCCTCATAATAAAGGGTGCCAACGCGTTCAGCTCATAAATAATGAACGCATCAAAAGTAACCTCATTCATGAGTTGAAACATTTTCTGCCAGAAGATGAGGTACAGGAGGTGGCACGTCATATCGGAGTTCAAATTGATGGCATCTGGGTACGTGCTGGCCTTCTACCTCAAATCATTGATACGAGCACTGCAATATCTGAAATGGAATTTACTATATC
>Ga0160423_10004699_pt1 | contig 11191 bp, 3 predicted proteins | sample CRUFie14St8metaG_FD_108191 | JGI IMG/M metagenome (GOLD analysis project Ga0160423, IMG submission 108191) | Marine microbial communities from the Costa Rica Dome - CRUD Field 142mm St8 metaG | ecosystem: Environmental > Aquatic > Marine > Oceanic > Photic zone | place: Costa Rica: the Eastern... | reverse complement strand
TGCTCATTAGTAAATCCACTTTCGTTTTTCTTTCTTAAATTTTTAGGTATTTCTAAAGCTTTTTTAAGAGCTTTAAAATCTTGAAGTAAGTTAATTCTAGATCTCGAAATATTCTCCATGGCCCTACCGTATGGGTCTAATAAATGTTCTTTAAACCAAGCCATTTGACTATCACCTAACTTACCCTTGCTTAACAGTGGATATATTAACCCCATGAAATCTTCTGCTGAATAAGGTATAAAGAATTTTTTATTACCTTTACTAGCACCTTTAACTTTAGCTTTAGCTCTCGAATATCTTTTTTCCGATGCAATACCTGTAGTTTGTTCTATTATTTTATTAAAGTCTTCATTAACATTTTTACTAAACTTTAATTTAGCTTGTTGTACTTTTGATTTAACATCTATTTGATCTAAAGCATCTTGAACGGCTTTAACATTTTGGTAAGCGTCATCTGCAAAATAAAAATCATTATAACCTTTAGCTGCTTTGTCAACTATCCACTTAGCTTTAGCAGCACCTGTGGAGTTACCTAGCCCAGTTATATTTTCTAACGGTATATTTAAACCTACACCGTCTAAAAATTCTTTAATAGCTACTTGAGCTTCAGGTGCTCTAGCTGTTAACACAAAAACATCTTCTGTACCTCTTGCTTCTTGTATCTTTTTAGCTATATCTAATAATGGACCTGGCTTACCTTTAGTAACTTTATTAAACTCAGAAAAATCAAACACATAACCTTCTTCTAATAATCTAGCACCATCTTTAGCAAACTCTTCAGCATTAAGCTTACCTTTAGTTCCGTTAGGTGCTGTAAATAAAACATCTGACTTAGTAGTAGCTAATGTATCGTCAAAGTCAAACACTCTAATCTTTTTTACTGGAGCGTCTGGATCACGGGCAAATGCTAAAGCTTCATCAACCGTTTTAGCATAACCAATGATATCATTGTTGCTTCCTGATTTTTTAAATTTAACAACTTCATTAGATAAAGTTTTTATGTTAGAATCTTTAGCTTTTACAACTTCATCATTTAATTCTAAAAAGTTTTCACCAATAATTTCACCTTTGTTTTTACCTCCAACAACTTCTAAAGCATACATGTTTGGATACCCTAATGTTAAATTACTAAAATATCTTTCAGTTTCAGACAATGTTTCGTTCCAGAAAGAAGGCATAGATTTTTGGAGTTGAACATTGAAGTTATTGTCCATTAATTTAGGTATAATAGCTACATTGTATTTATCTTTTAAAGCTTTTAAATCTATTTTTTTACCATTAAAATGCTGAGTTAACTTCATTACTATATACTCAGTAGGTATCATGTGCTCATACCTTAAACTTGTAGAACTCATAGCAGGTCCAACATAATAATATTTAGCTAAAGCAGAAGATTTAAGCATACTAGACATATTGCTTTTCAAAGACATCATTGTCATACCAAAACTAAGCTTATCTCCATTTTTACTCATAAAATCTAAATAGTCAATTAAAGTGTTCCAAGACTCACTAGCTGATTTTTCTCTTTCATTAAAAGTTTTTTCAAAATGCTCTTTACTTTTAGAAGTTTGACTTGGCCCATCTTTAGGAATTTCAATATTGTTTTTGTCAACGATTATAGATTCTATAATTGTTTTTGGTGTTTTACCTTTAGACATTCTGTACTTAATGTCTACGCCAGGTATACTGTTTAAAACATTGTTAATATAATCAGGCATACCTTCGAATACTTGGTATCTACCTCTTCCTATTTTACCAGAAGAAGTGTTGTGTCCTTTCAATATTGTTAATGCTATTCTAACTGCTTCTGTTTTACCTTTTGTCTCTACTAAATTGTTCATGTACTCTGACTCTAAAAGTCTTTGTTTAGCTATTAAAAAAGGATCATCAAAAGCTTGATTAAAGTTTTTTATCTCCCCTTTTAAATCTAAAGCTTTTATTAAATTTTCATTTAGCTCTTTTTGCGCTATGTCTTCAATAACAAACTCACCTATATTGGGAAGACCTTTAATTTTTTCTTCTGCTTTAGCGTATTTTTTTAAGGGATTTAACAGTTCAGAAGCTAATTTAGTTAGTGTTTTTTCTTTTTCTTTTAAACTTACACCCCATATTTCATTAGGATTTTCATTTATAAAAGTTTTGTTTAAAGCATTTTTAATACTTTGTTTATTTATGCCTAAGTTTTGACTAACTAAATTTTCAACAAAATCATTAGAGTGTAACTTAAACACTTCTTTTTGAGCGTTGCTACTAAATTTTAAACTAACACCAGAGTCGATTGCTTGAGCAATAGAATTACTAAGCATATCTGTAGGTATTTGTTTTAATGTAGGGTTTTTAGTTAGGAAAGCATCCATTACGTCTTCGCTAGCTAAAGTCTCCATAGTAGCGTCTTCACCCAGTTTACCTGCTATATTTCTAGCTAAAGCATCTTTTCTACCTCTAACATTAAAAAAGTCAACAAATTCTTTATCACCAGGGTTTAGCCTTTCATACACTGTAGGGCCAGACGTTGGACTAGTGTACATTAAGTTAGCACTACCTTCGTACTGCTTAATTTCATTAGGCGATAGATTTTCTTTAATAGGTTTAGCTAATATTTTTTTAGCACCTTTAGCTTTTTGCATAGCTACTAAGTCAGCTATAGGTAAACCTGTTAGTATAGCTTCTTTGTTAGATCTTAAATATTCATTATAAGCCTCTCTAGTACCCATAGAATCTTTAATTTCTTTAAACAATTGGGTATCAAAAGCATTTTTTAAATTTTTTCTAAAGTCTTTAAATATTTTATTTAAGTTAGTTATAGCTTTATTGTTGTTAGGGTTTTCTTGTAACTCAGCTTTTACTTCTTTTAATGTTGTATTTGTTTTAGGTACAGTTAAATTAGTAGATAAAGTACTTAAAATTATTTTAGCTTTTTTAAGTATAGAATTATATAAGTCTCCACCTGTTTTTATATTTAATTTGTTTCTAAAGTTTAATTCAACTTTAGTATCCATGTCAGGTGTTTTAGAAGTATCTTTTATATCAATATCCTTTGCTCCTTCTCTTTTTTGATCTATTCTTATAGTGCCTTTTGGTGCTTCTGTTTTAGCTACTCGCTTAGAACCTGTTTGTGTTTTTAATTTTAAAAATCTACCAAAATAACCTTTCAGATCAAACTTACCTTCTGTAACTTTCTTTTGTGGATTAAAAGCTTCTATATGTTTTATTAGTGGATTAAAATCTACTTTAAGCTCATCACCTTTAACTATAGCTAGCATGTCGTTATAAGACATCATTAAAACTTCAGCTATAAAATCTTTACCTTCTCTAGTCTCTAAAAACTCACCAAACTCTTGTTTACTAACTGGTTTTCCATCTTCGTCTAAAGCTTGTTCATTATATACTTTATCTAAAAGTTTGTTTCTATTATCTTGCCTAGACTTTCTTTCTTCAGAAGTTTCCGACATTGATTTTTTAAGATCAACTTCTTTTAAAACGTTATCAATAACAGCCTCATTACTTTTAGATTTAACATCTTTAATTACTTTAGATTCTTTAGCTTGTGATATAATGTCAGTTGTTAATTGTCCTGAAGCTATAGCTTTACCCATACCTATAACAAAAGCAACCGCATCAGTAGACCCTTTAAAATCGAAACTCATTTCACCGTTAGTAGACTTCATTAAACCTTCATTAGTTCCTACACCAAACAAAGTTGCAAAGTCATTAGAAATAGGCACGTTATTATTACCTACTTCTTCCAAGAAGTTCATAACAAGTTCATCTGCCATTTCAGAAACTTGAACATCTCTTTTAGTTATTCTTTTTAAAACTGTTCTACCTTCTGCTGTTTGGTTTAAATAGTCTACTATAGAATTAGCTAATGGTTGAAAATCTTTAGAGTTTCTACCTATTAACTTACTAAAAGCCCAGTGGCCAATCTCATGAGTACCTACTTGTCTTTTATCATTTTTAATAGCTACTTCTTTAAATATTACAGATTTAGTTTTACCATCAGGAGAAAAACCTTCAGCTATATCTACACCATTTACAATTCCTTCTGCTAAACTTTGTTTTAAACCTTTATAATTTTCTTTTACATTAACTATAACATCTTCAGAAACACCTTCTTTATTTAATCTTTCTATAGTTTCAACTTCCATATTGTCTAATAATATACCTGCATCTTTATTAGTTTCAGACAATATCAACTGTACATCAACACCCTTTTGTTGATTTATAGCCTTTTGTGTTTCATAATTAGCAGTTATTTCTTCACCAACGTATATGTCATAAGCTTCAGCTTGTATAGCTGATTCTTGTATATCATCTACTTTGTTTCTATTTGCTTTTAAATTTTCTTTAGCTTGTGAAACTATTCTTTCGTATCTTTCTGGATTTAATTCTTTTTGTAATACCCAATCATTACCAAACGCACCTGAATTTTTCCAAGTTTTAGAGTCAAATTCTAAAGCGTCAAAATTTGCTTTTTCTAGCTCTAATAAATTTTGTTTAGTTTGTTTAGATATTTTATCGTTGTTTAATATATTTTTAACGTTAGTTCTAATATTTTCTTGTTTAGAATAGTTTTCTATCAAAGAATTCATAGCTTGATTACTAAGAGATGTAGATATTTGGTTAAACTTTTTATCTAACATTACTCTTTGTTTGTCTTTTAAACTATTTATATTTTGCTCAACAACATCTATATTTATACCGTTAGCAATCATATTAATTTTTTGACTTTCTAAGCTAGCAACTTGTCCACTTATTTTTCTAAATTCAGCCATAGAGTTATAGTCAGTAAATCCAGCCGCAACAGCACCAGCTATAAATGGAGAAGCTGTCATACCAAATCCAAATAAACCACCTACAAAAGCCGCGTGATCAACATCTTGAAGAGCGTTTTTACCGTCTATTAAGTTTTGAGCAACTTGAGTTAAGCCTTCACCAACCATTTCAGAAGCAGTTTCTAAAGGTAGTTGTGGAAGTTTGCTTTTAAAGTACTGTTTCATAGCATCTTTGTACTCAAATATACTTCTTTCACCCATTCTAGAGATTAAATTACCACCTCTTCTTAATATAGGAACAGTAGTTAGTCTTTCAAATATAGCTTCAGAAGCTCCATAACCTATAGCAGCAGCAGCTTGTTTCCACTCTGATCTATAAACACCTGTTCTTCTTTCTTCCATATCATTTTGCATCCAGTGATCACCAGCTGAATAAGCACCCATTAATATTGGACCTAATGTACCACCACTTAAAATCATTGTGGCTAATATAGGTATTTGAGTAGATACTTCTTGAGCTACAAAAGTTCCAAAATCACCTGCAAAAGCACTTCTACCTCCCCATTTATCTTGGTGAAAACCTACGTCTTTAGCAAAGTTTTTTCTTATTTGCTCTTTTTTGTCAGTCCACTCTTGCCCCCAGTCAGCAAATGCATCATCGTAATCTTGCCATATTTTTTGCTCTTCATCCCACTCTTCAGATGTTAAATCAGAGTCCATCAAAGCTCCAAGAGCGTGTACTCCATACCCAATACCTTTAATTGCTTTTGAACCCATGTAGGATATACCTACACCAATGTCACCAAACATTAAGGCTGTATTATTTATAGACTTCCTCCAAGTATTATAATCTCTATTTAACATATCTAGAGAAGCGTTTATATCTCCTGATTTGTCTTGAAGTTCCCATGTTTGGTTCATTCTACTTAACATAGTGTTTAACCGACTTTTTTTACCGGCAATAGCAGAGTTGTATTGTTTAAGTAAAGATTTAGGAACTGTTTTACCGTTATTTAATGTAATTCTTTCTTCATCACCAGGTGGAAAGTCTCTAGTAGGGTCATTGTATATTTCTTCAAAATAATCTATTAATAAATTATCTTCATTATTTGGATCTTCATAGTTTTCTAATTCTAATTTATTTAAAGCTTGCAATTTATAAGCTTCATCAATGTTTGAATCTGATTTTGTTAAAGAAGCTCCAAGTAGTTTACCTCTATCTTCCTCAGTGGCGTTTGCTAAATATTTATCCCAATGGCTATTTAAAGCCTCTGCTCTATTTTTTTCATATAAAGTTCTAGCTATTTGAACTTTTATTTCTTCTTCGGTAGCTAACGGTTGATTAAGTTTAGCTCTTTGAATATTAATACTATTTTTAGTTTCATTCCACATAGGAGATCCTTCGCCGTAGTTACTTTGACCTTTTGCAGTTTCTTTAATCACTTCTGTTAAACCAAGGACATCATTATCAAAAGAGTTTGTTTCATAGTTATACCCTGAATAATTTAATCTAAGATATTTGTTTATTTCTTCTTTTCCTTTTACGTAAGGATCTTGGTATGCTTGTAAAGATATTCTACCTTGTTTATATAATTTTTCAACAAATATTTCTCTTTTAGTTTTGAAAAGATTTTCGTTATATTTAAACTCTTTAAATTCTCCTATATCAGTTTTTGACTCTGAAAAATTACCATAGAAGCTAAGTAGTTTTTTATCACTTTCGTTTAAATTAACCCCTCCTAACCTTGTGTCTTCTGGGTTAAAAGGTTTATTAAACACTTCATTGTACATTTCGGCCTCATCACTTAAGCTTTTCACTATAGCAACTTGATCTACACCGTTTTTATTTAAAAAACTAATTAATTCTTTTTTATTATTATAAGGATTATTTTTATCTAACTTTATAATTGTTTCTGTTCCCTTACTAGGGTTTTTTACTATAAGCCTATTGGATATATCATCTGTTAAGGCATCTACATATTCAAACTCAAAACCTTTATATCTATTTTTTAAAAAAGGTATAAACTTTTCTTTTTGCTCAGAGTCTGACATAGTAAAAAACACATCTCCTTTAGAAGTGTCTTCTCCTTTTTGTCTAAAAGCCCAGTCGTGAATACCTGTTTCTAGCTTTTTTCTTTTACCGCTTTCATCATAAGTAAAATAGCTAACAACTGGATTTGCTAAACCTATTCTATTTAAATCTTCATTTTTCTTTTTTACGTTTATCTCTAAATCTTTATTCTTTTTTATAGTTAAATTATTTATTAAAGAACTATATTCTCTCTCGTTAATTTGTTTTTTATCAAGTTGATCTTTGTAATTTGATTTAGATATTTCAAACTCTTCGTTTATTTTTTTCTGTGAATCTTCAAAATTTTTATTAACGTCTTCTTCTGAAAATATTTCATTAGATTGAGGTATTATACCTGTTTTATCTTTGTTGTCTAACAAATTTACAGCTGGCGACTGAATTTGGTCTTTATCAAAACCAGCATTTATTTTAAAGTTTTTAAATTCTTTATTTTTATTTGATAATAAATTACCTATACTTAAATGTTCATATAGTTTAAATAATTTTTCGTCTGTATTAAATTGCTCTCTAAAATCTTCTATTGAATCTGGAATATTCATGTAAGCTGATAAGTATATGCTTTTATCTTTAATAAAATTATATAACTTTTCGTCTTTAGGAGGATCTGTAACTATATTATTTATCATGTTTATTTTTAAAATTGATCAGTTAAGTTTATAGCATCGTATAAATCATATCTAACACCTAGTAAGCTCATTAAGTCTCTTTCACTTTCTGTAGTAATTACTCCATCACTAAACACGTAATTATCTTCATTAGTTACATATTTATAACCTCCAGAAAAATCACCTGAAATTATATCTTTATTAACAACATATAAGCTATTATCTACTAAATCACTAGGTATAGCCTGATTTTTTTTGTTATATTCCTCAGCTATCTCCTCTCCAGTCATTAAAGTTTGATTTTGTCTATTAAAACCTTTTATACTTTTAGACTTTTCTAGTGCTTTCATACCATCCTCTGTTTTAAGTGTTTCTACAATGCCATTCCATCCATTAACACCATCACTACCACCTTGTCTTCCTAATAGTTTTTCTACAGGTTCGTATATATTTTTTCTATCTTTTTTTATTTTAGCAGTTTGAGTTATAATTCTACCAGAAGAGTCAACGTTTTTATATTTATTTATTTTTTCAACAGTTTTTACAACAGTTTCGTTTTGATTATACTCCATACTATAAAACCTAGCTAATCCAACAGCAGCATCATTTCTCATTTGAGCTTGTATTTCAAGATACTCGTCTTTATCTATTTTTTTATCTTGGTTACCAAACTGTTGAGCTATGTCTTCAAACTTTCCACTTTCGTTTATTTGCTTTATAGATTCTTCAATATTTATATTATTGAAAGTATTCCAAGATATATCTTTCAACTTACTATCATCTAGTTTACCTAAAAATTCTAATTGATCCCAATCTTCGCCAAAACCAGCTTGTTTAGTCTTTTCCATTAACCACGGTTTGTGGTTATTAAGAAAAACTTGCTCAGCGTTTAATTCTCCTGATATTTGCACAGTTTTTTCAGTGTTAGTGCTAGGATCATATCTAGTTTCAATTATAGTTTCTGGTTTTAAATCTTCAAACACTTTTACTTCACTTGCTATTTTAGCTCTTCTAGTCTTACTACTAAGTAGTTTATCTCCTGATATTACTTGATCTGATAAAGTTTGACCAGTATTTTTAAAAGCTTGAACTGACGCCCAAACATCTCTTTCCACTAGTTTACCGTCGGGGCTTATAAAACTTATAGTAGCATGACCATTAGCGTTATTAGATACTTTAATATTCTTAGCTCTTTGACTTGCTAGCCCAGCGTTAAATTCTATTAAATCTGCATTATTTAAAGCTTCTTTACTTAATCTGTTTTCTAAAGACCCAACCTCAACTGCATATAAGTGGTTTTTATATATATTAAGATCTTTAGTTGCTAAAACACTGTAAGTTGCTATAGACTCTAAATTAGAAGTTCCTTGAGACAAAACTTTATAGTAGTTATCTTTGTCTTCTTGAGTAGCACCTGGAGAAAAAGCTTTTGTTTTAGCAGCGCCAATAATTTCAGCCTGCTCTCTAGCATAAGAAGTTAAAGCGGCTTTAGTTTCAGCACTTGCGCTACTAAGTTTAGCACTATATATTTGTGTTAACTCTTCAGTAGTAGCATCACCTAATAACATAGCTTTTTCACTTCTTTGTCTTTGCTCTTCTTGTCTTTTTACTATTTGGTTTACAAAAGTATTTGATATATTACCTAATCTTTCTAAATTAGCAGCTGTACTTTGCCTTGGATCTGGCGCTTGTAAATTTACGTTTCTTTGACTCATTTTATAACTTTTTAAAATCTACATCAATTTTAGAGTAATCAACCATATCATAACCATTTTCATCTACAACTACAGCTTCCTTATTAATTTCATCAGACATAACGCCAGTGTATCTACCAGGTTTGTGTATATAACTAAATTCATATATATTTAAACCTGATTTAGATTTACCTACAACTTTATAATTATGTTTTAATCTTCTATCTGATGGGGAAACACCTTGAAGAGTGTTAAAACCAGCAATTCCAGCATCAATAGCTTCTAATTGTTCAGGCGTGAAATCTGCTGCAGATGCAAAGTTGCTGCTGTTAGTGATATTACTACTAGAAGGAGCTCCAGTTAATCCAGCTGAAGCTATACTTAAACCAGCTCCACCAACTGTTTGTAGACCGCCAATTATAGCGTCTGAAGCAGCTGCTCTATTAGCTAATTCTTGTGATCTTTGAAAATCATACTCTCCATACAACCTATCAATTTCAGCTTGCTCTCTATCTGCTCTACCTGCAGCTGCTCTTTCTTCAGCTGATATAGCTTGACTTTCTATATCTAATTTTTTACTTTCTAAACTTAGTTTTTGTTGTTCTAGTCCTAAAAGTTGTTGATTTTTTTGTTGTTCACCTTGAGCTCTTAACTTTTGGTTTTGTGCTTCTTGTCGTTGTATGTCTGCTGCAACACCTCTTTTACTTTGTAGAGCTGCTTGAGCTAAAGCAGTAGCTCCACCAGCACCAGCGCCTGTAGCAGCTACTGTATCTAATGTGTTAGCTAAAGCAATGTCGGTTTGTTCCATTTGTATTTCAGCTGCTTCTGTAGCTACACCTAAATTAGCATAAGGATTTGTAACTAAAGATTTCATGTCATCTACATCTTCTTTTAACGCATCTATACTACCTTTCATCTCCCTAATTTTACCAGAAGCATCGTAAACAGGTTCTCTATTATCTAAAGCTGTATTTATATCTGAGTTTAAATTAGAAACTTCGTTAGCAGCGTCATTAGCTCTTTTATTTTTAATACCTGCGTCTATGCCAGCTGTAACTAATACAGTTGCTCCAGCCACTATAGCTACTGTTGCAAAAGCCATAATATTCTATTTTTTATTATTAATATATTTTTCATAATCCTCTACATTAAGTGAAACTATTTCTCTTTCAAGTTCTTCAATATTTTTATTGTTAGTTGGATTTTTATGTACGTTTATAACTATTGAGTCTTCATTAGCATAAGCTGCCCTTTGTATACCAGGTTTAGATACAACATAACAAGGCGCTTCATAATCTTCTACTGAATTTTTGTCTGATAAAGTTAAATGCCCTTTTAATAAAAAAAATATATGTAAATGATTGTGTATTGCACCTACCATTACCATACCTTTTTTAATTGTTAATTCTCTCAAGTATATTTGATCTGCAAAAACATGTTTCAAAGGAAAAAGGTCGTTTTTAATTATACTATCACCATTGCCATATACTTTAATACCATCTATTTTTTTACTATCAATTTTTTTTATAGCTTTTTGTATAGCTTGTATTTTATTCATTTAATTTAATTTAATAAGAAGATAAAACAAAGTTTGTTCCTGCAGCCCAAAGTTCTTTAGGTCCACCTAAATCTGTAGCTGCTAAAGATCCAGAAGTTTCATCTGTTTTAATTTTAACTGTTGCAAAATAACCTTTTATACCACTCATTTGAGCTCCGAATAATACCTCACCTGCATTTATAGTAGAGTTATTTCTTAAATTAGATACATATCTGTTTTCTTTTCTATCAAAACCAGCTCTCAAAGTATAGCCTGTATTTCCATCTACATAAGATCCTTGATTATAGCTTTTTATAGAAACAATAGAGTCGTTATTCTCTACAAAACCACTTCCAGCGGGATTAGTGTCTTGACCTGTAAAACCAGAATTAAAGCTTTCTACTTCCCAACCATTACTACCTTCATAAAAAATAGTATTAAAGTTTTTAGTTATGTTAGGCTGAGTATTAAAGACAAAAGTAACACTA
>Ga0160423_10004698_pt1 | contig 11192 bp, 16 predicted proteins | sample CRUFie14St8metaG_FD_108191 | JGI IMG/M metagenome (GOLD analysis project Ga0160423, IMG submission 108191) | Marine microbial communities from the Costa Rica Dome - CRUD Field 142mm St8 metaG | ecosystem: Environmental > Aquatic > Marine > Oceanic > Photic zone | place: Costa Rica: the Eastern... | reverse complement strand
TCTTACCTTTAGGACAAATTCCATAGGCTTGGTGTCTTATGGAATTTCTAACTGTCATTCTCTTAATCGCTTGAATCTCAACCTTGTCATGTCGAGTTTTACATCCAAGGCAATAAACATTTTCAAGACTACTCATGAAACTACTACGCTCCCTTGTTTAATAAGGTTATCAGTAGCGGAGTTGGGAAAACGGATTCTGACCATGAGCCCTTGTAGTAAAAGCGTTACTACTTTGAGTTAAACTTGGCCCCATTGTCATGTGAAATGCGTCAAGCATACCTCCGCCAACATCTAAAACTTGTTTGCGAGCCGAATGTGCAGCCTCTTCTTCTTTTTCCTCTATGTCGTGTTCCATTTTATTCAAGACTTGTTCCATCATGTTGCGTTCCTGAGCAAAGGTTTCCACCATTAATTTCAAATCTCCTTGTCGAGTGATTCTGCCTAACCCAAAGAAACTTAATCCCACAGCAAGGTATCTAAGAACGGTTTTAGCACGATTATCAAGCAAGGATTCTTTAGTGAAAATTCCTGCTGCTCCTGCGGTAGCACCTAAGCACAAAGAGCCCAATGTTAAATTATCATCACGAAGGCTGGTTATCAAAGGAAAACTCATTTCTCTTTTAGGGACGGAAACTTCTTCTCCTGATGTCGTTTCCGATTGAAAATCTTCCGAATTCCATAAACCCATTTCTGCGCCCTTTTCCATGAATTTTTTACGCATTTTTTCACCTCAGATTGTCGCTCCCACAGCGGAACCTGAGTAATTAGAACCGAGAGCAACAGTTGTGTATTTCAACGCTCCATCGGTAAAGGCTCCATTAAACATTTGTGTGTCAGTAGAAGGGTCGTTCACAGGCCCTAATGGAATTGGAAGAGTCGTTATTTGAGAGGATGATGCTTGGGCTACGGTTTGTCCTACGGCATGACCTCGATTGAACATAGGTGGAACGCTACCATCACTCATAACTCTTGTCTGACCCACTGTTCTGCCGAACTGACCTCCGTTAGCGATAGGTCGTGGGCGATAAACAATTTCCGAGGCTTGCGTTTCCTTAGTTAAAACAGAACCAGCCATTTTACCAACAAAAGTAGAAATCTGCTTGCGGAAAAGTGCTGCTACGATGAACGCACCTACTAAATACACACCATTAGATTTCAAGAAATCACCGATACTCGCCATGCTAACACCAACCCTATTATCCCGAAGGACTATAAGAAGGCTCGCCTTTACGAAACTTACATGATGTTGATTCCCGTTATAATCGAGAAGCCAACCATTAGAATGATACTAACCTTTTGTGCAAGGCTTTTAATTTCACCTTCAATATGAACAAGATGATTTGTTTCAATAGTTTCTACTCGATTGTCAAGGTCGGAAACTTTTGAAACCAACCAAGTAATTTTACCATCAGTATCACGCTGAAGAACTTCATCTAAATCCGACAAGTTAAGCACATCCAACCCCATTTTGTAAATCGACTATATGACCGTTACGGTTGGTAAGCAGAAATCCTTAAAAGTTACTGCTATACTCTTGAGTTAAATGGTCAAGGTATTCCGACACTTCTTCTGCGTGTTCTGCGTTGTATAACCATAAACCATTGTTTAACTCTTTTCCGATACCTCTAACTATGGGTAATCTCATGTCGGCTACTACGGCTTCTTTTTCAGTTTCACCACTTAACGGATTGTAAGTATTAACTGTTACAGGTTCCTTTTTAGTTTCCGCAGCGAATTGATTGGCTCTCCGAGTATCGGTGTAAGTATGCAACCTGATTTCGATAGGAGATTCAAGAGCAGAAATCAAGAAATCAGTTTTGAAGTGCATATCTAATTCTGCTGAAGATTTTATTTCTGCTTTATCTTGAAGTCGGTCTTTTAGAACAAGATAAAAGTGGGCTTCACGAACAAACGAAGGGTGGGCTCGACGAGCCCTCGCTTTTACATGGTCTTCAAGTTCCTCTTTAACATTAGTGCATCCATCCCACACTGCTTGCGAAAAGATTTCAGGGCTTGGTGGGATTCCTTCGGAACGGAAAAGAGTGTCGAAAGTTTGTCGCATGGAAGGCAGACCTCTTATGCGTTCTGCTCGATATTTACGAGGAAATTTCAATGTCCATTTTTCTGCTTCTGCTTCAAACTCTTCTACTGTGCTACACATTTTTTACCACTTCTACATAAACAAGTTTTCACTTTCAGATTCACTTTCACGATACTGATTTACCATGTTTCGTGTCTTGTGAACAATTGTAAAGGCTTGTTCCATGTATTCGTTATTCAGGACAGGTGACTTATTACTCTTTTGTTTTCTTACTGCTAAGGAAAAAGCAACGGTGATTAACTCACGAATCCACGCCCCCGTGAATCCCTCAGTTCGTTTAGCCCAAGCATTCCACTTCAAACCTTTCGTTTGAAAAGATTTAGCATATTTCTTGAGAATATCCTCTCGCTCATTCTTACTCGGTAGAGGGAAATTGATTCGTGCGTCAAACCTACCTGGTCTATCTCGGAGTGCGATGTCTAAGGCTTGAGGATAATTAGTAGAAGCAATAGTGATTACACTTTCATTGGATTCTGCACTGTTCAAGGAAGAAAGCAGTTGTGAAACATAAACGCTGCGGTCATGATGGTCTTCTGCCCTACCGAGTGTGTCAATATCTTCAATAATTACTAAAGTAGGGCTGAGTTTTCGTGCTAATTCGTAAGTTTCATTGATTGCTTGAGGGTAAGTTAAAGTTTCAGCAGGAGCGTAAATTCTTGTGTGGGTTTTGAACTCGTTAAGCAGGACTTCCATTGTAAGTGTTTTTCCTGTGCCTGGCAATCCTGAAAGCAAGATACCTCTTGAAGTAGATAATCCATGTTCAGCGTATAACTCAATATTATCAAGGAATGTAACTATGTTCAAATCAATACTATCGTGAACTTCTTCATTCAAGATAACATCGTTCCAATCAGCATAATCGGGCTCTACCCACTCCCACTGAGGGTTAAAGCAAGCACCCTTCAAAGGCCCACTTTCACAAAAGTAAGTTTCAATATCATCAATTAAAGTTTTAACTTCATCATGAGGTTCAGAAGTGAAAATCATTAAATCAGTATCAGAATCTTCCCAAGTATGAAAACTTATGACCCACAAACTACCATTCTTTTTACTCTTACAGAAAAAGTTGGCTCGTTTAGGGATTCTAACACGGTCTTCAGAATTAGCGTTCTTTTTCAAGGCAAGACTATCATAAAGAGCAGGAATAACCTTTGATTCCATTCCGTAACTACCATCTCGCAACCAACACTCATCAACAATTTCAAACTGTTGTTGTAGGACTTCAAAGGCACAATATCGACGAATAGGAGATTCGTGTTCAACAAAAGTAGTTACGCTTTGTTTGTAATCCGAACATTCAAGATATTCCTCCACTAAATAATCTACACTTATCATAGTTTCCTTTCTTGTTTCTCTTACAATATTAAGAACTTTAACTATTTGACTTTCTCGAATATCGCTTCCCATCAGGGTCAAAAGGATTTCATCTTGCTCGGCACTCACGCTTCTCACAAACCTATTAATCTCACCCCCTCTATAAGTGATAACATTTTCAAAACATAGTGCAACAGCAAGGAATAAATACCATCTGACCTAAATAGCAGTATGGTAGGTTTTGATGTAGTTATTCCCGTATTCAAAACGGAACCTGAACATTTGCGTGAAGCCGTAGATTCTGTTCTTAATCAAACTTATCAAGATTTTGAAATCTACATTTCCGATGGAACTCCTGAAGACCATGAGTGGCACTCTAAGAAAACCTTAGCAGATTACGACGATGAAAGAATTCACATCCTACAACAAGAAGGTAAAGGAATTTCAGATGCAAGAAATCAAGCGTTTCAAGCAGGATATAATTCTTATGTCGCTCTTTTAGATTCTGATGATGGGTGGTATGATTTGAAACTTGAAGATTACGCTAAAGAATTCACTGATAATCCTGATTTGAAATTTCTATGGGGTGCGGCTGATGTCACAGTGGAAATAGTTTCGCCTAAAGGAGAAACCTTCCGCACCACAGCATTAGGGGGTTATCAAAAAGATTGGCAGAAAACGGCTCCGACACACCGTTGGTTCCGTGTTTATTGGAATCCTCTTATGACATCGACTCATATTTACTCACGAAAAGCATTAGAATCAGTAGGTGGTTGGACTTCCCCCTACAATGGTGAAGACACGGAATTAAACATCAAAATCATGAAACTATGGCCTAACGATGTAAAGCAATTAGACGGTATTTACGGATTTTACAGGTCACACCCGAATCAAACCACGAAAGACGGGGCTACGGAACAGGAATCCATCACTGATGATATGACGGTAAGATTGCCTTATGATGAAATGATAACAGCCCTCCGCCTTTTAGATGAAGATTTAGACGAAGCGTATTGGGATTGGCTCGACGAAGTTATGCACCAAGAAAGAGGTCGAGCCACAGGTGAAACCTTAGAGTGGTCTGTTAAAACAAACGAAAGATATTTCAGGTGATACAATGACAGGAAAAACAGCGTTGATTACAGGTGTGAACGGTATGGATGGGAGCCATTTAGCAGACTTCCTTCTTGATAAAGGCTACACAGTTTATGGCTTAGAACGCAGAACCTCGAAGCCGAACAGAACGAATACCGCACACCTTGTAGATAACGACAATTTTCATTTCATTACAGGTGATTTAAGCGACCAAAATTCCCTTTTCCGAGCCTTGAAAACAGCACAACCTGATGAAGTCTATAACCTCGCAGCGCAATCTTTTGTAGGTTCTTCATGGCAAATCCCTATGCAAACCAGCGATGTTAATGCTCTCGGAGTTCTGCGAATGTTGGAAGCCGTAAGAGAATATCAAAACGATGAGGACGCTCCGCCTGTTCGCTTTTATCAAGCCTCTACTTCCGAGATGTTCGGTAAAATGGTAGAAAACCCTGCTTCAGAAACTACACCGTTTTACCCTCGCTCTCCGTATGGTGTGGCTAAACTTTACGGCTTTTGGATGGTGAAAAATTATCGTGAATCTTATGATATGTTTGCGTGTTCAGGAATTCTTTTCAATCATGAATCCGAAAGAAGAGGTATTGAATTTGTAACTCGGAAAATAACAGACGGTGTAGTTCGTATTCACTTAGGTCTGCAAGACTGTATCGCACTTGGTAATCTTGAGTCTAAAAGAGATTGGGGTTACGCTCCTGATTATGTAGAAGGTATGTGGCTGATGTTACAACAAGACCAACCCGATGATTATGTTCTCGCCACAGGTGAAACTTTTAGTATTCGTGATTTCCTTGAATTAGCGTTCCGTGAAGTCGGGATTACTGATTGGGAGCCGTATGTCGTGGAAGACCCAAGATTTATGCGTCCTGCCGAAGTGGATGTCTTACGAGGTAACGCTTCAAAGGCGAAAACCTGTTTAGGGTGGGAGCCTAAAACCGATTTACAAGAAATGGTTAAGCGAATGGTTGCTGCTGATTTAGAAAGATTGAAGGTGTGATAATATGTCGGAATTCAAAAAGAAATTCATAGAAAGGTATGTGGAATTGAATAATGGAAACGGTGGAGCCTATTTCATGTTTTGCTGTGACGCTGATGAGTCGAGGTTGTCAATGAGGTGGTGTCGTAACTTGATACCTAAAGAAGAAGTGAACACCATTGTAGAATTAGGGAGTAGAGATGGCTTAGATGCTATTTGGTTGCATAAACATTTTAATGCTGAAGTGGTGTGTTGGGAGTGCCATCCTGAACTTGTTGAGGTTGTAAAAGAACACATACAGTTTTTCCCTGAAGTAGAATTAGTTGATAAAGCGGTGTGGTCGGAACGCACTACTTTGGAATTTAACATAGTGGTTAATGGGAATGTAGGAGCCTCAAGTGTTTTCAAAGCGAAAAACGAACAAGGCAGACCGCAACTTGAACAGAAAACGGTGTCAGTAGAAACTGAAACTTTAGACTCATGGTGGCATACTCACCGTGAAGGTAAGACTATTGATTTGCTGTGCTTAGATTTACAAGGCGCAGAAATCGAAGCCTTGAAAGGAGCCACATCACTTTTACCTAATGTGAAATACATCATCACAGAAGGTTGTCGAAACCCTGAATACGAGGATGCACCCACCTTAGAGGATATTCGGGGTTTATTGGCAGAATACGGTTTTCAAGAAGTAGCCAATAATGAGGGAAGTTATTACGCTGATGAACACCAAGCCGATTATTTGTTTTCAAAGGTGGGTTCATGAAGAAATGGATTCTTTTCGGAAAAGAAGTGCATGACGATTTGCACGATGAGATTTATGTTCAATTTGTAGCCAATGTGTTTTCGGCTATTGTTACGGCAGCCATGATTGGGGCTTACCATTTAATTTTCCATGTGTGATTACTATGAAAGTAGCAGTTTTATCATTAGGTTGGCCTCCTTTGTGGGGGGGTGGAGAAGTTTATCCTCATAGATTAGTGGAAGCCTTGTGTTCCGTAGGCGTTGATGCTTGCGGAATAACAGCCACACCTGAACTTGAAAGTATGAATAACGGCTCCGCACCTGTAATCAGAATCACTACTCCTGAAATCCTATTCCATGTGGAATCAAACCACTATATTGAAGAAGGCAATAACAATTACAAATTGATACCAATGATGTTTAGTCTTCCGAATAAAGATGAATTAGTAGAGGCATGGTTGCGTGACATAGAGCGAGAAGTAGATTATGAAAGTTTCGATTTAGTTATCCACTTGAATCAAACCTTGCCACTATCTGAAAACGCACCTCATACTGAAAAGATAAAACAGATGTTTCCCAATCGTATTACTTTGTCTTATGATATTGACAAGGCGATTCTTTTAGACTTGGAAATGCAAGTCAGGGACACTCATAGAAACTACGACGAAGTGTTAAAGATGTTTAACGCCATGTTAGGAGAAACTAATGAAGAAGGTTTAACACTTGCAGAAGAGTTGAAACAAAACTATCAATTTTTACAGAATCATAGTGAGTCTGAAGAAAAGGCTCGCCTTTACATCACGGAGTTCAATAAAAAAGTAGTGAACAATCTTTTACATGAAGAAAAAGGATTTGTTTTTCACCCACCTTTGGATGATAGTTGGTGGTTATCAGAAAAGAAACAACACAACGATGTTTTCACCGTAGGTGCTATCAATCCTATTGGAATTAAAGGTTGCGACATGATAGTAGATGCCATTGTGAATAATCCTGAGTATCGCTTTAGAGTGTTAGCAGGGGGTTGGGGTAATGGTAAAAGAGCATTCACCGATAGGTTGGCTCATAAATCTAACTTTTACAGGATAGACCCGCCTACGAACTACGAATTAATTGATTATGTGGATGATATTAAAGGCTTCTACGATAGTCTTGATGTGTTTATGTTTCCTTCTCAAACCGAAGGCTACGGACAAGTAGCCTCAGAAGCGATGTCACGATTAGTCCCTGTGGTAACGAAAGATTACCCTTCTATTCGTGAAGCCTCACACAATCACGCTTACTATGTTGATTTGAAAGACTATGCTGTGTTTGGAAAGTGGTCGGAAGCACTCCAAGAAGTAGAAGAAGACTACGACTATTGGCTTGAAAGAACTGAAAAAGGTGCAAAACTACTCAAGGAACGGCAAAACCAAGAAATACTTGACCTTAAACTGTTCCTTGAGCAGATTGCTGCTGAAGTTTCGACAGCCTAACGGCTATCCGTTCTTAGCAGTTAAGCCTTTTCGGGTGTTCACATACAGCAAGCACCGATACCGCAGACACCACAGATGGTGGCTGCAAGACCGACAAGTTGCTGTGCGCCCATTTCACGACCCATGAAATCAAAAGAGAACTTAGGTAGAACACCCAAGACCTTTTGTGGTGGGGTCGCAATTAGGTGCAGACCTGCAACCGTGGAAACAGCAGCGCAAACTGCGAAACCGCCACGGCTTTCAGTCCAAGAACATAGTGCGTTTAGCATCTAATCACCTCGTAATATCTACTGTCAGCGACCTATTTAAGCACCATTAACAGATGCAGGTGCGCTTTGAGCAGAAATTAGGCTTCTCTTATACCAATCGACATTCGCTGGTGAAACTGAAATTCCAAGTTCCAACAGTTTGTTAGCGATAAGTGCGTCAGGGCCATCGTAAAGGGTGTATTTCACAAATGCCTGGGCTTTAGCAGTTCCGCTGTTCTTTCCACGACCAACAAGTAGCACATCGAAAACCTGACCTGGCAACACATAGATGTCAGGGTAAAGGTTGAAAGAAGGTTGGAAAGCAACGCTTCTTGGGTAAGGTGCTGCTGTGCCTGGCACTCCATCGTTAGGAATGTTGTCAGGCTTCAGGAAATACTCAGTGGTGTTGATACGAACTTGGGTGTAAGCACCAATTCCTGCACCATCCATAGCGGAAGGTAGGGTTGGGGTTGATGCGACCTGTTCAATAACCACGAACTGAGTGGCGGTAGTTTCGGCTGGCTTAGTAATTTTTGTTCCCAATCCACCTGTAAAAATAGATGTTTGGTTATCCTTAATTGTTCCACCGCTTGTTTCTGTAAATTCATATACTTGACTTCTCATTGCCATATTTCTCATCTCCTTATTTTTATCTCCTTATCGGAATGGCTGTTTAAGCCATACCTCCGCCCATTTGTTGTTCAATCAATGTTCTCTTATACCAATCTACATTTGCAGGGTTCACGGTAATTCCGAGTTCAAGGAGTTTGTTTGCGATGAGTGCGTCAGGCCCGTCATACAAAGTGTATTTAACGAATACTGCAACACAGTCAGCAGTTGTGGAACGAGTTAGGTCGCCACCTTGCTGAGTGTAAAGAACATCATAAACCTGACCTGGTAGAACATAAACATCAGGATAAAGGTCGAATGACTTTAGCAAGTTGTCAGTTCCGTCGCTGATACCTCTTGGGTAAGGGCTTGCGTTACCTGAAACACCCGCCATAGCAGTTACATCGGGGTTTTGGAAGTATTCAGTTGTGTTGATTCTAACTTGAACTGAACCGCCCTTCAAGGTTCCGTTGGTTGGTGTGCAAGCAATATCTTCAATAACTACGAACTGAGTGGCCGTAGTTTCGGCTGGCTTAGTTGTATTGTAACCTGTGCCACCTGTAAAAATACTTAGTTGCGTATTATCTTTCACCGCACAAACTGTGTCGCTTGACCTTCTTTGTAGTGTGCTTCCTTCCCCTGACGGTGCAAGGTTTGTCCATTCATATATTTGACTTCTCATTGCCATTTTTCTTCATCTCCATTTTATTTTTTAATCGAACCAATAGGCTCTAACTAATATCAACTTTTTGGACTATATGAATGCTTGCATTTGCTACTTATTTCGTAGCAAGATAATTCAAGCCTCCGTAAAGCGAATAAGCCGCATAAGGAAGAATAATCATGGCAGCAATCAACATAAAAGAATCAGTTAAACTCAGCGAATCGTCTGTGTTGTCTTGGGATGACAACTAACTCACCTATTGTCCGATAACAGAACCGAAGCCATCAGCAGCGTGAACATTGTTTCCCATTGTATCTGCTCCGAAGTTTTGAATAACTCCGTGACCGCTTGGGGAAGCACTACCTTGCATCAAAGAAGGAAGAACCCAAGTGTTGAAAGCAGGGTCAGAAACTCCTGTGGAAGTAATTGTGGAAGCGTCAGCCACCATAGGTTGTTGTGAAACTGATGGGACAGTTTCCGCCATCCAAACAGGAGGTGCGTGACCAATATCAGAACGGTGACTGTCTAAAGGTGCGAATTGACCCAAATCTCGATAATCTACACGGTCATACTCATGCCTATAAGTAGTTCTATCCATGTTAAGGTCATTTACAGTAGGGTCTTCAGCCAACGGTGTAAAAGATTGTGTTGCAGTTTGCTGCCCGATAACACTTCCATCTCCTGAAGGCTCGTTCACGATTTCTTCAGCACCGAGTTCCAACTTAGGAATTCCGCCTTTTAGCAAATCATTAACCAATTGAGCAAATGCCATTAAACCGAGAGTCGCAGTAAAGGCTTGGGCTCCACTCTTCATACCGCCTGAAAATCCTGCTGCACCTGTGGCTGCATATCCTACAAGCGAAGAAGCGAAAACACCGAGAGCAGTTAAACGAACCAAACGAGTTCTCGAACCGAACAGACCCATATAAGAAGATATAATCGCACCCGATGATAGAACTGCTGCTACTCCGAGAAGAGTAGGAACGGTTGCTAACTCACGGGCTCCTGTTTCCACAGTGGAAGTTGCATCTGATACAGTATCGCCAATTGCCATGTCAATCAATCTTATTCTTCTGACCGACTATAAGAAGGCTTGGTTTCATTCCACCGACCTCGTTTAATCATGAATTCGATAGGTGAAACCACAGTTATCTCGACAGGGCAGCCACTCCTGCAACGATATACACCAACTAATTTGCCGTGTTCTTGATATTCTTTAACGGTTGAAATCCCCCAACCACAGGTAGGACATTTCACAATTACCACCGCTTTCGTAAATCTTGAAGATAATCATAAATTGATATGCTCCACAGTTGCATATCTTTTCGTTCACGCTCTAACACTTCAATACGCTCGTTTAATCTTTTACGAATAACATAAGAGCAGTATGCGTCGAAAACAACAGCAAACAGAATTCCGAAAACCAAAATATGTAAAGAAAAAACAGTAAATCCGTCTGATGAAAAGAATAAATCCATAATTATTCCTCCCCCTCAGTAACTTGCATCGTTTCATTTCCTGTAATATCGAAACCTAAGTCTTCTATTTCAACTCCATCGTCCTGTTGTTTCTGAAAGGTAGTAATCATTTTGTTTGTTAATTCAAATTGAATGTTGAATATGTTGTTGAAGTGCCAATACAAATAGCCATCTAAACCGATTACTACTAAGATTACCCAAAAGAATTCCCAATCCATGTTACTCAATCCTTAAATGAGGCAGACAGCATTTAATTCTTCGCATTATCCCACTCGTTTATTGCCGCTATATTGGCTTCAAGGGCTTCATCTTGCGACTGTCGAGGGTCGAAACCGAATTCTTCCATGAATTCTTCTAAACCTATGACTCTCATCATACCTTCTCCCGTGTTCGGATTCTCCATCCCTTCAGGGAATATCCGTGATTCAAAATGATGGAAACATTCATGAAACGCATTCAACTCTCTTCTCATGAAATAC
>Ga0160423_10004697_pt1 | contig 11195 bp, 9 predicted proteins | sample CRUFie14St8metaG_FD_108191 | JGI IMG/M metagenome (GOLD analysis project Ga0160423, IMG submission 108191) | Marine microbial communities from the Costa Rica Dome - CRUD Field 142mm St8 metaG | ecosystem: Environmental > Aquatic > Marine > Oceanic > Photic zone | place: Costa Rica: the Eastern... | reverse complement strand
GCCGTACGCGCTGGCCTCCGTGGCCTTGGGGTACTGCGTGAAGTGCCCCGCCTTGTACGAGTCAGACAATATCCCGATGGGCAGCCCGCCGAAGAGCGCCTCGCTCGCGAACCCGGTCGACATCCTTCCCGTCCGTCTTCCCGTCAGGTGCGGCTCAAGGTGGCCAGAGGTCCGTCATGGAAGCGCCGCGCGCGCCCCCTCCGCCATTGCCGCAGCCCTGCGACTCGCTGCTCGCGCTCGTTCCCCCCTTCTCTCTCGATCGCGATCCTCTCGTGGCCCCGTTTTTTCCCGCCCGATTTCGGCAGTTTTTCCCGATCGCGACAGACACGGGAGCTCGGGGGAGCTCGGGGGCAGGCCGGGAGGGGGGAAGCCAGACGCCTTCGCCATTATGGCGCGGAACCCGAAGGCCGGGGAGGTGATCGATCGGCTGGCCGGGCACTTCCTCCTTTCAAAAACTTGTTCAAAACAGCTCGAGCGGTTGTTGTTACAAACGGCAAGCGATGGCACGGCAGAACTTGAAGTCGTCCAGGTTTCTCTGGTGGAGCTCGCCCAGACGCAACCCGTTCTCGTCGAACAGGTCGTCAGGAGCCCGCTCGTTTTGCTCAAACATTTTGACAGGGCGCTCCTCGTCTCGCAGCACTACATGCTGTCCAAACACCCGAGGCGGGGGGAGATGTCACTCAAGGCGGGCGCGAGGTGCCGCGTTCACGGGATCCCCGGCGCGAGACTCTGTTCCGCGGCGCGCGGAGGGGCGGGGAGGTCCACCACCACCATGGCGTCGGCCATGATCAGCCCCTCGGTCGGGGGGCTGAGGGCCTGCATGGCGAATCGTTTGGTCTGCGTTTCCGGCACAATCACAAAGCTCGGGTCCCCTCACCTTGTGGAGTACAAACAGCAGTATGAGTGCAACCGGTGCCACTCGAGGTTCGACGTCTTGATCGATGTGCACGCAGGCGGCCATGTGCAGCTCCCGGAGGTCTGCCCGAACGACCGTGGGGGTGGCAGGCGGAGGAAGCAGCGCAGGGGCGAGTTCCCGCTGCACGGCTCTCAAGGGTCCTTCTCGTCATCTCAGGAGCCCAGCGGGTGCCAGGGCACCAACTTCGTGTTGTGCGAGGAGAACCGGTACCACAAGGACTGCCAGGAGATAAGGCTGCAGGAACGGGGCGTTGGGGGAGGGTCGGGCCCGTCCGTTGGGGAGGGGGGAAGGGCCCCAAAGTCAATTACGGTTCGCCTGGAGGATGATCTCGTGGACTCCTTCAGGCCGGGCCAGGACGTGCTGGTGACCGGAATCGCCATCCAGCACTGGAGAAGGACGGGCAAGGTCGATCAGCCCTGCGAGGTGGAGCTGCTGATCGACGCCGTGCACGTGGTCGGACTCTCGACGGACGGCGGGGCGTCAACGGAGCCAGAAACGCGGGACGCCCTGCCCCCTTCTTCGTCTTTCAGGGCGGCGGCCATCGCGCTTGGGGAGGCCCCTGGACCGTCCACCACCCTCGCGGAGGCCTCGGGCGGGTCCGCGACGGCGGCCTGGGTCTCGAGATTTTGGGCCGAGCGCGCGGGCAAGCCCCTGTCCGGTAGGGACCTCATCGTCTCGTCCCTGGCTCCCCAGGTCCACGGCATGCACTCCGCCAAGCTCGCGGTCATGCTCGTGCTCTGCGGCGGGGTTGCCATCACCGGCGGGGTCGGGGGCGGCGGCCATGGCGCCCGGGGCGGCGAGGACGACCGGGGTGGGACGAAGAAAGGTCACTCTGTGAGGGGGGAGTGCCACCTCCTGCTGGCTGGCGACCCCGGGACGGGAAAGTCCCAGCTGATGCGGTGTGCCGCAAAGCTCAGCGCGAGGAGCATCGTCACCAATGGCCGGGGATCCACGAGCGCAGGGCTCACGGCCACCGCTGTCGTCACGAGGGGAGAGAAGGGAATGGGCGGACCTGGCAAGAGGCTGGGGAAGCGTGGGGAGTGGGCCCTGGAGGCCGGGGCGCTGGTGCTGGCGGACGGCGGCGTGTGCTGCATCGACGAGTTCGAGACCATGAGGGAGTCAGACAGGGCGGCCATCCACGAGGCCATGGAGCAGCAGACGCTGAGCATCGCCAAGGCCGGCCTGGTGACCAAGCTCCGCGCGCAGACCGCTATCATCGCTTCCACGAACATCAAGCAGCAGAAGCCAGGCAGGAAGGAGCTCTTCGATCCATTCACCACTGGGTTCGACGAGTCCATGGTCAAGATCTCCGCCCCTCTGCTTAGCCGTTTCGATCTCGTGCTCGTAGTCAGGGACCTCTCCATAAAGGAGTGGGACTCTGTAATTGCGGACCACGTTTTGGATCAGCATTGCGGCGGCGGCGGTGGCAACGCTGGGGACTTGTGGCCCCAGCACAAGCTCAAGGAGTACGTGGCCCACGTGAGGACGCTGGAGCCCTCAATGACCGACCAGGCCGAGGAGATCCTGAAGCTCTACTACCAGAGGCAGAGGCAGCTCGCCGCTCAGGAGCCGAGCGGCAGGCCCAGCGCCAGGACGACGCTGAGGATGCTTGAGTCCCTCGTGAGGCTCTCCCAGGCGCACGCCAGGCTCATGGCCAGGGATGTGGTGGTCGCCCAAGATGCAGTGGCGGTCGTGTCGCTGATGGAAGCGTCGATGAAAACGTCGCTGGTGCTTGGAGTGCAGAACGTGACGCAGTCCGTTGCCCCTGCCGACCCTGACGCTGAGGCCGCGAAGACGGAGGGGATGCTGCTAAGGGCGCTCGGGCTCGGGGGGGATGATGACGAGGTCGGGGGAGGACCGCGAGGGAAGGCCGCCGAAGATGACTTTGAGGCTGAGGAGGAGGAGGAAGAAGAAGGAGACGGCAACGAGGTTCCGGAGGCTTTGGAGAGGAAGGCCATCTGGGGCGACAACTGGAGCGTGTGGAACAAGGACAACACACGGGTCGTGTCCTCCCAATGAGCGATGGCGATCGACTAAGCTTGATTCGATTACTATTAAGTCACGGCGAACCGGCTTGCGGTACCGCTGCTCCTCCTCCGAACCGAATCGCGGTCACGAGAACACGTACTTTTTGACCCGATTCTCCAGCCTCTTGCTGTACTCGTCCAGATCTACCACCAGGGCCTCGAGCTCACTCAGCTGCTGCTCCAAGCCGCCAATCTGCCCCGCCAGCGGCCGCAGCGACTCCTCCTTCTCCCTCAGGGACTCCGCGAAGACGGCCAGGCCGGCGGTGAAGTCCGCCATGTGCTCGTACTTCTCTGAGGCCAGCCGGTTCATCTTGCCCAAAAGCTCGTACTCCATTTGCGGGATCCGGAACTCCGACCTGATGGCCTCGGAGACGCTGTTGAAGAGCCTCCTGGCGGTGTCCAGGACGCCGCCAGCCTCGTCGAGGGAGGAGGGTACCGGGATGGCGGAGGAGGAGGCCGCCAGACCAGACGAGGCCGCGGAGAGAGGGGAGAGAGAGGGGTCCTTCGAGGCATCCCTCTGGCTCTCGAGGGGGCTCCCGCCCTCCAAAAAGTGCCTGGCCATGGCCGCCAGGACCTCCGAGTCGAGGGCGACCTCGTCCAGGCTCGAGCTCGCGCCCTCTTCCGCGCCAGGAATCGCCTCCGCGACCTTTGGCACGACCGACCCGCGGAAGAGTGCTGGGGTGAGCTCCGGGTGGCACTGGAAGGCAAGGGCGTTTTCCCGCCAAGCCCAGATCTCGGCCTGGGTCTTCTTGGAGGACGCGAGGATCTCGCAATCCCGCGGCAGCGAGGTGACTTGCTCGCCGTGCGACTCGAGCAGATAGAGGGTGGACCCGAGGTCCTCCGCGGCGCCGCCCGAGGCGCTCGCCAACACTCGAGGGGGGGGAGAGAGCGAGTCGGCCCTCGTCTCCCGCAGCCAGTTCCCGATGGTCCCGGCCAGGGCGGGGGAGGCGTGAACGGGCGCGGCCTCCACGATGAAGGTCGCCGCGGCGCCACCCTCGTCGGAGCTGCTCGGGTTCGCTGACACCTCGCAGCCGACCGCCTGCGCCACAGCGTGGCTTCCCAGCCCCGAGCTTAACACTCTCCGTTCTCCGTCATGGTCCGCGTCGAGCCCGATGAAGTCCGAGATTAGCCGTACCAGCCTCGTTGCCCATTCTTCCTTTCTCAACGAGGACCAGTTGCCCGAACCGCAATCCACACCAACGACGCACAGCGACTTCACACCTTGGTCGACGAGTTCGGCGCACGACGGCACGCCATCGTTCTGAGCGTGGAAGAGGAGGGCGTCTTTCGGTGCCGTGTGCAGGAGGTCGAGCCAGAGCCTGTGGTACGACTCGCCCGATCCCCCGAGCGGCGATGATACCGTCACCAATGCCAGTGCGGGCGCCATTGTCGCGCTCGCCCCCGATGTGCCTCGGCCGTGCTCCTCTCCTCGGTGGTGCCAGGGCATTTTTCCCGCGGGAAATGTTGCCGGGAAAAATGAAAATCGACACTGCTGCCAGGAGGGGTCCACAGGGGGAGGGATGGGCAAACTCACTGTCTTCCTCGGCGCAGGCAGATCAAGAATCGTCCACGAGTGAAGATGCTGGCTCAAAAGTAATCGTGAAGGTATTTGTGATTATGACAGTGTCTTGTTTAGGCGAGCGCCCAATTAGTCGGGTTTGCATCTGGAGTAGATAGCTTTGACGAACCACATGCTGCTCCACAGGCCAACGCTTCCCGCAATGAGCGATACGGCGAGGCAGCTCATTCCGAGGTACGACGTCATCATCCACATGGTGACAAACTGAACGTTCTCGAAGAGCTCGGCGGTGAGCATGGACTGGTAGGTGACGGTGCCGATGAACATGAAGAGCCCCGAGGACGCCGGCACCAGGAAGGCCCTCCACCACCAGTTGTAGTCCTCGTAGCACAGCGTGAGGTAGACGGCGATGATTGTGATCTCAATGCACCCGATGATGAAAAACGTGCCGGAAAGAAATAGGAACCCGAACATGTAGACAAACTGGTGCAGCCAAAGCTTTTGCACGATCTGGAACACTTGGATGAACATCATGGAGTAAAGGATCAGGCCCGAAAACGAGGCAAGCGCAGGCAGGCTCATCAGGCAGGACTTCTCAGGCACCAGTCTCGGGATCTTTGTCGGCCTTATTGGGTACTCGTAGGGCGTTTTGAACCCAAGGTAGGACCCCAGGAAAGTGAGTGGTAGGGTGACCCCGAACCACAGGAACATCAGGAAAAGGAGCGTGAGGAAGGGCGTGGCGCCCGACGAGCCCAAGCTCCACAGGACGAGGTTGATAGTGAAGAAAGTGCCAAAGACGACGCCAGGGATCACCGTAGCAGTGGCCAAAACCAGCTTCCTCCTCGCCAGCTCGTCAGGGAAAGAGCCAAACTGCCGTGAGGGGAGGGAGACGACGAGGAATGGAAAAAGCGGCAGAAGGAAGCGTCAGGTTGGGCTCCTTTCGGAAAAAAGAAGGTCGACGCATGCGAGGTTCACTCACCAGCTTGCTGGAGGACCTCCCCCCAACCACGGCCATGAACGCGTACCCCACTACAGAGTAGGTCAAGAAGCTTCCCCTATTGGAGGGCGAGTAGAACCCGAGCAGGGCGAAGAGCATCTGGATCGTGATCATCGACAGGAGCTGGCACCCGTTGCCGTAAAGCACGGAGAGCACAAAGAGCCTCCGCGGCTGTCTGAAAACGTCCCTAGCGAGCTTTTTCCACGCCACATTGCTATTGTCATCCAAGTCGAGGTCGTCTCCATCGAGCTCCCTGAGCGTCGCAAAGTCGTTCTTCACCGCCCGCAGCAGGATGACCGCCACAAGAAACCCAAGCAGCAGCAGCAGCAGGATAGTGTTGATCAGAGAAGACCAGTTTGTCTCATGTTCGTAGGAGTCCATAGCAAGGATGTGGTCCCACCTTGTTGCCCACCTGTTGTGAACATGGACCCATCTCACGCTGTAGGTCATCCTCGTGGGCTTTTTCACAAGCTAAATTTTTGTTTGTTTTGCCGCAAAGGGGAGGAGGTTGTAGTCAGCGGGCAGTCCACAGGAAGGGAAGTTTACGCAGCTTTTTGCTTTGGGTGGAGAGGTATGCTCACCTGCGGCTCCGTGCCGGTCTGGAAGGGGCTGTCGGAGGCCTTCGAGTCGAAAAGAGAGCTCGCGTCAGACGAGGGTCGAACCTGGGACCTTGATGTGACTCCTCACCTTTTCGCAATTTTCACGCCAAGTGCTTTTTTCAGAGGAGTCGTACGAAGACGCAGTCACATACACTGAGATGATCCTCGCCCTCACGCTCTTGTCCTCCGCTGTCGGCGCCTTGACCTGATGGTACTCGATCCAAAGGGTGAAGTGGTTGTGGAGGACGAGGGTCCTTCTGCCCTCCCTGATGCGAACACTCCCTAGAGGGTAGCCGTTCTCTTTGGGCGCCTCAATCTTGACTTCGGTCTGCAGGGTCACCTACGTTTTTTGGTTGAAGTGAAGGAAGAATTGGTCTCCCGGGGTCAGCGAGAGCGACGAAGGTTACGTCGGTGGAGGGGAAGACTGACCTGGTTTTGGCTGGGCTTTGCGTCGAGGAACATGGCCGGCATGTTGTCCATCCTTATTCTGACGTTGTAGGCATCCATAATGAGCGCCTGCCTCAACTGCTGGTCCTCCTTGGATGACGACAGCTCGCACATCAGCGTGCAGGTCTCGTTGACGAGGGCGTGCACCTGGAAGGGCGCGGAGTGGTACCTGTCGGCTGACAGGATCTCGCCCAGGTTTGCCGGCGCGTCCTTGGGCCGGCCCTCGGGATCGCACAAGGGCAGCTCGTAGTAGTCTTTAGCAGAGAAGGGCCGCGGGGAGGAGCGGGAGCGTCAGCAGGGGAGAGGAGGGGCGCGCGCCTGAGGCCGGCTTCGCTCACCGAAAGGGATGTGGGTCTTCGCGGAGCTGACCCTGCCGACTCTCGGCTGGATGATGTCCCCCAACGCGAAGTCCTGCGGCGCCACGCCGGGGAGGTAGAAGCCCTCGCAACCGGGAAGCGCCAGGAGGACGCAGGCCATGGCGAGCCCAAACGCAATGATCCCGGCGCCCGCTCTCCCCATACTTAGGTTTCGCGTTTCGAGTAAAAGAACCCTCGGTGGACTAGGGACGGTCCGCGGGCGATGCGCGCGCGCGACTTTTGGACGACGACAGTCTCGCGGGCGCGGCCAACGAGCGGCGCAAGTCGGGAGGTGCTTGCTCCCACAAGATCGTACTTCGTTCGAGCTGCCGTCCGTGATGTCCGTGATGGAGCACGCTCTGTTTCCCCTCTTCCCCCCTGCGTTACGAGGTCCGTTTCGTCTCATTATGAGAACAACTTTTCTGTATGGAAATATCAACCCACATTTTGACGAAAATATGCTCTTTCGAGAGTGGAGTCCTCTCTCAACGGTCTTGTTGGTTCAAAGGCGGGAGCCTCTCAGAGCCTCAGAGCCTGGAGCCAGGGGGACCGGGCCGTGTGAAACCTCGCGTCCGAACCCGGAGGTCGCGGTCGCGGAGCCACTCCCGAACGCGCAAGGAGCTTCCCGAGGAGCTCTTCGAGGCATTGATTCAAAGAACCAGTTAAACTTGAACCTTGGACCACCCACTGCAAAGGTAGTAGCTTTTGTAAGCTAAGTTGGACGCACGCGGTTGAGGTAGTTCACTCGAGCGAGCGGCCAAGATGCCCAAGGCCAAGAAGGGCAAGAAGGGCGGGAAGAAGGGGAAGGGAAAAGGAAAGAAGAACGCCCGCCCTGCGCATATGTCTGAGGAGATGTGGAAGCACTGCAACAACATCCCGGACCTGTTGCTGAACTTCCAGTCCAAGCCGAGCACGTGCTCCTTCCTGCAGCTGAGCAGGAGCAAGGCGGCGTTCTACCTGTGGCAGCTCGCCCTGAAGGGAAAGAAGAAAAGGGCAGAGCTCGTTCAGGGTGGGGTTCTAATCTCCGCCTTGGGCGCTATCGAGTTGTCGCCGAAGGACGAGGAGACGCAGGTGCGGGCTCCGACGATAGAGCTGATATCGTCGCTCTGCGTCGATGACGCCGCCAGGGCCACGGTCATGGGGCACCGGAATGCGGCCGTGGTCAACCAGCTCATGGCCAACCTGTCCTACTGCACTCCCTGCACGGTGGCATCCGCGGCGAGGGCGCTCGCCGTTCTCGCCAAGGAGGAGACCGAGGGGTTTCTGCGGGCTGCGCACTCCCTCAACCCGGTCGCGTCCTGCCTTAACGAGGACAACTCACTCGCGGCACGTACCGAGGCCGCGTCGTGCCTCGCGACCTGTCTTAAGGCGCACCTGGGGAAGATTCAACAGTACCCGCACCTCTCAAAGAACCCTGAGGCCCTGCCCTCCATCTTGCTGTATCAGGGCCTGAAGAAGAAGAACGCGATGACGCTGCTGTGCCGGCTGTGCCAGGAGGCCGGCATGTCGGCGCTGCACGCGCTGGCTAAGGAGAAGGCCGCGGCTTGCTTGTTTTATCTGACACAGACGGAAGCGGAGCTGAAGAGGCAGCTGGAGCAGATGAAGGGAATCGAGGCGCTGGCGTGCGTTCTGGTGGACCCCTTCTGTGCGCTGATCGGCAAGGCCCACGCCGCAGGCGCGCTCAACAACCTGCTGACGCCAGAACTGCGGCCAGGCGGGCCCGGGCCCGGCCAGGGAGAGCCTGGGGCCGCCGCGGCTGGGGAGTGCGGAGGCAACGAGCCCACTGCCCTGAGCACCAACCCCTCCCTCCTGTTCAACGAGTCATTCAATGCCTCGTCGCGGTCGCTGCCGCCCACCGCTGGCCACCTGATCCCGGGGAACCTGAGGGAGGAGGTGAACCAGTTCGAGGAGATCGTGTTCTCTGGAGAGCAGAAGAAGGCGCGGCAACACACGGTGGAGAAGCTCGTCGAGACGGAGCTGATCCTGCCGCTGCTACACTTGTGCTGCGGCCCCTCCGGCCCACCCAAGGCCGTGGACAGGGCCCAGTCCGCGCCCGCGCCGGAGACGAAGGCCAAGAAAGGAAAGAAGAAAAAGAAGAAGGGAAAGAAGGGAAAAAAGGTCAAGCCTCCCGCCGGGATGAATGACGCCAACTTTTACGGTGCTGGCTGTCTGCGGCACATCTCCCACTACGAGGCCTTCAAGATCAGCATCGCCGAGCTGGACGGCGAGCGGTACGTGATCCCACTGCTCAACTCCAAGCTGCCAAAGGTGCGGTGGCACGCAAGGGCCATTCTGCTCAACTTGGCCACCACGCCTTCAAGCGAGATTCGCATGATGCAGTTTGGGGCGCCAAAGCACATGGTTCAGCTCTCCAGGTCCAGGGCGGGCCTTGCGGAGAGGCCCCAGACGGCCCCTGTGCCGTCCAAGGCGTCGCGGCTTCGGTGAGGTGAGAGCAGTGCTGTCAAATAATAAAGAGTTCATACAGAAGATTGCACTCTCGGCCTAATTACTTTTTCCTCCTGAAGAAGCTCAGCTTTCCCTTCTTCTTCTTCTCGGACTTTGGTGACTGCGAGGCGGGCTGCTCGCCTGACACCGAGAGCATGTTCATCAGCTCGTCGCTCATCACCATCTCATCCTGACCGCTCGCGGTAGGCTGCTCTTCGCCGTCATCCTCATCCTCCAGCGCCAGCTTCATCGCCTGCTGCGCCCCCGCATCCGCGTTGGTCAGCGTCCTCCTCCTGTTCTTGGGGTCCACGAACTGCTGGGACTGCGACACGATAGACCTGGAGGCCTGGGCGATCTTGCTGGTTCTCATCTTGTCCAGCTCGAGCTCCTCCTTCCTGTGCCTTCCGATAAGCTCGCACACCGACCGCAGGGACTTCGCAAAATTTTCCGCGTCCAGGGAGTTGGCACAGCAGCATCTCATCTCCAGCACGTTCCCGGTCCACCACTTGACGGTGGGAATCCCCCGCACCGATTCGAAGTCTCCCTCCATCGTGAGGTCAACAAAGAACTCTTGCGTCTGCACATTGGTGCTGATGGTCCAGAAAATGACCTTGTCGTATGAGATCTGTAGAGCGAGGTTCTCCGTAGGGTGCTGGAGGAAGAGCCCGTCCCAGCTCAACACCGCCTTTCCGATCTGAAGGTTGTTCCCGATGTCGAACAGTGGCAGCTCGATCGTCTGCTGGTTCTCCTCGTAGCAGATAAAGACGACAAGGTTGAAAGTGACGGCAGACCAGTGCGGTGACACGAAAGGAATCTTGTCCGCCGGCACAATAGAGTTGGCAGCCATCATGTTCTGCATCTCCTCGGAGTCCACGCTCGGCATAGAGCTCTCCTGCCCCACGCCCTCGCCGTCTTCCGCATCCCCATCGTCGGCATGCAAAAAGTCAGCCAAGTCGCCGTCGTCGCCCTCCTCGTCTCCCTCTGGGACGGTCTCGTGGGCCCCTCCCGCGGCCCTTGGCGCGCGGGACCCGCCCGCGTGGGTGTCCGGGTTGTAGGCCAAGCTGTCAAGCTCGGACTTCTGCTTGTCCCAATGGTTGTATAAGGCGGAGAGGCTGGACCTGAACTGAGAGTCTCCGCGGCCCCTCCTCTTGATTGGGGCCTCCTCCTCAGCCTCGGCCTCCTCCTCCTGCTGTTCCTGATAGTCGGTGAAGATGCCGCCCTCCCTGAGCAATCGCATGCTCTCCGCGAACTGCGACTTGCCCTCTAGCTTACTGGCTTGTTTCTTTCCCATCACTGCAGGGCCCTTTGGCGCCATATACCGAGGAACCTGGGTGTAGTTGTACGAGGTCGTCGGTGCCGCTCTAGCCGCTGCACCATTGCCCGCCGTCGCGCGATCCTCGGCCGCCACCGAGGACGTCATGAAGCTGTCCACCTCCCCACCGCCCTCCTCCTCCGCGGCCTCCTCCTCATATTGACCCCCGTCGTCCTCCTCAGCCTCGGCCTCCTCGCCAGGCCTATCCCACGTCGTCGTGCCGCTGTCGACGTGAAAGTAGTAGACCTCTCCATCGTCGGTCGTGTACTCCTCCCAGCCCTCTGGAAGCTCGTCCGACATCTCGTATCTTTGCCTACGCTTGGCGCCAGCACAACTAGACTTTGTGGAGTTCCCTCGAAAAGGCAAGGCCTTTTCAGATCCCAACAACTACGAGCAAGAACAACGACAACGACCTGCGAGTCCCGCGTAGCCTCCTGCCTACCGCGGCGCGCGAAGCCTCGACCTCTCGTCGCTTTCGCTTCCTCGCCCCTGCGCCTCTCGAGGTCGACCCTCCTGAACCCAAAGATCCAGTCACGGTCCCAGCCACCTAGGGGGGAGAATGGCCCTCTTGTTCTTC
>Ga0160423_10004695_pt1 | contig 11196 bp, 11 predicted proteins | sample CRUFie14St8metaG_FD_108191 | JGI IMG/M metagenome (GOLD analysis project Ga0160423, IMG submission 108191) | Marine microbial communities from the Costa Rica Dome - CRUD Field 142mm St8 metaG | ecosystem: Environmental > Aquatic > Marine > Oceanic > Photic zone | place: Costa Rica: the Eastern... | reverse complement strand
TGGTGAGCCTGGTCTTTGTCCTGTTGTCCCTGATGGAAGTCTTAGTGAGTCTGTTGCAGATATGTGTAGTGTAGTAGCCGGCGAAGCCGTTCCGATACCTACTCTGCTGTTAGTTACATCTAAGGCTAATAAATTTGTCTCAAATGCTAAATCCGTGCCTGATCGAGCCAGGTTGGCTGACAGCATTTGTCCTGTTATACGTCCTATTGCCATTTCGTTTTCCCCTTATCGCGATAATGTTTAGTTTAAACTATGAATATTTATCGCGATATGCTATAATTTAACCGTTAAATAGCCATTGTACTGGATGACACAAAAAAATAACATAGTAGTTTTGGGCAAAAACGCAGTGAAAATGACCAATGATCAACTGCAAGATTGGGGTCCTATTGTGAGTGTAGGTCACAATCGTGATGAATTTTCTAATGTAATGTATGTGTTCACCAGCGACGAGCAGGAATTACGTGATCTGTGTGAAAACACACAGGATCATGATCTGTGTGAAAACACACAGGATCAATTCTATATTTTGACCACACCTGATCTGTATAAAAAATATGTGTTCTATGATCGTGTACACAATGTGGTGCTTCCAGGACACGCAAAAAACTTAGAAATTACTGGCAAAACGGATGATCAAACGTTTGCACTGATGACTGCTTTGAGTTTGTGCAAGGATCGTGTGCTACTGTTTGGCTACGACATATCTTCACAGAAGGTTTTAAGGGAACTGAGATCAGTGATTTTGACATTCACAGACACAGAATTTGTGTTTATTTGCAATCCACCCAAAACCAAACAATTGGACTATCTGCGAAATGCTCAGTGTCTGTACTACAAAGAAATGAACAAACTGTGATGAATTACATAGTAAAAGTATATTGGCCCGCCACCTGTCGTAACAGAAACTTGGAAACACTCAACGCCAGACCTGATCTTGTGGAAACAATCAATAATTTTAGAACCAAAATGGCCAACTTCTGTAAAGCAGTGTGTGAGAAATCGTTTGAAGTCAGTGATGAATACAATATGACTGGAGTCAAGATAAGTTTTGAACACGGCCCTGATGTGTACAAGTTTATTTTAGAACAGGCCACACTGGGTTATGAAGTGGAACGCACAATTTACAAATACAATATTTTATTGAAAAAACATTTGAGTCACAAGATTGTTTACACACCCAACGGTATCACAATAGATTAATCAGCAAAACCGTGCATCACAACAATTCTAGCAGTGCTATGAGGTGCTTCAATTGATGATCCGTCAGCGCCGCCTGTGAAACTCAACACGTTACTGGAAATGGTATAGTTCTGTGTTGGTTCCTGCATGACTCCATCCACATATACCAGTATGTTGTTGGCCGCTGTGGGAGTCACACTCATTGTAAACTGTGTTGATGAACCATCGCCTGTGAAAATGTCTTTGGTGATAGACGAGGCCGCCGCTTCTGTTCGCAGTGCTGTGTATGTTGAACCATCTAATGATACTTCATACTTGCCTGTTGTGGTGTTGAATCTTATGATACCTTCTTGTGCTGAAGGTCTTTGAGCAGTTGTGCCTGTTGGAACAACCAACGCTGTTGTGGTATTGAAATTAAAAACACCTGTGCCCTGTGTTTCAAATGTCATGTCAGCATTGGTCACAACATTTCTAATCGTGTTGGTGCTGAATTCTGTGTTGCCGGTTGATGTAGATAAATTCTGTAGACCTATTGTGCCTGTGTATCTAGCACCTGATATGTAAACACTTTTGCCTGTGAATGAAATTCCATTGGGCAAGTTTGTGCCAATAAAATGTAGTACACCTGATTGGTAATCAAAGAACCATTCATCGTTGTTGCCTGATCCTGTGGCAAACACCTGATCACCGCTTGAGGCGGCATTGCCGGCATCGCCTGAAGTATGGATATAAACTTTGACTTGATACGTTGATCCTATCTCAGGTGGAATCCAATCAGTTAAACCTGTTTTCCAAGTTCTGTTGGCCGCCGCTGTTCCATCGTTGGTTGTTTCGTCTGGAGTGCCTGTTGGATAAACTGTGACCACTCCTGAACTTGAACCTGGCATTGTGCCTGGAATTTCATTTGCTTGGTTCCAAGTTCTATCACCTCTTAACAATAATGGAGATGCAATGGCCTCGTTGGGTGCTTTCTTGGCGGCGTTGGTGTCTGTCTTGGTTGCACCGTAACCAATTTTCTTCCAAAGATAATCTACTTTTTTTGCGTCAGTTATTGCCATTATTCAATACTCAGTGCTGTGATACTGTCCCCTGATTCCAATTTAAATCTTACTAAAATGTTATTGCCTGTGGCATTTGTTCCATTTTCACTTCCCAGTGTCAGTGTAAATGTGTCGTTTGAATAAGTTGTATTATCAATGATTCTGTCTCCTGATGTGAACGCACAGCCATTGGATCCGTTTCCACCGTTGCCTGTGTCAGATCCTGGTACACCTGATCCACCGTAAGTTATTCCTGCGTCTAGCCATCCGTTTAGTCCTGATGCACTGTCAATTGCTGTGCCTGGTGCCGCAATAAAACAACCTGAAACCTTACCTGACAATCTAATTGTGAAGTTACTCATTGTGGTTCTTCTAAATGCGAATGTGAAATACTGTGCACCTGATCTACCTGTGTTTAGGTCTGGACCTACTGGTAGATATCCTGAACTTAGATCAGTTGTGAAATGTTTTATTGTGCCAAATCTGGCTATTGCTTCGTTGGTTCCTGCCACTGTGACTGCTCCAGACCATGCTGAATCTGTGTAGTAGTTGGCGTTAGAAGAATCAAATAATGACGGAGTGTCACCTGACAAGGAACCAAACCCTGCAATCCTAACAGCGTCGTCATCAAAGCCAGCGCCTAAGGAATCTGATACAGTGATACCACCTGCTTCATTGTCTAATGTCAACAATGATGCCGTGTATACCTGAATTTTTGTTGAACTTTCTGAGTAAGATCCTGTGCCGTTTGCGTTCTTACTCCTTGCTTTAATCTGTTGTACTGACCTTATGCCCGAACTTGTTAGTGATTGCGTCAGTGTGCCTAACGTGTATGCTGAACTTACACCAACATCTGTGTTAGGTATTCCGCCCGTAAGCATTGAACTGGCACCATCCACGTTGGCATAAGTGTAACTGGTTGCTGAAATCACATCACCAGATGTGGATTCTTGACTTGTACCTGGATCAACTTCGTGTGGATCACTAGCATCTTGATAGGCCTGTCCTGTGAAGTTTGCGACTGTTGTTCCTGTGATTGTCACAGTAGGCGAACCTGTGTTGTAGTATGGCACACCCGAGATATAACGTTTTGTACCTGCTGTGCCCTCTGCTATTGTACCAATTGTAGTGGTAGGAGTTGCTGTCACATCATCTTTTAAAACGTGTACGTAACCTGTGTTACCGCCTGCTGAACTTTCAATTCTTTGAGCACTCAAACCAACTGAATAATCTGCTAGATCCTGTGTGATTTTGGCAGAGGCCACTAGGTATAATCTCTGCGGATAGGAACTGTCTACTTCATCATAGTCTCTGTGGTTGCTTGTGACAAGTTTTGTGAATGTTCCATTGTTTGCTCCACCTTCTGTGGTTGTGAATGTTCTTGCACCACTGGCACTGGCATTGATCGATGCTGTCACAGTTTGGTTCACAGTTGAACCTGTGCCGTTGGCATCATTGACTAAGAAGTTTGTGACTGTGTTTGTGTCCAGTGTTGTGGTAGTTGTGTAACGTCTTGCAGTGGTCGACTCCAGCGAAGTGCCCGCCGCGAGTGTGTCAGCAGTGCTAGTGTTGTCAGTGAAGCCTGCACACAAATGAGGATTTGTACCTTGTGCGGAATCTGCCAATGTCAAAGTTTTAGAACTCAATCCTGACGGTGCACTTGGCACAGATTTCATTGTGAAAGTAATTGTTTGAGTATCACTCTGATGAATTGTGTCTGGTGTTCCAGTGGCTCTAAAATCTGTTACAATACTTCCTGCTGATTGTCCAGCAAAGTTTTTTTGCAATGTGTTTCCTATAGTACCTGCTGTGGAGCCATCTTCAGCAATATGTAAAACATCACTGGAATCATTTAAAAAATCGTACTCATAATCGTCAGCATTTTGTGACGTGTTTGTATATCTAACACGTGCTCTGTTGACACCATCGAGGTCAGTTACATTGTAAATGCTGAGACTATTGTCGCCTGACCCTGTGTTAACTGTGATTGCGGTACCTGCCAAGTTGGCTCTAACATCTGGTTCCACAATAATGTTTGTGATAGCACTTTCAAACACTCCTGTGGTGTGACCGTTGTTGATTGTGAGTTTGACTGGATAAGTTTGTGTTGTACCAACTGTTCCTGAGCCTGACTGTGTGAATCCAAAAACTTTTGTGATGTTTTGTCCTGTGTCACCTGTTGAACCTGAACCAATGTTTACACTGGTCTGTGTTGAATCGTCTGTAAAGTCCCATTGATAAATTTGTGTGGCACTGAAACTGCTGTTGGCACCTGGATTCGTGTCTGTGCCATTTCTAAATGTGACTGAAAATCCCGAACTTGATTCTTCGTTGACACCACGCACAGTTGAGTCAGCAATGTCAATTTTTGGAGTGTGAGTTGAGTAAACTTCAAAGTTGCTGTTCACAGACTGTGGCACTGTGGCTGGATTGGCAGTTGAGTGGCTTAACAGTGTTAATCTTATTTGATATTTGGTATCACCGGCACCTGTACCTGCCACTGTTGAACCGTCGTCTGCGGCGGCATTGGTGTATGTGTGAGAAAGGTTGTTTCCAGATGCACCGCCTGCCGCTGAGTCGTTGGCCACGGTATCAGTTGTACCGTCGCCCCAATCAACAGAGTACGTACAGTCTGACACAGTGTTTGTAGTATTATTTTGTAGGAACACTGTGTCGCCTGTGTCTGCTGTTGTGATCACTGCACCACCGTTTCTTGTGGCATTGTTTCTGATTGCGAATGCCGCCACCGGAGCCGCTGATGCCACTGTGATATATCCTGTTCTAGTTGAAGTTGCAAAACTTCCTGCTGAATCTGTCACTGCGCCATTGGCAAATGCTTTTACTGTCACAGTCATAGGAGAACCAGACGCTTCGTTGTATGTGTGACTTGGTGTTGAGTCTGTAGTAGCAACGTCCTCAGTTCCGTCACCCCAAGTGATTGTGTATCTGTCTGCGCCACCACCCACTGTGGTTATGGTCAATGTGACTGTGTCACCCAAACTGATAGATGTTGAATCTGACACAAACGAAACACTTTGAACATATGTGCTTTCTCGAATATTTTCCATTGTTTCGTTCAAACTGTCTAGTGCATCTGTGACACTGGCTTCTTCTCCCAGTGTTGTGAGAGCACCATCGCCAAATGTTGAATCTGTTGGTGTGCCAATTGTGACATTGGTTCCTACTACTGATCCGCCACTGCCTAATTGACTATCAACATATGCTTTTGTGGCCGCATCTTCGTTGGCAACTGGATCAGCAATCTGTAATTTTTGAAGTGTTACTCCATCTAAATCTGTTCTAGTTGAACCATCTGATGTTGTGGTTCCTAGTTTAAATTTGTCATCGTCTTCATCCCAAAAGAACACAGCAGGATCATTGGGTCCTCTGTAAATCATCAATCCAGCATCTGTCTCTGCGGAGTTGTTGCTGTTGATAAAAAGCAAATTGTCTTCAACAACAAGGTTCTGTGAATCAATAGTTGTTGTGGTTCCTTGTACAGTCAAGTCTCCTGTGATGACTTGGTTGCCGTCTACGTTTAGGTTACCGTTGACTTGTAGGCCATCACTGACGGTCACTGTGCTTGAGTCATCTGATTTGATTGTGTTTAATACAACAGCACCTGTGCCTTGTGGTTGTAATACGATATCTGCGTTGGAACCTGTACTGGTTATTCTGTCAGCAACCAATTGACCTTGTAGTGTTAGGTTGGCCAATCTGGCATCTGCCAATGTTACGTTTGTGAAATCTGTTCTTGTGCTTCCGTCTTCTGGTGTTGTGCCAAAACGGAACTCTGCGTTGGTTTCATCCCAATAGAAAACAGCATTATCAGAACCTGCTCTCTGAATCATTATACCTGCGTCAGTGGCAGTTGAAGCATTTTCGTTTAGGGTGATTACGTTGTCTTCTACAACTAAATTCTGTGAGTCAATTGTGGTTGTGGTACCTTGGACAATTAGGTCTCCAGTAACTGTTTGGTTACCTTGTACCCGCATATTGCCATTGACATCAAGGGCAAAATTACCTGGTGAGTTGGTTTTGACACCAATTCTGTTGTTGCTTATGTCAAGATACAGTAGATCAGTTTGGAATGCAATGTCGCTGGAACGCAACAGATTGCTTTCTAATATATCTCCACTGATTCTGTTTATTGCCATAATACTACAATACCTATTTACCAATAATTTGCACACAACAGTCTGGACACTAAATATTCATTATATGGCACTATTACCTATAGGAAAAATTGAAAAAGTTGCTGAGAAACGCATTGATGTCAGACAACTGGATGTGTATGAAAACACCATCAGCGGTGATGCCATCCACGGAGGTCAGATCACAGATTTTCACAGTTCAGGCATAAAAGATTCCGCAGATTCAGTTCAACTCACAGTAAAAAATAATCAAATTGAAATGGCTCACGACCTTGTTGTGAAAGGCACAGTCACAGTTGAAAATTTAAAATACGTTGAAGCACAGGTTCCCAAACTCAATGTCACAGAAGCAGTAATGATCGATCACAACGAAGTGATTTGGAAGACTGCTTTGGGCAAAAGTGTCAAGACCAGTAGTCTTGAACAGTTGGGTGTGTTGAAAAATTTGAACGTGAGAAAGACATTATGGGCACATGAAGGACGTGTGGGCATCAACACAGAGGCACCTTCAGCAGATTTTTCTGTGAACGTTGGTGGCTATGAAGTTATCACACGTATGCACGAAAAAAATGCCTATGTTGGCACACATACACCTGTGGCTTTTGCCATTGGCACAGATGACACACCAAGATTGATGTGCCGTTCCAACGGTGACATAGTGGTTGGACAAGAAAATGGACGTGCTGTAAAAATGAATGTGTATGGGCAAGTGGGCATAGGTGTGAAACATCCACAACAAAGTCTACACGTGGAAGGCAATATTAAATTTGCTGAAAGAGTTTTCGCATCTGGCAGTGGAGCACCCACACAAGGCAGATGGGACACAGGTTCCATTGTATGGAACGACAAACCAGATCTAAACAAGCCAGTGGGTTGGGTCTGTGAAAAAGGTGGCACACCTGGAAACTGGCGTCCTTTTGGACTTATCTATTAAAAAATTTATTCGCCTAGTTTGTGTAAGTTATGAATAATTGCTATGATGTGAGCACTGTCTGTGCCGTTGTTGGCAGGAGGAGCAGAACCAAATGTGATTTGTCCACCTGAGTATGTGTAGTTGGTGCCTGGCACTTGATACACACCACCAATGAATATGGCCATGTCTGTGGCATCTGTTGGTGTTGTTGACAGTGTGGCCGCTGTTGATCCGTCTAGCGTGTTACCTGAACCGTTGCCAAACACAGTGGTTGATCCATCGCCTTGGAACTTGTCCACAGTCAAAGTCTTCTCACCGGCCGCACTTGATATGTTGTACCATTGCGATCCTATGTAACCTTGATAAGTCTGTGTTGTGGTATTGAATATTATCTGACCATCCTGTCCTGTGGGTCTGTCTGCCGTGGTTGTTGAAGGTATTTCTACCGTGGTTGATCCTGGTTCTAATTGTCTATTTTTCACGTGACGTCCCATAGCATTACAATCCTATGGTTGATACTGTGACTACTATTTGTCCTGATGAATCTGGACACTCAACATAAATTTTATCGCCTGTGCTCAATATCATTTTTTGTGTGTCAATGATGTATGAGTCAGTGGCCTGTATTGTTAAAGTGTTATACAATTTGTTGTTTTCGGTTGGAGTGGTTGTTGATCCATCTGATGGCAATAGGTAAACATTCACAGTTGAATCAGATGAACTGATGTTACACATATGTATAGTTGTGATTGCTACATTTTCTGTTGCTTCAAATATGTGGTTTGTAGCATTTGTAGTTGCTGGTGCTAAACTTTGTTTTATTGCCATTTTTTATCCTAACGCAATCGCTATTGCCGTTGCTTTCTTTTTACTTATCAATTCATCTTCGGTGCCTGAATTCACTGATGAGTTGTTGAAGAACACACCTGTGCCGCCACCTGCCGCTGTTTTGCTGTAAATTTTGGTAATAGCAGAGGCAGTTGGTGTAGAAGCGTTTGCTTCAAATGTCAATACGTCTTGTATCACCACAGCACCTGTGCCTGCTGGTTGTATCAATATGTCGTCGTTTGATCTAGTGCCTTCAATGTGATTGTCTCTGATTCTGATAGCACCCATATCAACTGCGCCTGTGCCACCTGGTGTCAATGTAAGATCAGCATTTGACGGTGTTGCGATTGTTGAACCAGTGATAAATAAATCTCCCACTGCTGATGCACCTCCAACCTGAGAATCCACATAACTTTTACTTGCGGCGTGTTCTGCCGAAGTGGGATCTGCCACTTTCAAATTGGCCAATGTGATGTTGGTGATAGCAGTGTCGGACGGTACATTTGTTGTGGTACCCAACTGAAATTCGTCATTGCCTGCGTCCCAGTAGAACACAGCATTGTTTTCAGATCCTCTTTCAAAAAAGATACCTGCGTCTTCTGTGTCTGCTGTGGAGTTGTTTTTGTTTACAGTTAAAAATTGATCTTCAATTGTGAGAGTTGATGTGTTTAATTCTGTTCTTGTGCCTTCAACCACAAGGTCACCCAGCACTCTAGTGAACTTGGAATTTAAAAACACAGTGTTGGATCCGCCCGATCCTGACCCTGTTTTAATTGTGTAATCACCTGAAGTTCTAAGAGTTTTTGCCATTTGCTATTATTTATGTTGGAAATGGGGGAGCGTGTAACTCCCCCAAATAAGCACGTGTTCTAAGATTACTCAGATACGATATCAATGTTACCGTGTCCAGACTCGACAGAACCTTGGATGTCAGTTCCTAGAGAGTATGGCACAGTGCCGTGAGTACCGTCAGTTTTTGTAAAGTGAACTGTGTTGTTGTAAAATTTGTTCACAAAAGCAACTGTTGAGTCGTCTAATACTACTTTTACGTTGAATGTACCGTTAACTGATAATGTTGCATCAGTAACCAATGTCATCACAGTTTCAGTTGAATCTTCTAAGTGGATCTTGAATTGTTGTGATCCTCTTTGAGATACAATGTAAGCAGTAGTTGAGGCAGTGTTTGAACCACCTGTTCTGTAGTTTGATACAGCAATCTTGCCGGCAGTGTCGCCACCAAAACTTGCAACAAATCTACTTTTTTTGATAGGTCTTCCCATTTGTTTTCTCCTTCTTAGGAGTCCAATGCCAGTTCTCCTGGCTACGCGGTTTGTTTCCGCATAAGTCTTCTACTTGAGTAGAAGCACGTTTGAACTGAAAGTATTTACCAAATTTTTACAAAGATAAAACACTCACAAAAAAAGGTGGTGCACACAATCCGTTAAATTTATACACCACCTTTAGGGTTTTTGTACTTCTAGATTTTTTATCGATTATTTTCTGTTGTAGATATGATATAAAATCCAAACTGCTACTAATCCAATCAGACCTTGATCTGAGAATCCTTGCAGTACGCCCTGGACATTTCCTATAACAGAAACGTTTGGCCAGAACGGAATACCTTGACCATTAAAAAGGATTTCTAAAACGATTCCTAATGCGATTAAACTTACACCAACATCAGCAATTCCTTTTGCCCATCCTTTTATTTTCATCATGATATCCATAGTTGGACCTCCCTTGATGTTTGGTTCTTTGTGAACCTGCAATTATTTAGAAGGCACAAACACAAATAAAACTATCACATTTGGTGTACGAATTGTATGAAAGCGGAATTTTTTTCTTTAACTACACACAGAATTCATCAAACAGTCTGTAATCATATTGATTTCTTGAACGATGCCAAGTTTTAAAATCTTCAGATAAATCTTCAAATCTTGCCACACTGTGGTAATCTTTGTCAGCCTGATTAGATTGAAGACGTGGTTCCACACTAACATCCAACATGGTGGCAATTTCTTTCCAGTCTTCATCAAAATTTTCTGTGGCATAAACTTTTTTCACTTTGGTTTTAAGGACATCTCGCACTGCATTGTATCTGTGTTCCATGTCCACACTGTCGTGACGTCCAAGATATTTGCCATACAACCACAACACCATGAAGTTGCCGTGCATCAAAGACAGGTGATCAGCAAAGTCATCTGCCAATTGATTGTTAAATTTACAGTCATAGTTGAAATGACTGAGGTCTCTGCGTAAAGGATCACGCAACCAAACAAAATGTTCTCCAGGTTGTGTGACATTGGTGTAGTGTCCCATCACAATTGATGCGTCACCTTCAGTTTTTGGTTGTTGGTAAGTTCTTAGGAATGCTGACTTGATTGGTTGATCAGGATCAAATTGGGGATCTTGGCTCACACGGTAGAATCTTATTTGGTCATACAAAGGATACACAACCAAGGTTGAACCTTTTGGTAATTCACCTATGCTTTCTCTGTGTGCCAATCGCAGTTGTAGACTACTGCCTGCTGTTTTTGGTATGTGATGAAAACAATAACGCACCAGGTATTTAAAACCTGATACCATCGCCACAAAAAAAGGCGGATATAAAACCCGCCCTTTTTTGAAACTCGATTACTTGAATTTTAAGTTTGTGCTGTTAACACCAACTAATCCAACGTAGTCAGCCGCGTTACCAAGTGAAGACGCAGTGTTTGTTAACTCTACGTATCCGTATCTTGTTAAGAAGCCTACTACTGGTTCGAATGTAGCCGGATCTAACACAACACCAGAAGACATTAAAGGAATGTAAGGACAGTAGAACGCTGGAGCGTCAGCCTCACTAGCACCTTTGTAACCAACTAGTACTGATGTGTTGTCTGAAGCATATGCGTCAACGTAAACTCTCATAGAAGCGTTTAATGTACCAACGAATTTAGTGTTAGTAGGTGCTTCAAAAGAACCTTCTGTTGATCTTGCAAATGCTGAAGTTGTTGCAGATTGAAGAATAGTTAAAGCAGTTGGAGATACTACTGCGTAGTTTCCAGCGCCTCTTCTTGTTCTTGTTGCGATTTGGTTA